>Ga0335394_10006203_pt1 | contig 13491 bp, 10 predicted proteins | sample MAT03_FD_205741 | JGI IMG/M metagenome (GOLD analysis project Ga0335394, IMG submission 205741) | Freshwater microbial communities from Lake Fryxell liftoff mats and glacier meltwater in Antarctica - MAT-03 (spades assembly) (version 2) ...
TGCTGCTGCTCCTATACGGTAGTCAACGGATGAAAGTTAAAAATGACCGATCCGATATTTTGTTATCCGACTAACCAAATTTTAGAAGCAAAGGGTAGCGGTGTCAATCGATGGCTGTTCAGCATCCAAGGCTGACGCATGAACGAGATTTTAAACCATAAAAACCCGTAGAGAACCTATCTATTTCCGTGACCGCAAATTTATCTGGCTTTATAAGGGTTTCTAAAGTGCTTTACGGGTCATATTTTGTTTCATTTTTGTTTCATGCGTTCACCCTGATAAAATACCCTGAAGAACATGAACAATTCTGATATACTTTCAGTGTTCGGTTTCCGATGGTTACGAAAGAAGCGTATGGAGATTTTTATCAGTTACAGTAGCATTGACCGGAATTTAGTTGTGCAACTAAATAGATATTTATAATAATGTAATTATTATAGTATTTCATAAATAATCGAGGAATGTGATCTCCCCCTCAATTTAACTAGTTCTGGAACCGATTTGATGGTTTGGTCATCAATGTTCTTTCTACCAAGCCATCATGCTAAAACAGCGATCCGTGTGCGTTTCTCTCTCAAACGATGGCTGAGTAGTTACCTTTTTTCCTTAGACTTTACTACAATAGACCTTAATCGTTAATGAAAGATCGTCTTAAAATCATTGGCTATCGCCTTTAATTCGCTTTACAATAGGACATAGTGTTCATTTACGAGCTATGAAAGATTAATGGGATTTCATGTCGGACAATCAAAAATTACTCGCCCTGCTCATTGATGGTGATAATGCACAAACTGAACTCATCCCAGAGATACTAAAAGCAGTTAGAGAGTACGGCGTACTGCGTATTGCAAAAGTCTTTCATAACAAAGCTACAATCGCCCAATGGGAACAAATCGCTAGTAAGCATTCCATTGAGCCGATTTGGATACCAAACAATACCGCAAAAAAGAACTCTGTAGATATTGCTCTCGTGATGGATGCTATGATTCTCCTTTACGAGCGCAAGGAAATCACAGGCTTTTGTATAGTAACTAGTGATGGTGATTACACGCGATTAGCAAGACATCTCAAATCACAAGGCAAGCTTGTATTAGGTATCGGAAAAACGCAAACACCAGAACCCCTCCGAAATGCATGTACTGAATTTATCTATATGGAAGATTTGGCATCCGCACCTACACCTTTTAAGCAATTTGTGGATGAGGATGAAGAAATCGTATCGTCGGATGAGGAAATTACGGATAGTGATTTCTTCAAAGCTTTCACTGAGGGCTACAAACAACTGGTCGAGCAGGGCAACAAATATGAGAAAGATCGGGTGCCCCTCCGCGACATAAAAGAAGCAATGAAAGTTTTAGATCCCTTGTTTTCCACACGCACCTATCGGCAGATGCCAAAATTTATCAATCGAGTCAAGATTTTAGCCGAAATATATCCAGACATAATTACCTTGATAGAAGAGCAAGATAGCAAGTCGACTGTTCATTACATATATATAACGCCAACTCAACCTGAAATAGTTGGCAGCGAAATTGAAAAATTTCGTGAAGCCTATAGACTTGCTGCTGATGTACTCAAATACAAAGATAGCCTGGGGTGGGTCAAACTGGCGCTTATCGGCGAAACATTACGAAAACTCTATCCAAATTATCAACCCCGTATCTACCGTGACACAAGATATGGACAACTGAAAAAAGTCGTTGAACAAATGATAGTACATTATCCTAACGTCATTGAACTTAAAACAGATGGTGTACAACCCGAAATAAGAATAAAAAAGTAGTAACTACTCAGGTATAGAAACGGAACAAAATAAACAGAGAGGCATGAAGACGTGAAGAAAAACAGGAAAATACCCCTCAAAATGTGGATGTAGGGGTGGATTAGGCGCTTGTCAAGCGCTTGTTAACATGAAAGTTCGCGCGCCGAATATCCACCCATTTGCTGCCAACGATCATTTCTCCCTTTATTACCGACCATTTTTCAGCCTGAGCAGTTACAAAAAGTAAACTTAGTGAATTTAGTTGAGGTTGAATGTATCACACGATCTATGATGAAGCACGATCCAAACAAAAAAGGAGACCCGCTTACGCGACTCTCCTTTCTCTACTACGTCTTGACTCCGGTGGGATTCGAACCTACGACACTCCGCTTAAAAGGCGGGTACTCTACCGCTGAGTTACGGAGCCTCCCTAACACCACGAATTTTAACGGACATGCCGCCCATTTTCAAGGCGCAGATGGACGCCTTTTTGCAAAAGCGCCCATCTGCCCCCAAACCACCCTTTAGAACGGGAAGGTATACCGCACCGTGTAGGTGATCACCACTTCTTCACCCGGCGCAACCGTCGCCCGATACTCAATAGTGCTGGAGTCCACCGGCGTGAATGCCATCGAGGTCGAGACGATCTCCCAATTCGTCCAGCGGAACAGATGCTCTGGCACCCGCACCTCAACCGCTTGATCTTCCTTGCGGTTACGCAGCCGAATCTCATACGTCTCTTCCAAGACATTGCTCGAAATCAAATTGAAGTTCGTCTGCACCCGTTCGCCCACAAGGTCAAAGGCATTGCCCAGATACACCCGCACATTTTCACCTTTGGCGGTGTGGTTGATCGTATTCTCACCGATCAAGAGCGCCGCGCCGTCAGTATCTTCTTGATACACACGGATGCGTCCGGCGGGCAGTGCTGCATCCAAGCCGCTTTCCTCACCCGTCCCAAATTCGAGATAGTAGCCAACCGTCGTGATCCCCGTCTGCCCATAATACTGATCGCGCGATTGACCGCCATAATACGGGGTGCTGGCGTCATACACGAAAATCGTGTTGGCGGCGATGGCGGCTGCGGTCACAAACTCGACCTGCTTGGTTTCGTTCATGCCCACCGTCACCGGGCGGTTGATCTCGTACAGCTTGTATTGGCTAAAATCGCGTTGTTCCACTTGGGGCGCAACCGCCTCGGAACGCATGGCATACATCAGTCCATCCGATACCATCCCCATATCGGGCTGAATCCGGTTGACATCCCCCGCTACCAGCTTGACCAGCGCATCGGTGTAAGATGCGCCGCTTTGGTTGGTCAGCGTCACCCACCCGTTCAAATCCAACGAGCGCTCGTCGGCAGCCAACAGCACGTTATAGTCCGCCGTCCAGTTCAAGCCGCCCGTCAGATAGGTGAGCGCCACTTGCTGTTCGCCCGCCACCGCCGATTGCAGCATCCAGCGCAACGTCGGGCGGGTGATCAAGCCCCCCGGCAGTTCGGGAAAGCGTAAGTCGCGCACTTTGTCCAAGCCGATCACGATCACCTGCCCCGCGTCGGAACGCAAGATGATCTCGCCGTTACGCCCACTTAAGAGTTGCCCGCGATACGCCGTGCCATCTTCGGCGATAATGTCGATGATCTCGTCCAAATAGCGTTCCAAAAGCGCGCTGCTGTTCACCAGATCAAAGACATAATTTTGTTCCAGCACCACCGTCCCGCTGGGATCCGTCAGCGAGACAAAGGTGACGGAAGTCGGGTCGATACCCGCCGCCACGTCGGTGAAATTGAGGGTATTGATGCCCTCGGCAAAGGTGAACGTCCGGCGGTCTTGCACAAGCGCCGTCCCCTGATTGTAAATCGCCAGTGATACCCCGTCGCGCACAGGTTCTCCCTCCGCCGCTGGATTTTGGGTTGCTTCTTGGGCAGACACCCCACCAGCGATCATCAATGCCAATATGCCGGTTAGTAAAAATCGTTTCAACATCATGTTCAACCACTCCTTGTGTATTCGGTCTACAAGCAAGACGACCGACCACGCCGTTTGGTTCCATCCAATCTTTAGAGGTGCGATTCCATATCCCCGATCAAACAAAAAGGCACAAAACGCAGAAGAAAAGATTAAAAATCATTCCTTCGTGCCTTTGTGCCTTCCTGTTTCGAGTTTTTTATTTTATTGCTTGTTGGCTAGACCAGTTGCATCGGCGCTTCCAAAATTTCCTTAAAGCGCTTCATGAACTGCGCGCCTTCCGCGCCATCGCTCACGCGGTGATCCACGCTGATCGTCACCTTCATACGGTTGCCCACACCCACCGTGCCATCCGCCAACACGACCGGCACCTTCTTCGCCGACCCCACTGCCAAAATACCGGCTTCGGGCGGGTTGACAATCGCGAGGAAGTGTTCGACATCGAACGTCCCCAAGTTGCTGACCGTGAAGGTGCTGCCCTGCATATCATCGGGCTTGAGTTTGTTGTCGCGCGCGCGAGCGATCATCTCTTTGTTTCGTGCCGCCAGCGTACTCAATGAGACTTTATCGGCATCCTTCGCCACCACATTGATCAAGCCGCCGTTGGGCAGTGCTACCGCGATCCCGATATTGATGCGCTTGTGGCGCGCCAACTTGTCCCCATAAAAATGGGTATTCAGGTTCGGGAACTCGGTCAACGTCAATGCCGCCGCCTTGATGATGAAGTCGTTCACGCTCACCTTATGGGCGTCGTCCATCGCGCTGTTGATCTGCGCGCGGAACTTGAGCATCGCCTCGACATCGATCTCAGTTGTCACGTAAAAATGGGGAATCTGTTGCTTGCTATCGACCATGCGCGAAGCGATACGCGCCCGCATCTTACTCGTGTCGATGATCTCGACATCGGCACCTTCGGGCAGTTTTCCATACGAGGTCACGATTGCCGGAGCCGCCGCGACCGGCGCAGGGGCAGCCACCACTGGCGCGGGGGGCACATAGCCCTCAATATCCGCTTTCACAATCCGTCCAGCGGGACCCGACCCTTGCACTTGGGTGAGGTCAATCCCACGATCCGCTGCCATTTTGCGGGCAACGGGCGAAGCGCGTAAGCCATCGGGCAAATTACCGTCAGCCGGTTCGACAGGCACAGCCGCCACCACTGGGGCAACCGCCGCCGCCACTACTGGGGCAACCGCCGCCGCCACCACTGGGGCAACCGCCGCCGCCGCGACCGGTGCTGCCACAGGCGCGGCAGCCGCAGCAGGAGCTACCGCCGGTGCTGCGCCAACGTTTTCACCCGCTGCGCCCGCATACCCGATCACATCGCCGATCTTGACTGTCTTACCCGGTTCGCCGATCAGTTGGAGCAACGTGCCCGACACCGTAACAGGGACTTCAACAGTCGCCTTATCCGTTTCTATTTCGGCGATCACGTCGCCATTTTTCAGAATGTCGCCGACCTGCTTCGTCCAATTGAGCAGGATACCTTCGTCAGTGCCGAAATCCGGCATGATGATTTGCTCAGCCATCAGTAAAGGACCTCCTTAACTGCGTCAACGACCTTCTGCGCATTGGGCAGCGCCATCAACTCGATCTCTTTGGCATACGGCAATGGCACATCCATCGCGCTCACCCGTTTGATGGGCGCGTCCATGTAATCAAATGCCGCCTCTTGCAGTTGTGCCGCCAGTTCACTGCCCACGCTAAAATGGGGGAGCGATTCTTCCACGACCACACAACGATTCGTTTTCTTAAAGCTCTCAAAAACCGGTTCCAGATCGAGCGGACGCAACCAGCGCAAATCGACGACTTCGGCTTCAATGCCTTCTTTCGCCAAAATTTCTGCCGCTTCCAGCGACCACTCCACCCCACGCGCATAGCTCACAATCGTGACATGCTTACCCACCCGTTTGACATCACTCTTGCCGATGGGGATCACATATTCTTCGTCGGGGATACGGCTTGGCTTGGAATACAACGCAATTGATTCACTGAACAGCACCGGATTATCATCACGAATCGCCGCCTTCAACATGCCTTTGGCGTCATAGGCATTAGATGGGCACGCCACGTACAAGCCGGGGAAGTGGGCGAAGATCGGTTCGGCAACATGCGAGTGGGTGGCAGTCGCTTGATTGCCCCACCCGCTAGCGGCGCGGATCACCAACGGCACTTTGAATTGTCCGTTGAACATATAATGCACTTTGGCGGCATGATTGATGATGGCGTCCAAAGATAGAAATGCGAAATTAATCGTCATCAGTTCAGCCACCGGACGTAAACCCGCCATCGCCGCGCCCACCGCTGCGCCAGCGATCACCATCTCGCTGATCGGGGTATCACGCACGCGCTTTTCCCCAAACATGTCTAACAAGCCGCGTGTCACTTTGTGGGTGCCTTGCCAGCCGCCCACTTCCTCGCCCATGATGAACACCCGTTCATCGCGCTCCATCTCTTCAATGAGTGCCGCGCGGAGCGCCTCCCGCATAGGGACATTTTTCTCTGCCATCTTTACTGCTCGCTCCGTTTAGTCTACGTAGATGTTGTTGATCAGGTCTTCATAAGTGGGGATCGGGCTGGCTTCGGCATACCGTACCGCCTCTTCAACGACCTCTAACACTTCGGCGTCAATCCGCGCGAGGTCATGTTCCACGTCGTCAAAGTTCGCTAGCAGAGTATGCTTCAAAATGTTGATCGGGTCTTTGTTCAACAGCCAATCATCCAATTCGCGCTTCAAATCATCGCGCGCGTCGAACTGTTTGTCCGATGCCCCATGTCCCTTATAACGATAGGTCAACGCCTCGACCAGCACCGGACCCTTCTTGCGGGCATATTCGACGGCTTCGCTGATGGCGGCATGGACGGCGATCACATCTTGCCCATCCACACGCGGGCCCTCTTTCATGCCATAAGCAATAGCGCGCTTGACCAGTTCCGGCTGTCCGGTGGAGTCTTCAATGCGCGTACCCATGGCGATGAAATTATTTTCGATCAGCCACACGACCGGCAAATTCCACACCGCGCTCAAGTTCAGCGATTCATGGAAATAACCGTTGTTGGTGGACCCATCGCCCATGAAACACAGGACAACATTTTCCGTCCCCATGTACTGTTCCTTCAAAGCGATACCTGCTGCCAGTGGCAAATGCCCCGCCACGATAGCATAACCGCCCCAGAAGTTATGTTGACGACTGGCAAGGTGCATCGATCCGCCCTTGCCGCCGCTCACGCCCGTGCGCTTGCCCATCATTTCTGCCATGATCGGGTTCGCATGGACGCCACGCGCCAGCGCAATGCCGTGATCGCGATAACCGGTGATCACATGGTCGTCTTTGGTCAACGCCGCCAACGCGCCCACACCCACCGCTTCATGACCGCTGTACAGGTGCAAATAAACGCCGGTGATCTTCTTCTGATGATAGAGTTCGTCGCACCGAGTCTCAAACTGACGGATCAGCACGGACTGGCGATACCACTCCAACAGGGTAACTTTATCCAGCGACATTTGTTTCGTCGCCATGACGCCTCCTTTGATGTCCTGATCGGAGCAAGCAGTAGCGCTGACCCGACAAGCGTTTGTCTATGTAATGAATACCCGATAGTGTACCCTAAGCACGCTCGTTTCTCAATTCTGCGGGGCAAACTCTGCCCCCGAATGCAAAACTCACACCAAGCCTTCACCGCCATCGACTTGGAGCATCGCGCCGGTGATAAAATCGTTGCTCGCCAGCAAGATCGCCGCTTGTGCCGCATCTTGCGGATCCCCCCACCGCCCCAGCGGAAGACGGTCGGCAGTTTTGGCAATCGAAGCGGCGTCCCGCCCCGGTTCCGGCAGCACCGGACCCAATACTAAGCAGTTGGCGCGAATCTGATACGGTGCCAACGCTTTTGCGGTCACTTCCGTCAGCATTATCAACCCCGCTTTACTGACGCTGTGCTGCGGGCGGGTCGCCACCCCACGTATGCCGCTGGTATCGCTGATATTGAGAATACAGCCGGCGATCTGGCGGTCGCGCATCAAGCGTCCGACCGCTTGCGTCGTCCAAAAAGGGGCGCGCAAATTGAGATTCAGCGCCTGATCCCACTCTTCCGGCGGGATGTCTAACAATTCACCACTTAGGAACACACTCGCACTGTTGATCAAAACATCAATCCGCCCAAAATGCGCGTCAATTGCGCCTACCACGCGCGTGATCGCGTCATAGTCGGCAAAATCTCCTTGCACAATAAGGGCATCTACCCCCTTCGCGCGGATCTCGGCGGCGGTCGCTTCGGCATCCGCCGCCGAGTTGCTATGATGCAGGGCAATGTGGGCACCTGCCGCCGCGAACGCCAAGGCAAATGCCCGCCCCACGCGCCGCGCCCCACCGGTCACAAAAACAACTTTTCCTTGTAAAGATCGATTCACGATAACGGTACTCTACTGCGCCAACAATCCCATGATTATAATGGATGCTATATGCTCATCGGCACTGTGTAAGGATACATAAATGGAACCTCATGTGATCGCCCTTGATGTGGGCGGCACCAAAATTGCGGGCGCGCTCGTCACTCAAGACGGGCAAATTTTGGATCGGCGGTTGCGCCCTACCCCCGCTCAAGAGGGCGGCGAAGCAGTCGCGGCGGCAGTGGTGGCGGTCGCTGCTGACCTCTATACAGCGGGTGGGCGGGCAGCACGGGCGGTAGGTGTCGGTGCCGCTGGGCAAATCGATAGCGCCCAAGGGACGATTCGCCATGCCGTTGACACCCTCCCCGGTTGGGCGGGTATCCCGCTGGCGGCGCGCTTGCAGGCAATCATCCCCGTGCCGACTGTGATCGAGAACGATGTCAATGCAATGGCGCTGGGCGAACAGTTCACAGCGTCCGAAAAAGCGATCCCAAGCGCGCTGTTTGTCGCCGTCGGCACGGGCATCGGCGGCGCGCTGATTCTCAATGGGCACTTATGGCATGGGGCGCATTGGTCAGCGGGCGAACTCGGTCATATCCTCGTCGATATCACCCGCCAACGCCGCTGCAATTGTGGTCTCTATGGACATTTGGAGGCTTATGCCAGCGGTCCCGCCATCGCCACCGCGGTGGACGGCAGTACCGATCTACGGGGGGTCGTCGCCCGCGCACAGGCAGGCGACGACCGCGCCCAAAAGGGAATCGCACAAGGGGCGGAGATCCTCGGTGCGGCGCTCAACGGCTTGGTATGTGCCTTTGATCCGCAAATGGTGATCATCGGCGGGGGCGTCGCCGAGATCGGCGCGTTGTGGTGGCAACCTTTCGAGCGCGCCTTCCGGCAAGGCACCATGCCCGCCACCCAAGAAGTCATCTTACGGGGTGCCTGTTTAGGCACAGATGCGGTTATGATTGGAGCCTCGACACTAGCATGGGCACAACTCCTATGAAGATTGGCATCATCCCGCTGGACGAACGTCCAGTCAACACCCGTTACCCCGTCTTGCTCACACACGGCACCGACGTGCAGGTGATTCTGCCGCCACCGTCGATCTTGAGCACGCTCCGCCAGCCTGCCAATGCTCCCGCCCTTGCAGCATGGTTAGAAGCGCAGGCTCCGCACCTTGACGCTTTGATCGTCTCGGTGGAAATGTTGGGCTATGGCGGCTTGATCGCTTCGCGCATTTCCGACGATCCCTTAGAGACGATCTTGGCGCGCTTGGCACTGCTGCGCCGCCTCAAACAACGGCATCCGGCGCTCAAAATCTATGGCTTCAACGTCATCACCCGCATTTCGCGCCACAACGATAACACCGAAGAACCCGTCTATTGGCGGCAATATGGCACTGACCTCTTTCGCCTATCCCAACTGACGGATCGCTTGCACCGTGTGCCCAACGAAGCGGATGTGATTCAAGCCGAGCATGACGCTCTGATCGCTACCCTTCCCGCCGCTGTAATCGCCGATTTTGTCAGCCGTCGCTTGCGCAATCATGCCGTCAATCTACAAGCGGTGAATCTGCTCCAAAGCGGGGTGTTCGATGTCCTCGTCCTCAGTTCTGACGACACCAGCCCCGATGGCTTCGGCAGTGCCGAAAAACAATGGCTCCACAACTGGGTAGCGCGGCTTGGACTCGCGCAACCGGTGGATAACTTGCTCATGTATCCAGGTGCGGATGAAGTCGGTTGTGTGTTGCTGGCGAGACTGATCAATGAAGCGAAAGGCGCACCCACCTTTGAAGTCCGTTATTTGGATGCCCCCAGCGCGGAGATCATCGCCGCGTTTGAAGATGTGCCAGTGCAGGTGACGGTCGCGCGTCAACTTCATGCAGCGGGCGCACATGCCACAACCGATAAAAGTGACGACAATGCCGTTCTGCTGCTCATCAACCCGCCACTCAGCCCTGATGCCGACTGGGTGCGTGACTACACCCCCGATGAAGAACGCCAACGCCGCCCCAGCTTAGACGCGCTGGCGACGACATTGGCACAGGAGAAAAAGCAAATCGCAGTCGCCGATGTCGCTCACAGCAATGGTGCCGATGCCGCCTTGCTTCCTGTGCTGATCGCCGCAGGGTGGGATCGTCTCAGTGCCTATAGTGGCTGGAATACCGCCGGCAACAGCATCGGCACCACCATCGCAGCAGCTTGCCTCAGCTATCATTATGGCGTCAATCGCTTATTCCTCGCCCATCGCTTGATCGAAGATTATGGCTACCAGACGCTCGTGCGCAATGCCGCCAACGATTGGTTAGAAAGCGAAACCGGCAACCGCGATCCCCAAGACGATGGAACAGTGGAACAGGTACGCCAGTGGATCGAAACCGCGCTTCATCGCGAAGTCGCACGATTGCCGATCCCTTATGAAATCCGCAACGTCCGGCTCCCTTGGCGGCGCACCTTTGAGGTCGATTTTGATTTGGAGCCAGTAAATTTATGAGCGTCTTTACCGACTTCATCATCGCCGTGCGCGGTCAATTGATCGTTTCTTGCCAAGCCTTGCCAGATGAACCTTTACATGGGGCGTACATCATGGCGCGTATGGCACTGGCGGCACAACAAGGGGGCGCGGCGGGCATTCGGGCGAACACGCCCGACGACATCCGCGCCATCAAAGCCACCGTCTCACTACCCGTCATCGGCATCTTCAAAGATGGGGACACGGGCGTCTACATCACGCCCACCTTTGAACACGCCCGCCTCGTCGCCGAAGCAGGTGCCGACATCATCGCCCTTGATGCAACACTCCGCCCGCGCCCCGATGGCAGCACCCTGCCCGACCTCATCCGTGCGATCCACGAACAATTGGGGAAGCCCGTCATGGCGGATGTATCGACCCTTGATGAGGCGCTCGCCGCCCAAGCTGCGGGGGCTGATATCGCCGGACCCACCTTATCCGGCTATACACCCTACAGCCCGCCGCTGACCACCCCCGATTGGGTGTTGATCCGAGCGATGATCGCCCAATTGCGCATCCCGGTCATCGCCGAGGGGCGCATCCATACGCCAGAGGATGCTGTCACCGCGCTAGAACTGGGCGCGCTGGCGGTCGTCGTCGGCGGGGCGATCACCCGTCCGCAACAGATCACGGCACGCTTTACACAGCGAATCAAACAATCTCACGATAAACGATCCCCATAATCCCCCCCCAGCAAAACATGCGTTTGCCGTGGGGGGATGACTATTGCACCTCACGCCCGTTTGCGCGGTTTCGCTTGGGCACGCCGTTCGGCTTCGCGCCGCGCCGCCTCTAAACGGGCGGCTTTTTGGCGGACATAATCGCCATAGCCGCCCACCGTCTCATAAAGCGCCCCATCTTCCAATTCCACAATCCGATCCACGATCCGATCTAGAAAATAGCGATCATGCGAGATCGTCAAGATCGCCCCTTCAAAATCTTCGAGCGCCGACTCCAGCACTTCCGACGAGGCGATATCAAGGTTGTTGGTCGGCTCATCCAACAACAGCAAATTCGGCTGCCCCAACACCAACATCAGCAGTTGCAAGCGGCTGCGTTCGCCCCCACTAAAGCTCCGTATGGGCTGGCGGGTTTGATCATAGGTAAACGCGAACTTGAGCAATTTTTGCACCGCCGCGCCTTCGCTGAGGGGCTGTAAACCGCGTATCAGATCAATCGGGGTGCGGTCGCCGTATGCCGTTAACGTTTCATGCTGCTGTGCGTAATACCCCACACGGGTGCTGTTGCCCACCTTGATCACGCCGCTCAAGGGTTCATATTGCCCCAAAATCAGCTTGAACAGCACCGATTTGCCCGCGCCATTCTTGCCGACCAAACCGACTCGTTCACCATGCCGCACCAACAGATTCAGCCCGACGAACAGCAAATCATCGCCAAAGCCCATGCCCACCTCTTGCAATTCAATGGCTTGGGTACTGCCCCGCCCCCCGGCAAGTTGCAGTTCCATCAGTTGGCGTTCGCGCACCGCTTCGATGACCTCGCCATTTTCTTCCATGCGCGCCAACATCTTACGACGGCTGGCAGCTTGGCGGGCGTGCCGCTCATTGAGACCCAGCTTTGCCTTCTCGCTCCATTCTTTGATGGCGCCTTCGATGTGTTGGATCACTTTTTGTTGGGCGACTCGCGCCTGTTTTTGACGAATTCGGCGAATTTCGCGCTCGACCGTATACGCCGAATAATTGCCAACATAATGGGTGAGTACCCCCAAACTCAGTTCGGCAATTTGCGTGACGACCGCATCCAACAAATAGCGATCATGCGAAACGAGGATCACCCCCCCGCGATAATCCCGCAAAAACGCCTCTAGTGCCGCTTTCGAGTTGATGTCAAGATGGTTATCCGGCTCATCCAGCAACAAAATATCCGGTGACCATGCCGCCAAGCGCGCCAATGCCACTAATTTGGTTTGTCCGCCGCTCAGCGCGCTGACGGGCAAGTCGAATTCGTCGGGGGTAAAGCCAAGCTTCGCCAACAGTTCCCGCACCAAGCTTGACTGCCGACCCGGATCGAGTCGTTCGTAATCGGCGAGCAGGGGAACTTGCTCATCAAGGGCATCGCTGAGCGCCTCCGAGTCGTTATAAACCGCAGGATCGCTTAAGCGTGTTTCGACCGCCTCTAGTGCCGCGATCACGCGCGCGAGGTCAGACGATGGCTGGCACGCCGCTTCATACAAGGTGCCTATCGGCAAGCGCACATCTTGCGGCAAATACCCGACCGACACCCCCCGCATCGCGCTGATCGTCCCTTTGGTAGGGGTGACTTCGCCCGCGATTGCCTTCAGTAGGCTGGATTTGCCCGCCCCGTTGTGCCCGACAAAACCGACTTTGGCACGGTTATCGAGCGCCCAATTCAATTCCGCAAAAATTTCGCGTCCGGCGTGATTGATAGTGATGTTGTTAATTTGAATGATGTGCATGGCAGGAATCCTCGTTTTAGAATGGTCTGGTTTTGCCTGAATGCCCACCCAATGCCCAATTCTCGAAAAGAAAAACGGCTTTGAGCGTGCGCTCAAAGCCGTTAGGGTTAGCAAATATTACGAAACCTTACACGGTGACTAGGCGCATCTCTCCCTATGAAGGTTGGTGATGGATGTCATCAGCGACCGTGACAGCAGGGAGAAATACGTGATGTGAACCATAAACGATAGTATCGCAGGAAAATCAGGTCGATGTCAAGAGGGTGCAAATGGCGAAAAAGCCGAATTTCCCCTATTGAAAATCCAAAATAGCCGATCTACAATAAGGGGACATTAAATCAATGCGGGTGATTAGCTCAGTTGGTTAGAGCGCACGGTTCACATCCGTGAGGTCAAAGGTTCGAGTCCTTTATTACCCAAACAG
>Ga0335394_10006206_pt1 | contig 13490 bp, 8 predicted proteins | sample MAT03_FD_205741 | JGI IMG/M metagenome (GOLD analysis project Ga0335394, IMG submission 205741) | Freshwater microbial communities from Lake Fryxell liftoff mats and glacier meltwater in Antarctica - MAT-03 (spades assembly) (version 2) ...
CAGCCGCCAAACCGGCCAGACCACAATCCATGTCGATACGAATGTACACAACCCGCAAATCGCCAACGCCGATCTGGTAATGGCCCTCGCCATGGCCACTTGGCGCATGAAATCCCTCTATCCAACGGCCAACCCAACCCCACCCGCCCGCCTCCCCGGTTATTAGTACTAAGGTGATTTCCTGATATGTTCTGATTACGAATTGGAATAAGCGCATCCGCTATTTAACCCCAGCCTTTCCCAGCTCGGCCACAATCTGCTGGATCCACTTCAAATTCCTCTCCCCCCTCTCTTGCCTGGCCAGCAGGATAATGTTCAAATTGCGCGCTGTCGTTTCCGCCTCCCACTTCCCTTGCACAGCCGTTACAGCGTTGCCCAGGTAATGTTGCGCCTGTCCTCGGTCTGAAGCTAGCACCGAAAGTTCCAACATAGTCGCGTAATCCCAATAATCCGGTTCACTACCTTCGAGACGCCGCAGCACGGAGTACCGCACCACTGGCGTAAGTGCATCTCGCTTTGCCAACGACTCCGCATCGCCTTTTACCTCGAGCATTGTAATCGCATTGATTCCTGGATATGCGTCGCGCCAGTCTGCCTCAAATCCCGCCTCGTAAATCGTTGCCGCTTTGTCCAGATGCGCGGTGAGTCCCGTTTCGAGCCAAAGGTCTTTATAGATCCGGCCCAACAATCCGTTTGTTTCAGAGCTCGGTCCCTGATCTGCAATCACCTCTTTCAGGAGACGAATCGCCTGATTCCGGTCCCGCTTCCGATCCGCCGCACGCCGCTTGGCAAGCCCGGCCCGTCGATTCAAGGCGAATGCAAGCTGCTCTCGAACCATAACTTGCCGCTTCAGTTCTCCAGGCATCTTTCCGTAAAGGGAGATCATCTCATCCCACGCCTTGAACTCCCGGTAACAAAGCATCAGATCCACGATCGCCCCGATCTCATGCAGGTCAATGTCTCCGATCTCCGCCTCAATCCGCTTTAGCTCCTGCATCGCTTGATTGGAAGGGAGGTCCTTGGCGGCCAACATCCGCTCTTTCCTTTTCTGATCCTCTCTCACTTGTTCGAAAAACACTTCTGTCTTGCGCCGGGCAATTTTGCCCGGCTTCCAATCCTGAATCAGCTGAAAGATCGGGCTGTCCACCGGGGGCGTTTCCTCGCCTTGCAGGTTTCGCAACTCTGTCAATCGAGCAAGCAGAGCGCTGCGTAGCACGTTGGCTTCTTTCGCCCCAAATTGGTTACTCGCCCCAAGGCTATACGGCACCGCCCTCAAACTGGACAAATCGAAGGGAATGGGCTGGTGCTTGGCGAAAATCGCTTGTGTAGTCCGCGGCCGCGCTGCATGCCGCACTCCCAGCTCGTAGAACACATTCGCATTGGCCGTCGTCAGATCCGCCACCGCATACTCGCACAGCAGTAGGCGCTCAAACATAGGCTTGTGAATGATCCCGCCCATCGACTCTTTATCGGCTCGTACTGGCTCCAGTCCAGCCTCCCGGATTGCTGGCTCAATGCCCTTTTTGTAAATCGTGTCGAAGTTGATGTTAGGACGGCCGGTGGGATCGGCCTTCGTGCCATAAGGCATGAGAACAAAACAAAGCGGCTTCATTCAGCTAAGCTAGCATCTTATGGGTCTACTCCAAGGCAGTGTCATTGTGAAACCGCTCTTTACCTCTCTCCGCAATTTGGCACGAATTCGTTGGAGTCAACCTGATCCCGCGAATCGGCCTCTTCCAAAGTGCGTACTCCGAGTTGGCGCGGCAGGCCATATTAATCTCGGACAAGCCCATCCCGACCTCTCCAAGCTTGCGGAATCGGTCTTGCATCAATTGGCTGCAGCGGTTACAGAAGTACAACCTGATTTTGCCAAACTATTGGACGTTCCCCAGGTCCCTGCCGAGTGCCGGCTGATCTGTCAACTCGCTGCAGGTGCGGATCAACTCTTCGCTCGCGCTGCACTTCTCGCCGGCTACAAGCTCCAGGTTCCCCTTCCTGTGGAACTTGCCAAGTATAAAGAAAGTGTCTCAGCCAACCGGGGCATGGATTCCGATCCCGTCGCTCAGCTCATTGCTCTCCGGGAGAGTTCCGATTCCTGCCTTGAGCTCGACGGTGATGTAGTTGATGGCAATGTATCAGAATCCAGCTTCGCTCACTCCGCACTTACTATGTTGGACCATAGCGACCTGCTCATCTTGATAATCCGCAGGAACGCCCCATACCACCGGGGCGGCACCATGTGGCTTCTTCAGGAATCCATTACCCGGCGCGTTCCGGTTATCATCATCCCCTTTGAGAAAGAAGAACTCATCACCTTGAATTGGGCAGACTCTCGCCAGCAATTGGATCTTAGTTTGCCCGGCTGGGCAGTCGAACTTGTCCAGCAATTACTGCTGCCGCCTCCAGGTACCGAGGCGATGAAGCCTTCCCGTGGACTCGTCAAAATCTACCGCAACGCATTCCCGGCGAGCGGCCAGGATTGGCCACTGAAATACCTAATTGCCGCGACCACAAACGAGGAGTGTTTGAAATCCAATATCGAAGACAATTTCAAACCAGCTTGGCTTTGGACAGAACATCGTGCCAATGCCTACCAAAGTCTCTATCGGGGTGCCTATCTGTCAATTGCCTTTCTTGGTCTCACTGCCGTTGCAGGGGCGATAGCCGGGGCCATGAACGAGGCTTGGTCGGCTCCGGGCAAAATCATCGAAGTGTTCGCGATTTTTCTTTTGCTCGTCCTCTGGTTCTTTGCCCGTCGCGGCAGATGGCGGCAGCGCTGGTTGAATTTTCGGCTCGGAGAGCAACAAATCCGTCATTCCGCCATCCTCGGAGCAGTGGGTAGCTCTGCCCCGCTGCACAATGATCCCGCCCACCTCCGCTTCCGTCTCGAAGGTGCATGGCTTGAATGGTACTGCCGCGCCTTGATCCGCCAGGCCAATCTTCCATCCGTCACTCTCGACTCTCAAACTCTTGCTTCGGCCCGGAAGCTAATCCTTCGCGGCCAACTTGACGCTCAAATTGACTATTACGATCGTTCGAGCAAAATCCACGAACATGCGGATCATCGGCTGGAATCGATTGCAGCCGCAGCGCTGATTATTACCCTGATTTCCGCCATCGCATATCTAGTTCTCAAATCGATTCATAGTTGCCACCTGGATGCCGCTGCTTCACTCGCCAAGTTCTTCGGCCTCTTCAATCCTCCCTTGGCGGCAACCATGGCCGCCATTCGGGCTCAAGGCGAGCATCCCCAGTTGGCAGCCCGTTACTCGGGGATGATGGCACATCTGATGACAATCAGAACCGAGTTAATCCGCGACACCTCAGCCAAAAGCTGGCGGCTCTCCGGGTATAGCCAGCGTGCGGCTCAAGCCATGATTGCAGAAGTTTCTCAATGGCGCAGTCTGCTTTCCACCAACGAAATTGAAAGGGGCTAGTCTCGTTCAAACCACAATCCCCTCCGTTTGGCAGTCGCCTTCTTTGAACCTTGCAATCAATCGAGTCCAGCTCCAGGCAATTCCAGCCCGTCGATGCCACTTGCCGGCATGCGCTACGAGTTTCCGAAGTGCCTTTTCAATCCAGCATAAGCGGCTCGCATTTGCGGATCCATAGGTCGATTTTCTTCTATAAAACTATACAGGAGTGAATAAGCTCGCCGCAAAGTAGCCAAGCCATCGATTTCACTTCCCTGGCTCAAATGGAATCCTCCCAGCTTGATCAACGACACCGAGACGTCGCGCCGCGCAGCCCCCGATCCAGGATTGGCCTCCAGCAGCTCTTGCTGCAATGCAAACACCCTCTCAGCCAAAGCCAGGGCTGGACTGAGAACACCGTGTGTGCCCTCAAAATCGGCAGCAAGCAATAGGGTTTGCAGCATTTCAGGATTGCGGTGACGTTGCACCAAATGTTGCGATTGCTTGAAGAATGCCGGAAAAGTGGTCATCAGGGCGGCGGAAGATCCATCAATTTGCTCTTGCTCAAATTGCTCCTCAAATGAATTGAGAAATTCCACAAGTTGATTCTCTCTGAGTTCGAGAGTCTCGGCGTTCATTCCAGTCCGGATAAAATCCGCCAGGCTCCGGTGGATACGGACAGACAAGGGCAGAGGCGTCAATCCTCTTTCGTCTCGTTTGTGCTTTTCAGCTGGGTGTAAAAGCCTCAAGCCGTGCAGGTGGGCCCAAATGTTTGAAGAGGGATCCAGCAGTCCAGGAAGGAAATTCCCAATCTCTCCGTATGCCAATGTTGTCATCCCGTGCAGCCAGACCCACGGCATCAAATCGGGGTCCAGAAGGCTGGCAAATTCCAACACGGTCCGCTCATGGATTTGGAGCGAATCCAAAGTTTTTCCAACAACCTTTCGAAACGGAATTACCCGGCCTTCAAGGTCGCGATACCTCGAATCCTTTTGGACAGCCGCGTCCTCCACAGCCATTTCGACGGCAACTGTGCCTCCAGCATCCAGGACCTCACGGAGATACCGGCTGGGCAAAAATTCTGGATGCGCCCCGAGGAAAGCTCCGGCAAACTCAACGAGCAAGGTATAGCCTCCCAATCGCCGAACGATCTCTCTCGCGGCCGCTTCTTCCGAAGCATCGGAAAATCGCAAGCCGGGCTGAAAATCGCGCAGCAAAGCTAATGCATCCTCTTCGGGAAGTGGTGCGATTTCGAGGGAAGCCCCCCAAAGGTGGCCTGCCCCAAAATCATTCGGATCGAGCCGGGTGGTGATGAGAATCTCGAGCCATTCCTTGGCCGGCAAAAGCGCCACCTGATCTGCAGAAAGCAGTTCTGGATGGTCGACGTTGTTAAGGATCAGCAAGCAGCGCGGGGTATCGAGTTGCGGGATTTCGTTGGATTGTTCAGCGGCTGCTGTGGTTAGCCGCAGATGTTCGCGGATCCGGTTAGATCCGGCTTGGCTGAACTTCTCCAAATGATGCAATACAACCCGGGCGGCAAGGCTGGCGTCCGCCCGCTGTTCTTCGGTTAGCAGAATCTCGAGTTTGGGTTCTCGAGCGAGTTGTAGCAGGACGTCGGAAAGTCGCGTCTGACCTTCGCAGGCCAACTCCCAGGTGCCGCCGGCAGCGTAGAAATCCGCATAAGCATGTGCATACTGTCTGGCCAACGCCGTTTTGCCCAAGCCTCCCGGACTATGTGCGGCGGTGATAAGTCCACGTCGGTCCGCGATGAGTAGAGTATGCAGCCGGCTCAACTCGGCATGCCTGCCAACGAAGTGTTCGTGGCTTCGGACAACATTGCCTGGAGCCAGATCCGCTAACGCGATTCGATCCAGACGCTGCAGGATGCGCCCATCCAATTTTTCGATTCTTCGGGCCAATTCCTGGGCATCGGACGGCGCTTCACGAGGACTTCCCTTGACCCAAGCCGAGCGCTCAGCCGCATCCATCCGTACGAGCAGATCCGGCCCCTTCTCAAGCCAGGGATGGATCTCACAATGAATGGTTCGATTCCGCCGGTGGAGATCTTCAAGCCAACGCGCAACCCCCGCCTCCGCGAAGGGCCCAATGGAATCGGGGGCCACAAAAAAAATTGGCGTGATGCCATCGTCACCCCGCGCCGCGGAATGTTCACGCCGCACATACTCTTGCCATTCCCAGAGGCAATTTGCACTTTGAACATAATTGGGCGACAAAAAGGCCAGAAAGAGCTTTGAAGACCGCAATCCCTGTCCCAACCGGCGCCGCCAATCCACACCTTCGGCTATCTCCTGAGTATCGAAGAAGATCTGCAGTTCCTTGCCTGAAACACTCAGATGACACTCCCGCAGCTTTTGGTGAAACGCCGTCACCCATCCAGCCCCATCTTGTCCCACGGGATGCAGATTGTCCTTGCGGGAATAAGAGAAAAACACATCGTATTGAGTTCGGTCAAATGCCATCGCTTCACCCGTGCATGATTTCGAATCTATTTGCCAGTTCCATCGCAAGAGACCAATAAGATCCCAGGAACCTAGACCAATACTTTAGCCCATAATTGCGCCACCGGATTATGGTTGAAGCGAGAAGCCTGCCGCTAGACTTGGGTTACCAGAGTAAAGTCATTCGAGTAAGAATCAGCCCCAGGGTATACTACTTGATCGAATCGAGACCTTTGGGGAGCGTGAGTTTCGATCTCAATGGAGGGGATGACTAAATCCACAGTGACTAAAATCCTGTCCTGAACGTCAGCTTCCAAAACATGCCGATGATGGTGCCGTTTGTTATCCTTGCGCGAGAACTTCCAGATGGCGAAGAATGTCAATCACACCTTCTGTGCTGTGAGCTGCTGAGACATATTTACACATTTTCTGAATGTGCAAGGCAGCATTCTGTGGGCAGGCCGGAAGATGGACCGCCTGAAGGAGCGGGATGTCGTTGCCGCTGTCTCCGATGCCGACCGTAGTCCATTCAGAAGGTGCCAGGCGTTCCAGCACTACTTGGACAGCCGAACCCTTGCTGACCCCTTTCAAAGTAATATCAACGGCTGCCGCCGAGTAGGTGAAATGGAATTGATCTCGGTCGGGGTGGTTGTGAGTGATCAACTCAAAAAGCTCGGCAACAGTGTAGGGGGCGTTGGGATACAGACTCAGACAAGAAACTTTACCCGGTTCGATTCGGAACGCGGTGCTCGGTACAAACTTCGCCACTTGCCTCAGAAAGAGCTCTTGAGGGAATGTACTGAGACACTCAACGGCCGGCAGAAGGCTGCTGCCATCAAGATCCCGGTGAGGCCAATAGAGGAGTCCGCCACCTTCGCAAATGCAAGGGATTGGGTTGCGGCAAAGATCGAGCATCTGTGTCACTGCTTCTACATAGCTAGCTGAGCGGCCAGTGCAGATGGTAAATGCGACCGATCCGGCCAAGGCTCGGATGAGGTCGGTGAGCTGGGCGATGTGGGATAGAGGAATAGCTCTCCCTTTTCCAGGAGTGAGGCATCCTTCGATATCACAGAAAACAAGATACATAATGAAAGACTATTATATCGGCTTGAGGCCTTGTTGCTCTGCTTGGGCCCGGACGATTTGAAGATAGCCTGAATCGACGCTTTTCGCCAGATCGAACAGCTCTGTGCAATCGCCCCCCAGCACGCGGAGCTTCCAATCGAGGTAGCGCTTCCACGCGACAATCCGCTCGGTTAAGAGATCACCTTTGAGGAGATGCATCGCGCCATTATCGGCGAAGGAAATACCGCGAATCCAGTACTGCTCAGCTTTGGCGAGGAGTTCCGCTTCCCGTGCCATGTCTTGTTCAAGGTTGAACTCAATTTTAGCCATCGTAATCGCGCCCATTGTAGCTAGACCACGCACGAGATAGTCGTAATAGCCGGAGTCTGTAAATTGGTAGATAGAAGTCTGGATCAGATCTTCTGCGGTTTGCACGAGGGATAAGTTTGGATGGTCTTTACCTTGCACCAAACGTTGATCTATCAGGCCAAGGACATTTGGCGAGGCCCCATTTCGGCGCAAGCGAGCGAAGGATTCTTCGTTTGGAAACAAGCCGTCAGTAATTGCGGCGATAGAACTGGCCTCGCGTAAGGCTGCAAGGATAGCTCGGCCTTCCATCAGGCTTTGGATTGCAATTGATAGTTTTGAACGGGCAAGAGAGCGCTGGCGCTCTCTCATTCGCTGCTCAGCGTCTTGGTATTTTCTTGCTACATCATCGTAGCGGCCTTGCCGAATCAAATGGCTGGAGTAGCGGAAGCCAGATTGCGAATACATCAGCGGATTTCTGGGATTTCCATCAAGTTCTATACTTACGGCCTGATCGAGCAACTCGACAGCCTCGGCTTCTTTGCCTAGGTACTGCAACGCTTCCGCGAGGCTGGTGCGAGCAAAAAAGCGCTGATAGACGTCAGTGCTGTGGTCCTGATCGGCAAGCGCAACGGCCTCACGGGCGGTTGACTCTGCCGGAACTAACTGACCAGTAGACAAATAAAGTTCACTCAAGGTCCAGTTTGCATAAGGCAGGTCGTCGAGGATGTCTTTGTTTCGAATCTCGAGAGAATTACTGAGGGTTTCAGTACCGATTTCCACCGCTTTGGCGATCAGTCGTATAGAAAGATCTAAGTTTCCAAGAGCTCTGAGGCGTACCCCAGTTTCTACAAAAAGGCGAAAATGGTATCCCTTATCAAGTTCCTTGGCCGGTGTAAGCGTGTTCGGATCACCGCCTTGATAGAACTGGGTCAAAGCAACATAATCCGATTGGACCTTTCCCAGTTTCCGGGTGGGGAAGAAGTAGTAGTCTTTAGCCATAAAAGCTTCGGGGGGACGTTCCTTGCCGTCAAGAAACCTATCATCGTTAGGGACCCACTGCAATACTTCCTGATCTTTGATTCGCTTCCACCAGACACGATCTCGCAAAACTTGAAACGCCTCGTTGAATTGACCAGCCTGGCAGGCGTGGTAAATTGACCAATACAACTGATCAACTGAACTTGAATCGTTAGGATAGGTTTCGCAGTTTGCGAGAATGGTGAAAAGGCGTGAGTGAGCAATGCAGGCACCCTCGCGAAACGTCTCTGTCTGCAGTTGTGCCCCAAAATACTCTCGGAGTAAGGGGTGGCCGTCGACCTCATAGTCATTGTCAGCTACTGGGCGGAAAGTCAACAGACCCAGTACTGCCAAACCCTCTATGAACGGCTTTAGATTGCGAATGGCCAAATTGGGCGTGAGTGGGAAGCTCGCCCCACCCTCACCAAGCATTTCCGTGATTATGGATAGGCGCACAGGCCGATTAAACAGCCCAACCAGACGCAGAACTTCCAATTCCCTTCGTCGGTCGGATGTCGCTAATTCGCTCACATACCCGGCAATCATGCGGAAGGCATGTCCGGCGTCGCGCTCCCCTTTAACAAATTCAGGGATTTTTTGGGCTTCAATTTTCTCCTGAGCACGCTGATAAATTTTGTGAAGGTTATCAAGTGTTGGTGGATCGACGGGGCTGATGAATGCCGCAAACTTTGCAAACAGAGTGAGGCTGAAACAATGCCCGCCTCCCAGACGCACACAATTCTCTAGTGTCTCTTCGAGGTAGCGTGCTTGTTGACTTTCAATAAAGAGCTTGGGGTAGCGAATTTTCAGACCGTGCTTCAGAAGCGCGCGCGCTGCAATATCGTCAATGCGATTTAGTTCCAAAGAGAAGATCTTAAGAGGTTGTCGCCCCTTCTCCTGCTCTAATTGATGTGGGACGACACGTGAGGTAACTAGCACAAATAGCTTGATATCCGAAGGACTCAGCAACTCATTGAAGAAGTCGTTGAGTTGGCCGTCTCGCCATTGTCCTTTCAGTGAACCAGCCCGATATTGCAATGGTTCCATTCCATCAAGCAACAAGATGGTTGGATGCGAACGGATGTACTCGGCGAGAACGCGAGCCCGTTTCGTGCCTCCGGCTTCTTTGTCTACGGGGCATCCAAACCATTGACAAGCATGATCGATGAATCTGTCGACGGAAACGTGGTGATCAGTTGTGCCTTGACTGTAGAAGGACCAAGCGTATACGCGCGTCCCAGGTAAGATGGCTTGCCTATTCTTAAGTAAATTATCGATCCAGAATTGAATAAGAGTGGACTTGCCAGTGCCGCCGTCTGCTGTGATATATGTGATTGAAACATTGGTCTGACCCAGTCGAGAATTGAGGCTTTGGAGGTCCTTCTCTCGTCCAAACATTTCGTCTGTCGTACTGACGGGTAGATTCTCGAGGTAAGCCTCTCTGCGGGGTTCATAGTTCGGGTGATTGTGTTTCCAATTCCGGATCGCCTGGTTCATCTTCGCGAGCATTTGGTTATCGGAAGAATGGTCCCGTACGGCATGGCTCGCAGAAAGAGCAAGGTCCTGCCATCTTTTCTCGCCAAAAGATGGATTTTTGCCTTCGCCATCAGGCAGAAAAACAGGAAGCAATAAATAATGTCGGGACAGCTTAAATTGTTCGCTCGCGCACGCCGCTTCACGGAAGACTGGTTCCGACTGGATAGATTGGTGCGAAAGTAAGAAGATGGTGCCGTGACAATCCTTGATGGTTTCTTTCAGCGCATCATTCCAACCCTGCCCTTCTTTTCCTTGGAGAGCGGCCTGATCATAGATCGCGGTGCAACCTTCGATCTTGCTGATTTCTTCAGCTACCTTTGGGAGTATCTCTACTATGCCAGGCGTAGCTGTTGCATAAGAAATGAAAATTTTAAGATCCATGTTTAAAAAAGGTAACTGATACCTTCCACTCACTTTCTGCTTGAACTAAAGTAAATGTAGCGAATATAACATAGCGGCAAGACCCGTTGGCACAACTTTCGCACGGTTGACTTTCAGAAACTCACTCACGCATTCCACTTCGGCATCCAACAAATTTATATTTTGAAACTCTGCGGTTTGGCGGGCGAGATCTACAATTTCTCGGCTGTGAAGATTGATAGTCGCGAAGAAGCAAAGTTCTGGATGTTGATTGGTAGTGTCGTAGGCGAGTACGGTGGGGCGGAGATTGTGAACACTAAGGTTGGTCGGTATGTTCATCTCTTCCCGGATCTCCCGTAGGATTGCGAAGTCCGGCCGGGGCTCCCAATGTCCCGTGTGTTGGTCGAGTTCCACGTCGTGAGTCAGATCCGCGTAGCCTCCGACGACATGAAAACCCCCTTTGTATAGGCCCACAGTATGCCCTCGTTTCTCAATGAGCAACTTGCCGTCGGCAGAGAGGCAGACGCAACAAACCCCTAGTGGATTAGCGAGGCGAAGTAAACGCTCGTGCTTTTCGACTTGTAGCTGACGTGTTTTGACGAACTCGGGATAGGTTGTGGCGCCGATTGTCAAACGGAGGTTCTCTTGAGTACGCTCGAAACCGAGAAGTCGCATGAGCGGAGGATTTGACAAGCCTTCTCGGGCTTGGTCTTGAGTGAATTGAGAATGGGCTTCGAAGGTGTCAGCAAATGTTGCTAGAACAGCAACAGAAGAGTCGGAGCATTCCGCAAGGATTTCAACCGGCACATCCTCGAGCAGAGTTTTTTGTAATTCCTGAAATGAAGGCATGAGCTTTCTTCAGGATAAGAGACAAGCCGCCATTCTGGCTTATTCTTCGCACATTGTCATAACACGGCCTGCCTCTGCAAACGAGATTTCATTGCCAAAAGTGGGCGTGGCCATCGCTTTAGAGCCGTAATCTTTCCAATCCTCGAAAGATCGAAGATCGAGTGATCGACCCTCGTACCGGATCGAGGTGAGTCGTTCCCCCTCCTTGAGCAACGCGGAACCGCCACGCCAGCCATATGCGATCGTACGAGGGCCTTCAGCTTCAAGTCGCGCTCCAGAACTGAAAAGTGCACAGCCGCCGTCTGGCAGGTGAAGAAAGCCAAATTCCGAATCTACGACTACAGCGCGAAAGAGCTTGGTGCCGAACTGCTCTATTTTGGTGTTGAGAAGAATTGAGTTGCGTACATCCAAGCCGGGCGAAATAGAACTATTCAAGAGGATATTTCCTTTGGGGTCGAGTTCTTCAGGCAGTCCAAAGAACAGGCGCAGTGATCGGCCACGTGCGGACTCTTCAGTCATTCCTTCTAGTGATCGCCGTAGAGTCTCATGAAGTCCAAGATCGATCCACAATGCGTCGCCAAACTCTAGGTATCCAGACTTAAGATTCCGCCCATGTTTCTCGGGCCAATTGCCCCGCAATTGGAGCAAAGCGCGGGTAATTCCCGGAGCACGGGATTCCATGGCCGAGAGGCCGGCCATGATGTAGGGGTTGCTGCTTTCGGCGTCTCCTCCAAGAAGCAAATAGGAAACGAATGGATCCCAATCGGCCGTTTTGCCGTCTAGCAGACTGCCGAGCGAACTCCGGGCAGCCTCGAGCAGCGGATAGCTCACGGCGACGCTGCCAACATTTACTGCGGTGCAATAGCGGTTGCCCGAAAATGGTTCGAGCAAGAGCTTCAGGTCTGCCAGCGGCTGCCGGGGAAGCAGGCCAACCACTGTCTTTGTCTCCTGATCGAGGACAAACCACTCTTTTTCCCGCGCATAAGTCTCAGTGGGTTCTGTTCGCCAAACGAACCGCACCATATCCATGTCTTCAAGGCGATTTGGTTCTGAGAGCCAATCGATACTGGGTACCGTAGCTTCGTCTCCCCACTTGACCAATACGCCGTTGAATCCTTTCGCTGTCAGCGTTTCCAGCCAAATGTTGGAGTAAAGCAGAGCAAGGTCAATCGTTCGGAGAAAGCATCCAGACCGTCGAGACTCAAATGGTGTTCGCAGCGCTGATTTTCTGCCTCGGAGCGCCTGTGTAAATGGGCTAAGGCGAGTGCCTTGGCCAAACACCATGCAGACAACGGATACTCCTTCAATGGACGCGGCTTCAGTTTGTAGTGCTCCGCGTATTCCATTCCAGGCGCGAACTGTGCCAAAAAAATTACCTGCTGGAGCGTACTCCGTGATTGGAATCAACTGCGGAAGGGCCAAAGAGGAGATCACATCCGCTCCTGTCTCCCTTAGACTGTTAACCCAGAATTGGGCATCAATTTCGGAGCCTGCGACTACCGCAATCAGCTTTGCTTGTGGGGGCCGGGCGGTGAGCGCGTGACTCCTTTTCAGATTCGCGTCGACGCTCAAGAAGATTTCTGCTTCTGAAGACGCTTGGTGGGAGTAGAAATCGGGCGCTCATCGTTTACCCTTTCTCCCTTTATCCAGCAAAAATTCTTGGTCCTGCCATATTCGAGCCAGTGCTGACCCTCCAGTCGCTGAACGAGAAAATGCTTACCGCCGTCGGGGCTTTGAAGAGCACGAAGCGTGGCCTTGGCCACAATTTTGCCATGCCAATCGACCAACTGCTTGGGAGACATAGTTAGCAGCCGCGGATTCGAGGAGTTGGGGCCCAGGCGAAAGAATTCAGAAAGAGCCTGAAGTTGCTTGGCAGATGGGTCTCCACAATTGACCCAGCTCATTTCTCCGGTTCCCCGCTCAGAAAGAGACCATCTGCTGGAAATCGGATCCCATTCTAATTCTTGCTCCACCCCTTCCGGTCGCAGAGCGGAGGACAAGACAATTCGAAAATCTGCCATAGTATGTTTTTACCAGATTTGAGCGCACCAAAGAGCCGATAGGAAATTGGGATTTGGCTAGCCGCTGGATTTCTTTCCCCGGGCCTTTCCAAATTGGGAGCCAGGCAATATGTTTTTAGGTTGAAGATTCCGCGCCTTACTCCTTTTATGGGGAAGGGGGAAGGGTCGCGGTAGGGACAATCATCGCTGACCGCCCCCCGCGCAGATCCGTACGGGCGCTACTCACGCATACGGCTCCTACCTTGGATTCTGGCTTCAAAGCGAAGCTCGGGATAAGGATGCAGCACGCGAGGCGTCGGCAGCCAAGTCTGGGCTTGCTCGTGCATCCGGTCTACGCCAAGCCGCCCGGTCTGACTGCGCCTTCTCAGCGCATGCCACCAGTATCGACTTACCCGTTCCCGAAATAGCGTAAGTGCCTCCAAGTTACCCGGCACCGCGTGATATTGGTAATAGCCGCGAAG
>Ga0335394_10006210_pt1 | contig 13487 bp, 9 predicted proteins | sample MAT03_FD_205741 | JGI IMG/M metagenome (GOLD analysis project Ga0335394, IMG submission 205741) | Freshwater microbial communities from Lake Fryxell liftoff mats and glacier meltwater in Antarctica - MAT-03 (spades assembly) (version 2) ...
CACGGTCAAGATCGGCCTGAACTACCAGTTCTGACCATCATCCAAGAACGTTCGGACCCAGGAGCCCGGCCATCGCGCCGGGCTTTTTGCTTCCAGGCAACTCTCAATCCGCCGTCTTCGCCGGCCTGAAATGCCGCACCACCTGTCCGAGCAGGATCTCCGCAATCCACATCGCGAAGGCACCTATGCAAAAAGCGGCGGCGTTCATTGCTAGCTGGTCGGCCGAATGCACCGAGAAGCCGATCGCGCGGACGTAGTGTCGGTTCGGTGAGATAGCCGGCAGCTGGACAGCCGAGGGCTGGCTCTATCTGGCCATTGTGCTCGATCTCTACTCCCGCCGCATCGTCGGATGGGCAACGAGCGACCGGTTGAAGAAGGACCTGGCCCTCAATGCGCTGCGGCGCGCTATCGCCCTTCGCAGCCCATCGCCCGGTCTGATTCAACACACGGATCGCGGCAGCCAATATTGCTCGCACGACTGCCAGCGACTGCTGAAGGCGAACGGCATCATCCCGTCGATGAGCGGCAAGGGCAATTGCTACTTTGTGTGCGGCACGCCGCCAACGGCGCTGCTTGACAAATATAGGAGCCTCAACGCGATGGTGGAAACGGTGTTCAAGAAAATCAAGAACGAGCTGATCTGGCGGACCAGCTTCCAGACCCGTGGAGCCGCGGAATTGGCCCTTGGCCGATATATCGACGGATTCTATAATCCACGTCGGCGACATTCCGCGCGGGGATACAAATCGCCGGTATCATTCGAGGCCGAAATGGCCATCACAGAGTGAAAGCCTCTCCACAAAATCCGGGCAAGTCCACTAACTGTAACCCCACACGCGTAGAGATATGCCTATGATCTCGACCAAGTACAATTTCATATTCATCCACATCCGGAAAACGGCCGGTAACTCGATCCAGGCGGCGCTGATGGACTTCGCGGACGATCGCGTCGTGTTTAGAAATTCGGTCGGGCACGTCATCAACGATGACGGTCGCCAGGGCCTCGATGTCTTCAACTCAGCGCTAGGATTTGAAGATCAGAGAGACAAGCACGCGACGATCAGGCACTATCAAGAGAAGCTCGGTGAAAAATTGCACCAGTTTTTTGTGTTCACGTGCATCAGAAACCCCTTTGATCGAGTTATATCTCGAACGGCTTTCAAGATGGGCCCCCTAAAGAAACAACCTCAGGTCAGTGAACTAGTACTTCCGAAGCCGATGATGAATTATCTGAAACTGGGCAACAGAATCGCTGTCAACAACTTTATCCGTTTTGAAACTTTACAGGACGATTTTGCGGCGATTTGCCAAAAACTGAACATACCGAAAACAGAATTGCCCCACCTTAACTCGTCAGAACGATCTAACTACAGAGATTACTATACTGCGGAGACACGCGCACTCGTAACGGCAAAATATGCGGAAGAACTGGATTTCTTTAATTACACTTTCTGAAAGACCGCTATTCGAAACCCAACGAGAAAAATTGTTGTGGCAACGGCCCAATCCGTCCGAAGTTCTGTATTTCCTGAACCCGGCGAGGCAAGTGGCTTCCCAACCCCGATGTAGCATTGGGGCAAGTCCATGAGGCCTGTCCTTGTCATTCGGGGTCGAACCGTCTGGCAGGCCCCAGGCAACTGTTCCGGTTTGACGGCGAATGCGGAAGAGCTCCCACCTCGGGTGCGGTGACTCAACGACCAGGACCCAGACGGGGTCTCGTCCGCACTTCCGATGAAATCACAGTTCGAAGGGCAAGATCCGAGACCCGTTCACAAGTCGAATTCCGGAGCAGCCGCCATATGGCTTCCGTGTCGGGAGTCCGATGGAATGAGGGAGTGCCTTCGGATCCATCGCGTCGAACGGATCAGCTGCTTTTGCAACCCTATCCGACAACGGAGAGTTCCGCTGCATGTCGCCGAACAATCGACTGAACGAAGGCGGCGTTTTCTGCCAGATGGTTTTTGAGACGTGTTACTCCGACCGAATCCAATTTCTTTCCGGCGGCGATACTAGAAAGAAAGTGAATGTCATAGTAGCGCATAGCGTTGCCAAGTACCAACAGTTCATCCATGAGATTAACGGTTCCCATGGGTGAAGTTATGTCGCACACATTGTCGGAGCCAATTCTCACGTGCACGCCGTTTGCAACCAGATCCAGCACCCGAGCAATGCAGTTGTAGGTGGGCGATGGGAATGGTCGGTACTGTCGCATGCTGATGGCGGCGCCAGGGCACGAAATGACGCCGATGTTCAGCGATGCCATTTCATCGACCAGACTGAAGAAGCGAGCTTCGTCATAGGTCGATGGAGAGATGAAGTGGATGAGCCATATGAAGGGTTCCTCCTCTGGCTGCAAACCGAGACCCATGTCACGCACAATACGCACGATCAGTTCCGAGCAGCCCTCATAGCGGTGGAAGGCCTGATCGGCGTGGATATGGATCTGTTTGCCCAGCCGATGGGCAAGCGACAGCGCACGGCGGCAACTTTCTTCGAATCCGATATGGTCGGGATAATCCGCCTTGTCATCGCGCTCGGGCAGCAGCCCCACGAAATCGGCCATCGCCGCGCCCTCTTCGAGCAGCGCCCAACGCTGAGGTTGGTCGTCTCGGAATCCCAGCGGAGAATACGCGCCGTACCTGATATCGATCGCGCCGGCATGGCGCTCCTTGAGACGCGCAAAAGTCTCGAGCGCCGTCAAGCCGACGCGATCCGTGGTCGTGTCGACGACGGTGTCGGCGCGCGTGGTGCCGACCGAGATCATGTCGAAAACGTAACGCTCGACCCGGTTGTAGAGCTGAATCGGATCGTAGCAATCGCTTGCATGAATACCGGGAATTACTGCGTGCTTCCCAGGCAGCGACAGCGATGCACCGTCCATAACCCCTTGGGCCTGTAGCAGTTCGAGCGTCGGGTGGAAGGTTCCAGCGCGATCAAGATGGAGATGCGCATTGAAGAAGCCCCCATTAGCCTGGATGGCTTCGTGCAATTCCTGAAAATATGGGGTCATGGGGTCCTGAGCCGCGCGGGCGCACCTGTAGCCCATGCTTTGTGCAAATTGTTTTACCGAAACCAAGTATGGAATCAAGGCGCGGCATCAAGAGGGTCGCCATTGCGGCAGAGCAGGAATTCGGCCCATTCAATGTCGAGTTCGGTATCGATATTGGGCACGAGTTGCTCAATCACGACGGCGCCCGTCCTCGTTCCCTTGATGGTTTTCTGCTCCAGGATGCACTGGCGCGTCATTGCGTAAACGAGACCATTGCGGTGGTATACCGGCTGCAATTCCTGACGCGCGATTATGCTGGCGCCGCGCGGGTCGTAATAGTCCACGCTGTCTGCATCGACCAGCAACTGCTTCAGCGGATGGCCCTTGCTGTCGGTCTCGCTGACGGTCCATACCGCGTCGAAATGGCCATCGACCAGATGGCGCAGCGCGGTTTCCACATGGACCGGCGTGCGTCCCGGCGAAGTTGGCTGCAACATCACGACAATGTCGTAACCAACGCCGTCCAACGCCTCCATGGCTAGCAGCGCATGGTGGAGGACGTCCCAGTCGCCTATTCGGTCGCCCGACAGCAACTCCGGCCGCCGGAAGGGAGCGGCCAAGCCCGCGGCTTCGGCGGCAGCAGCGATGTCGTCGTGATCCGTCGAGACGATGGCGCGATCGATCGACGCGACCCTGCACGCGGTCATCGCCGCACGCGAGACCAGGGATATTCCACCCACGGTTCGCAGGTTCTTCAACCTGATGCCCTTGCTGCCGCCCCTTGCCGGAACAACTGCTAGAACCCGCCTTCCATCAATCATCACCGCCCACCATCATCTTCGCCATCTTGGCTTGCCATGTCCGCGCAGCCACAAGGAAACGGCATCGCATGACGCGCGCCGAGCCCGCGTCGCCGACGCCGCAGCCCACCACCAGCGCGCAGTCTTGGCGGGCATCGATGCCGATAGAGAGGGCATCATCAGAACCCCCGATTCCCCGTCTGGTAAACCGTAGGTCTGCCCAAACACAGCCCCAAGCCGCGTTGCTCGGGCCGAGCCAGCAATTCTTCATCTGCCGACAGCAAAGAGATACGAGCAGGGATATTTTCCAGATCCGCCTGTCGCACGTCTTCCGAGTCGAACGGGAAGTCGTCAGTGTCAGTCCCTGTGCCGGTCACGAAAATAGGCAAGCCAGTGATCGACCTTGGTCTTGCGTTCGGCACGATGCATGCTCGCGATTGTCGGATCCTCGTAGAAAGAGTCGTCGGGGTAACTGGTCGACGAGACTTCTTCGAAAACGCAACCTTCCAATGTGTGAAACTTGTGCCACTCACCAGGTTCGACGAGCAGGGTGTCACCCGGTTCGAGCGCAAAGCGGTGGCCTTCCTTGACGATTTCGACATCGCCGGCAAGCAGCTGAAAGGTCTCCTCCTTGCGCTTGTGGAAGTGATAGGGGTGTTTCTGCCGCGGCAATTGGATCACCAGTTTCTTGGCGTATTCGCGGTTGATGCAGGTGATCAGCACGGCGCCGAACTCGCGAAACCTGTGCAGGCCGTAGTGATGCGAGATTTCGATTGTTGCTGCTTCGTTGATGCAGATGCCCGCCATGTTCAGGAGGCCGCGCACCTGCAGCATGATCTGATAGACAATCTGGTCGTCCGACATGCCGTGAGGCGTCATGGCAGTCGACAGTCCCTCGTTTGCAGCATAGTCGCGGTCCGCGATCATGCCGACGCGAAACCCGCCAGATGTCATGGAGCCCTCGCTACATGGCATCGCGAAGAACACATCGGTGGGGGCCAAAACGTCGCCTGCCTTGACGTCGTGTCGGACGAACACGCCGCGCTTGAGTTCGGCCAAAGTCTGGCGTTCGTCGGGGCGAGCCGGCGAGCGCTCCCTTGCGCCCAGCATGGCGCGGGCATTGTTGAAAGCGGCCAGCCAATTTTCTATCTGCAAGGGGGTCGATGAATAGGCGTTGAGCTGGTGCTTTTCCGTATTGAGGCCGACATGCCGCTCGAACATTCGGGCGCCCAGCGCGTAAGCGATCTGGACAGCGCTGAGATTGTCGGGCGTTTCATGGGTCGACCAGCCAATCTCGATGCTGCGGTATCGTTGTTTCATTTGGCGGATCTGATCGAGCTGCAGCTTGTCATCCGGCGTCGGATACAGCGCGACACAATGCATCAGGGCGAAGTTTACCCGCTCGGATTCCATGAAATTCACGAGCCAGTCGATGTCTTCGATGCGCAGCCCCGCGGTCGAAATGACAACAGGTTTGTTGACGCGGGCAATCTTCTCGACAAGCGGACGATCATCGGCTGAGCAACTGGCGATTTTGATGACATCGATGTTCATGTCGCAGATGACGTCGACCGATTCTTCGTCAAAAGGTGTACTCATCGTCAGTAGTCCGGACTGCCTTACCACCGGCAGGAGGTTCCGGAAGTCGTCCATCGACAAACGCGTTTCCAGGAATCGCTTGACGTACTTGTGGTCGGTTCGGGTTTGGAAATCCGGATGGATGAAAGTCTCCAACTGGCGGAACTGAAACTTCAGGGCACCCCGCACGCCGGCTGCTGCGTTCACCCGGCCGATTTCGCGTACAATGTTTGCGGCATGTTCCAAGTCGCCTTGGTGGTTGTTGGCCAAGTCGTAGACGAACAGATTGTCAAAGGAGAACTCTTTTCGCATCAAAGGACTTTCAAATTATCGCTTCTGGCCGGTAGCCCCGTGCCCAATCGATCCGGACCCGTCGGCCGAGTTCATGGGATCTGTAAACTGCGGCGATGACCATCATCGTATCCAGACCGCGCTCAAGGGAAATGGACGATTTTTTCAGATTGCCGGCCATGACCTCTGCCAGATGGTCTATCTCGGCGATAAAATCGTCCGCCCGTGACTTGTCGATCAGGGTCTGCTCGGTTTCGCCGCCCATGGTCCCGAAAGCAACCATGTCCTTCCCCGGGGCAGCATTCACCTTCCACTCGATGAAACCCTGGTCACCCTGCAGTCGGGCCGATTTATCTGAAGGCGATGTCACGACATCCTGGACAACATCGCCTATCAGCCCGCCGTCAGTCTTGAGAGTGATGAAAGCCGCGCGGTCGTAGTCAGTGCCGTTTCCGGCCACGCGATCGAGCGTCGCGGATACCTCAACGACCCGGCCGGCTCCGACGCAATGCGCAAAATGCTGCCAGATGTTGATGGCATGCGAATGCTCACCTGTCGCGCCTCCACCGCGCTCTGAAAATCCGAGGTAGGACTCGGACGGACCGGAAAGCCAGGGGTGAGCGCTGAAGATGCCCTGCCAGTGCTCGCGGGTGCGAGCCGATATCGTGATAACCTTCCCCAGTCGCCCATCGCGGATAATCTTCTCGGTCAGAAGGGTGTTCTGGCCGAGGCAATGGTTGTAGCCGACTGCGCAGAACACACCTGCTTCTCGCGACGCCTTCAGGAGTTCGTCGCACTGCGCAAGATCCGGGCCGGCCAAGGGCTTTTCGATGAGCAGGACTTTTGGCTTGACGTGCGCGAGTGTTTCAAGCGCCAACGCGACATGACTGTCGGGGGGGGTGCCGATAAAGACGACGTCCGCCGGATCGTCGATTGCGTCGCGCGTTTCCTTCAGGAAAATTGCCGGGTCCCATGCGCCATATCGACCGGGATAAATCTCGTCGCGTGCCCGCGCGAGTGCCCTGGGGTCACAATCAGTCAGTGTCACGCGGCAAGCCCGGGTCCGGGCCGCATGCGCAATGTGATTGCCGATGGAGCCCGCGCCGACAATCCTGATGCTGAACATGTGTCGACTTTCGAAAATGCGCTACGGACACCTAACGGGAGTCAAAAAGGAAGTCTAGAAGCTTGCAGGCTGATCTGAACAGCCGCAGTCGCTGGAGCCTTTGCGAAACGCCGCCGAGACCAGATACCCTTACCATGAACCGAAGAAGGAAGGGGGACGAGGGACTGGAACCACGTACCTGACAATGGTAATCCCTGGCTGAAACAATCTGCGGCTTTCAAGATGACCAACGATGAATTGTTTCGGCCATTGGACCCGGCCTTCGTTAAGGATCCCTACCCAATCTATGAGTCGCTGCGCACCCAGGACCCGGTACACCAAACATCTTCTGGAGTTTGGGTCCTGACCCGGTACGAAGATGTTGCTGCCGGTCTCAGAGATATAAGACTGAGCAATATACCAGCCGCCTTCGCTCTGGTGAACCGTCGAAACAGCGAACGTTATCTAGCGGCAAAGGTTGCCAACGGACTCATCGCGTTCTTGGACCAACCGGACCATTCGCGACCGCGGAGTCTGATCGCCAAGGCGTGCCAAGCCCATTTTAAGGGAAAGGATAAAACCGTCAGGGATGTGGCTGACAATTTGCTCGCGCAACTTAGGGGCAAGCCCGAAATCGAACTGACCGGGGATTTTTCGATACCTTTTGCGGTTGGCTGCATCAGTCGCCTGATGGGCTTTCCCGATTCCGACGCGAACCTCCTGAAGTACTGGAGTGGCATGTTCTTCTACCTCTTTCACTCGATACCCAACCAAACTGTTCTGGCCGAGGTGAACAAGGCGCTGTTCGAGTTCGGACAATATTTGCGGGAGCATGTCGAGATGCGAAAAAGAAGCCCGCGAGACGACCTCCTTTCCAACATGTTGAGCTTGGGTAGTGGGGAGGACGCTCTGTCAGAGCAAGAGGTGATCGACAATGTGATGTTGCTGACAGCAGACGGGATCGAGAACGTGCAGGCCGGCTTGTCCACAGCGGTCTACACCCTCCTCAACAATCCCGATCAACTTCAGCGTGTCATCACGGACCACACGCTCATCAATCCCGCGATCCAAGAGTGCCTTCGTTACGAAAGTCCAGGTCAATATCAGGGAAGAGTGGCGTTGGAGCCAATCGAGATCAGGGGCAAGACCATCATGGCCCACTCGATAGTCCTGCTTGCATTGGCTTCGGCAAATCGAGACCCCGCCGCCTTTTTGGAACCCGACCGATTTTTGGTTGACCGCACCGGGCCTAGTCACGTGGCATTCGGTCTTGGAAGGCATGCGTGTATAGGACGTATGCTAATTGGAATGGAATTTAGCGCCGCGCTTGGTTCACTCTTAGATGGATCTCGCTCGTTGGCGCCGTCGAAACAGGCCGTTGACTGGACATCGCGTGCGGGTCACCGCTGGCCTGCCTCGCTCATGCTGACTAATCGGGAAATCGATCCAGCGTAAAAAATCCGAATAGGACAAACAGTGCATAAAAATATCCAAGACATAGCCACGCTGCTTGGCAGCAGAGCGGATATGAATGGCGATCTGCCTGCTATCGAAACTGAAGCCGGAGAAATCATCACATATTCTCAGCTGTTTGAAAAAACGTCGCATATCGGCGCAAGCCTCATTTCGGCGAGAATTCGCAGCCGGCGATCACGACTGCGTATCGGGATCGTTCTACCCAACGGCTCGAGCATGGCGGTTGCCCTGTTGGGGGTAAGCCTCGTCGCAGAAGCCACTCCTTTCAATCCGGCTAGCACTGCATCCGAGTTCGACATCTATTTTGAGAGAACCGGCATCGATGCCCTCCTGGTTTCCTCGGAAGAAAAAGGGCCCGCCGTACCGATTGCGGAAAAGCGGGGGATTCCTCTGCTCCGCCTGTCCAGAAGTGGCCAACTTGCCGGCTTCTCGCCGACATCTTCAACCGTTCCGCTCTGCAATCCCGACCATATTGCTCTCTTGTTGATGACATCGGGGTCAACTGGCCGCTCAAAGCTCGTTCCGCTGACACACAAGAACGTATGTACCTCCGCAGCCGATGTCTGTCGGTCGCTGGCGCTAGCTACCGACGACCGATGCCTTTCGATGTGGGAGCAGTATCACATTGGTGGCCTGGTGGATCTGCTGCTCGCTCCGCTGCTTTCCGGAGGCTGTGTCATCTCAACGTCGGGATTCGATGCAAAGGCATTTTTCGACATGCTACGCGACAGGAAGCCGACATGGTTTCAGGCCGTTCCGACAACGCTCAATGACCTCGTAAATCAAGCCGCCCGAAACTCGATCTCTTGTCGGCCGAACCAATTGCGGCTGGTCCGGTCGGTTGCTGCCGCACTTCCACCATCGGTGATGATCAGAGTTGAGGAGTTGCTCGGTGTTCCGGTCATCCAGACTTTCGGCATGACCGAGGCCGGTCCTTTGATTGCTTCCACAGCCTTGCCACCGGCAGTGCGCAAGCCCGGATCGGTCGGCCGCTCATGCGGTCCGGAAATCAAGATAGAAAAAGCCGCAGCCACCGGCACGGCTTCCGAACACGGGGAGGTCGCTGTCCGTGGCGCCAACGTGTTTAGTGGATACGAGAACGACGACGAGTCCAACCGATCGGCATTTCGTGACGGCTGGTTCTTTACCGGTGATATCGGCTACGTCGACAGGGATGGGGACCTGTTCTTGACCGGCCGCATCAAGCAGATGATCAATCGCGGCGGCGAGAAGGTTAACCCGCAGGAAATCGACGACGTACTGCTGTCACATCCGGCAATTGCCGAGGCCGCGTCATTTGCGGTCAAGCACAAGACTCTAGGCGAAGACGTTGGGGTAGCCGTTGTGCTAAGGCAGCCCATTACAACCGAGGCGCTGCGGAAATTCCTCGGCACGCAACTTTCCGCTTTTAAGGTGCCCAGTCGGATCATTGTGCTGGAGCGCCTGCCGCGCAACCCGGTCGGAAAAATTGACCGACTGGCGCTTGCCAGCGCGGTGGAGAGCATCCAGTCCGAAATTGGTCATGTCGCGCCCCACAGCGACCTAGAAGTTCTCATTGCCAGTCTCTGGTCCAAGGAACTCAACGTCGAATTCGTCGGAGTACACGACGACTTTTCTCTGCTCGGTGGCGATTCACTTTCCAGTGTCCGTATATGGATCGCATTGGAGGCCTGTCTTGACGGCCCGATTCCAAAAGGAGCAATTGCATACGCGTCCACTGTGGCTGGCTTGGCGAAAGTGCTGGAGGAGGCCGCCATCCATTTGAACGCTGAAGCAGCCGATGGCCTGTCAAAAAATACTACCAAGGGTACCTCCGTGCTCACTTCGGATATGGCGGGCCGTGTCGGTATCGAGAATGATCCCGGACTGGTGGTCAAGAAACTTGAAAATATCGGCTCTCCCAACGAGCTCAGGATGCTTCAGGATGCCCTGACGCTGTACCGCACACCATCCGAGCTTGTTCAGCTTCTTGGCCAAACCAGACATGCGCGACTCGGGCGCGCAAGCAGGATTGGGTTGGTCGCGTCGTTCAGTCTGCGACGAAGCCATCAGCGATGGAGCAGGCATCTTAGTCGGGACATTGCCACGGCACCTGCCGCCGCGCAGTGGAAGCGTACGGTCATTTCGAACGAAATCATGCATTACTCGAGCGGCTCGGTCGATGCTTCGCAAAAGACCCTAATAGTAGGATTTTCAGGCAACCAGATGCGCTTGATGGTTCCGACCTACCGCATCCTGAACTGCATCGACCCAGCCAGATTTGATCTCCTGCTTCTATGTGATCCAAAGCGCTCCATGTTCTGGCAAGGCGTTGATGGAGCAGGTCCGACCTTCGACGGGGTCGCGGAATTTTGCCGCCGCTTTGTCCAAAAATGGAACTTCCGCCGCACGATTACTTTCGGCACGAGCGGGGGAGGCATGATCGCGATCCATGCTGCAGTCAAGCTTGGTTTGTCAAAGGCGATTGCTGTGGGACCAGCCAGCCCTGCCCGCCACCACGAAATCGCGGGCGAACTGAAAAAATTGGCGGCATCGCCGTTGCCCAACAACACCAAAATCCTGGTTGCCTACGGCACCAACGCGCGGGATACAGACGCCGCCAACCAGCTCAAAGAAATCTTCCAAAGCCTCTCATTGCACCCAGAACCTCGCTTCACGAACCACAATCTTCTCAACGAACTGCAGAAGGGCGGACAACTCGCGACGTTCATGAAAATGGTTCTGAGTGACTAGGAAACGTTTTGACCGTCGTCAGCTGCGCTGTCGAGGGAGATGCAGTCTACATGAGGATGCGCGCGATCAAGGGAGCAACCGGCGCGCTCCAATACTCTCCAAGCTCTTTCGCGTAGCGCAGGAGCAGTCCTGCATCGCGCTAATTGGCAGAGATTCATTTGCCGCTTTTTGGAAACGCTTCGAACAATGCCCTCACCCCTCGTCTCCCGTATCGTGTTGTAATTGTTTGTTAATAGCTGCTTGAGGAGGAGTCAGGCATCGCGTCCAACGATAACCCCTGGCAAGAGACCGATAGTCAAGCAGAATCAAGTGATTAGATCATATTCCAAGGGGGGGTCATTGTTCGAAGCGTTTTCACATGTTGGCCGCAAGCGTCGTGTAACGGATCAAGTCGCCTGTCTCAGGGTCTTGCTTCAACGCAGATCTGGTAGCGGCAAAGTAGTCTTCGTATTCCGCCCTCGAGCCAGTTTGCCGAAGGCCGAGATAGGCGACTCCGATGCCAGTCACCGCGAGTCCCGCGCCGACCGCCAAAAATTGTCGCCTGTTCATCGCCATGCCGATCGGTCCCGACAATAGCGAAACGGTCGGTAGTGACCGCCGCGGTTGCCCCTGGATCGAGCAACGCTCAATACCGGTTGAAGTTTCAGGGCCGTCGCATTTTCAGAATCTGAAACGCTCGAATTATGGTTATGCATTCCAGAAATTGGCGCGCCCGAAGCGACGCTAATGGTGCGAGAATTGGATTGATTGGGGAAATCTAGGCGAATGCGGGGAGCCCAATTGTCGTCCAGCTTGGCCTCCTCGCCAGTCGTCCCGCCATCGTTGTAAGCTCCGATGGCTTGTATCCCAGATCAGGTCGATATCATCTTCTTCTCGATGCCGACGCCGGCCGCCATGGCGCGCTCGTATTCGAGCGGCACGGTTGCGGAATCCTGCAGTGCGATACCGGTGGAATCGAAGATGGTGATCTCGGCGTCGGAGGTGCGGCCCGGCTTCTTGCCGGTGATGACCTCGCCGATCTCGCCGGCGATGTCCGCCTCGGTGATCACACCTTGCGACAGCGGAACGTTGATCTCGCCGTCCGTGCGGCACTGGCGGATGTCGTCGACAAAGATGCGAGCACCCTTGAGCAGCCTGCTCTCCAGCTCCTGATCGCCCTTCTTGTCCGCCCCGACCGCGGCGATGTGGGTACCGGGTGAAATCCAGTCGGCCATGACGATAGGTCCACGCGCCGGCGTGAGCGTCACCACCACGTCGGCGCCGCGCACCGTCTGCTCCAGGTCCGTCGAGGGCTTGATCTCGAAGTGGTCGAACTTCGGCTGCATTGCCTTGACGAAGTGGTCGAGCGTTTCCTCGCCGCGGCTCCAGACGCGCACCTCGGACCATTTGAAGATCTCATTGCACGTCTGGATCGCGCCTTCGGCCATGTGGCCGGCGCCGATGATGGCGAGTTTCTTCGAATCCTTGCGCGCCATCCACTTGATCGAGACGGCGGCCGCGGATCCGGTGCGCATCACCGTGTGATAGCTGCCGTCCACGATGGCGAGCGGGAAGCCGGTCTCGGGATGGGTGTAGATCAATATCGAGAAGACGGTCGGCAAATTGTACTTGTCGCGGTTGTTTTCGCGGATCGAAACCCATTTGCAGGCTGCGGCATGCGGCTCCTCGATATAGGAGGGCATCGCCTCCCACTCGCCCGGAAAGCGGTCGAGCACGATATGCCCCTTGGGATCCATGTAGTAGCGGCCCTCGCCATGCATGCGGTAGGCCTGTTCGACGCAGTCATTGTATTCCGAAGGCTTCAGCAGGCCGATCATTTCGTTCCTGCCGAGAATGAGGGTCTTGCGGTTCGCCCAGTTTTCCATTGCGAGTTCCCCTTGTCATGGTTTTGGAATTTCTTTGGTGGAGCGTGAAACTCAGGGGGCCAAATAGCCGGTGCCGACCTTCTGGGCCGCTTCGATGAAACGGCGCTTGGCCATATTGATGCTGGTGCGGCGCCAGGCGAGATGCGTCTCGATCAACACCGGCGGATCGGTCACCACCGGCCGCGGCACGATGGCGTTCTCGCCGCAGAAGCGCGGCATGGCGGTGAAGAGGGTGATGCCGACTCCGGCGGTGACGAGCCCCAGCAAGCCGGTGAGGCTCTGTGCTTCCTGCCCGACCTTCATCACCAGGCCGGCGCTCTGGAAGGCGTCGACGACGATGCGCCGGAAGGTCGGCCATTCCGCGTTGGTGCCGATCACCAGATTCTCGGAGGCGAGATCCTCCATCGTCAGATGTGTCTTGGATGTCAGCGGGTGGCGCGGCGGCAAGAGAGCCCAGAGCTTGTGGCGGGCGACGAGCCGCGACTCGATCTCCGAGCTCTGGAAGGGGCCATCGATGAGACCTAGGTCGATCTCGTCCTGCAGGATTTTGTCGCGTTGCATGGGCGACGTCATGTAGCTGAGCTCGACGCGGACGTCGGGATTGGTCTGGCGGAACTCGCGCGTGATATCGGGCATGAACGAGTGGCCGG
>Ga0335394_10006214_pt1 | contig 13481 bp, 11 predicted proteins | sample MAT03_FD_205741 | JGI IMG/M metagenome (GOLD analysis project Ga0335394, IMG submission 205741) | Freshwater microbial communities from Lake Fryxell liftoff mats and glacier meltwater in Antarctica - MAT-03 (spades assembly) (version 2) ...
GCTTCGGCAGCTCTACCTCGCCCACTACGAGCAGCGTCACTTCGCGCAGGCGACCGAGGTGGCGTACCAGTCGCTCGAGCTCGGGGTGCTTCGCGACGTCGTCCACCAGGATGCTGCGCGGGCGTTCGCCGGGCTCGGCGACGTCGAGGCAGCAGCCGGGCACCTGCGTCTCGCAGCGCGCCACGGCCCTCCCAGCCGAAGAGCCTTCCATTGGTGGACGCTCGGAAGCCTCTACTTCAACGTCGATCGCCTGGAAGAGGCCATTGGCGCGCTGTCGCGCGCCGCCCGTTGGGGCACCCGGGACAAGGCGCTCTACCAAGCCCATCTCGCGCTCGCGCGGTTCGCGACGGGTGCTCGGAGCGACGACCTCGGCGAGCTGTTCGAGCGCCTCGAGTCAGCGCCGGCCGGCCAGGGCTACGGGCGCTTCGTTCTCGGCCATCTCGCGTTTCACCGCGGCAGCTTGCCGGAAGCGGAGAAGCTGCTGCGGGCGTTCGTCGAGCGCACCGTGTCGGGGAGGCCGGCGACGGCCATCGCTCTCGCCGCCGAGATCATTCGAGCGAAACGAACGCTCGCCTCGATCGAAGATCCGTCACGCTGAGCTGCTACCATGCGACGCCGCAAAGCTCGGCGAACAGGTCCGCTCGTGATTGCACCGGAGATGGCATGACGAAGCACGGTCCGCTGGCCGCCGTTCGGCGACCCTCGTTTTCCCTTGCGCTCTTTTTTGGCCTGGTCGCAGCGCTCACGCTGCTCCTTTGGCCGGAGGTCGCGACGGCCCAGGAGGCCGACGCCTTCACGAAGGCGATGGAGAAGGGGCCGATGTACGCGGCCCTCGCGGCTTTCGGCGGAGGCTTTCTCGTCAGCCTCACGCCGTGCGTCTACCCCATGATCGCCATCACGGTGAGCATCTTCGGGGCGCGGCAGGCCAAGTCGCGCGGCCAAGCGATGCTCCTCTCCACGGCGTTCGTGATGGGGATCGTCGTCCTCTTCACCGCGATGCTGGTCGCCTCCGCCTTGGCCGGCGGGGTGTTCGGCGCCGCCCTCGCCAACCGGTGGGTGATCGTCGCGCTTGCGGTGATCTTCTTCGCGCTTGCCGCCTCGATGTTCGGCGCGTTCGAGATGGCCCTGCCCGACTCGGTCATGCAGCGGCTCTCGTCGGTCGGCGGCATGGGCTACGGCGGCGCGTTCATGCTCGGCCTGGCGATGGGCCTCGTGGCCTCGCCCTGCACCGGCCCGGTCCTCACCGGGATCATTCTGTGGATCAGCAAGACCCACAACGTCGTGCTCGGCAGCATCGTCGGCGCTTCGTTCGCGCTGGGCCTCGGCGTCCCGTTCTGGCTCGTCGGTACCTTCGCCGTCGGCTTGCCCAAGGGTGGCAAGTGGATGGTCTGGGTGAAGTCGTTCTTCGGGATCGTGATGATCGTGATGGGCTTCTTCTATCTGAAGAACGCGTTCCCCGTTTTCGCGACGTTCGCCCGGCACGACGGCACGTTCTTCCTCTACATGGCGGGGATGGCAGTGGTCGGTCTGCTCATCGGCGCCGTGCACGTGAGCTGGGACGACGGCGGGACGCTTCCGAAGATTCGCAAGGTCCTTGGTGTCGGTCTGACCGCGTTCGGCGCCTTCCACCTGTACGCTGGCTGGGACAAGCCGAAAGAGGTCGACGTCGAGGCCCTCAAGGCCGCGGCGGCCAAGTCCGGAGCCGAGCCGGTCGCGCTGCTCGAATGGGGCCACGACGAGGCGGCCGCGTCGGCTGCAGCCCTGAAGGAGAAGCGGCCCTTGCTGGTCGACTTCACCGCCGACTGGTGCGGCGCCTGCAAAGAGATGGCGAAGCACACCTTTTCGGACGCCGACGTGATGAAGCGCGCCGGGAAGTTCGTCGCCGTGAAGATCGACGCGACCAACGACGAGGACCCTCAGGTCAAAAGGATGATGGAGAAGTACAAGGTCGTCGGGCTCCCGACGGTCGTGGTGTTCGACTCGGAGGGCAAGGAGCGCAAGCGCTTCAATGACTTCGTCGACGCCAAGGGCTTCCTCGCGGCGCTCGAAGGCGTGAACTAGCTAGCTGCGACGGAGACATCGGAGGTCGCGGCAGTGCGACCCCCGATGTCGCAGGCGTCGTCGAGTCGGCTGATCACAGGGCCGAAATCGACAACGACCGTGGAAAAGCGCAGCGACACAGGTCGCAACTCGATTGGCGCGGATCGTGGTTTACGGTCGCACATGCGCCACGCACGACACGCCTCCCCACTCGTCCTCTCTTCGGTGCTCGCCGCCACCGCGTTGCTCGCCGCGCGCCACGCGCGCGCGCAGGACGGCGCGCTGACGGAGCACCCGCTGGGAGAGAGCGCGGCGCTCTACGGCTACGTCGAGTACCTGCCGCCCAACTTCTCGGGCGACCCGGGCCTGCGTCGGCCCCTCGTCGTCATGCTTCACGGGGCAGGGGAGCGCGGCAACGGCACGAGCGAGCTCGCCCGGGTGAACGCGCACGGGCCGACCAAGCAGATCGGTCAAGGCGACACGTTCTGGGGCGACAAACAGGCGGTCATCATCGCGCCCCAGGTTCCGACGAACGGCTGGTGGAACCCCGACCTGGTCGCGCAGCTGGTCGACCAGGTCGTCGCCGAGCGACATCTCGACGCCTACCAGGTCATCGTCACTGGCCTGAGCATGGGCGGCGGCGGAACCTGGGACTACACCCGAGCGCAGGGCCGATCGCGCATCGCCGTGGCACTCCCCATCTGCGGCGCGTCGGGTCCTGGAGACGGCGGTCTCTTCGGTGCGACGGCGACCTGGGCCTTCCACGCGTGGGGCGACGGCACGGTCGGCCGCGGCAACAGCATCGGCTGGGTCGACAACATCGCTGACGCGCGCGCGGGCTCCGACGTTCCCGGCGTGCTCGGCGGCTACCCCAACGAGGGCGGCAACACCGGCAATCCAGCGGTCGACGATCAGAGCGCTGCATTCGATGGTGCCGGGTGGGCTTGGGGATCGGGCGTCGACACCAGCGGGCCCTCGACGCTGCGTCTGACGCTCTACCCTGACGCTTCGCACGATTCGTGGACGCGCACGTACGACAACGCGGGCGTCAAAGACTGGATGTTCGCGCACCGGCGCCCCGACCCGGCCGACGCCATCGGCGCGACCATCGTCGTCGACAACCTCGATGCCGGCGCGACCTTCGAGGGCGCATGGGCACGCAACGCCGACGGAAGCGGCTTCTGGGGCTGGGACCAGCACCGCGCGATTGGCGCCACCGACGTGAAGGCGACGTTCACCACGCCCGTCGCGGCCGGTCGACACGAGGTCTTCCTGTCGTACTCCGCGGCCGAGGATCGCGGCATCGTCGAGGTGACGGTCCTCGCGGGCGAGACCAACCTCGCGACCCTCGACATCGATCAGAAGAGTGGCGGCGGCTTCGTGTCGCTCGGCGAATTCGACCTGGATGGTGCCGATTTGCGGGTTCTGGTCGATGGCAGCGGGACGGTGGGGCAGGTCGTCGCCGACGCCATTGCGATCAAGCCGGTCGCGATCAGCTCCGGCTCCGGCGGAGCGGGCGGGGGTGATGGCGACGGTGACGGAGATGGGGATGGCGGCGGTGGCGCCAAGGGCGGCGGTGACGGCGATGGCGGCGGTGACGGCGATGGCGATGGCGATGGCGACGGCGATGGCGGTCGACCGTCCGGCGCGGGCGTGACGACAAGCAGCGCTGCGGGTGCCGGCAGCGCGGCAGCTGACGGCGATGCGGACGAAGCCGATGGCGGTGGATGCGATTGCCGGATCGATCGCCAGCGCTCGGCTTCCGGCAGCGACGGTCTCGTGGCGATGGCCATCGCGATCGGCGCGACCGTCATGCGGCGCCGCCGCGCCTGATCGTGTCGACGCCCCAGGAAGCTATCGCGCGCGACGTTCGAGCTCGCGGCCGAACCAGCCGTCGGTGAGCACGTCGAGCGAGGCTTCCGCTGCGGCAGCCTCGAGCTCCGCTGCGATCCTGCGATCCGCCGCGATCTCGGGGTCGAGGCTGGTCCACCTTGCGCGTTGCCAGCGCCCAATGGCCTCGAGGACGTCGTGCTCCAGGGCGCGGCGCGCGCGTGCGCGTGTCATGCGCATCTTTTCGACCGCGATCTCCTCGCGGGTGAAGACCCAGCGATCGAGCCTCCACGTTGCGCGGGCTTCGAGCCACGTGCTGGTGCCGCCCGATGCAGTCGTGCGCGACGGGTCGTAGGCAGTGGGCGCAAGCGCCTGATCCTCGTCGATGACGCGCATCACGCGCAGGCGCAGCTCGGGAAGCGACGCCGACGTGCGGCTGCGCGTCGACAAGCTGTCGAGTCGCTCCTCGGTCGCGGCGTCGCGATCGCGGATCAGCGCTGCGCGAAACGCACCGCGCGCAAGCGCCGCATCGATGCGGGCAGAAGGTTCGCGGGGCCGCGCATCGTCCGGCGCCTCGGCTGGCAGCGCGACAGCGATCTTCGGGCCTCCGAGCGAGTCGATCGTTCCACCAAGAAGGATCCCGGCGTTGAAGCTCGACTTGTCCATTCCACTCCCGGCGAAATCGGTCGGGCTCGCGCTCTCGTCGACTGTGCGACCTTGACCGAGCACCGAGATCCACAGGCCGCCGTCGTCGGGCTCCTCGTCGTACGAAGCGCGGTCCAGCCGATCGGGCGCGCTCAGCTGCGGCTCGTCGAGCGCCTCCTGCGCGCGTGCGACACGTGATGGCAGTGCGGCGAACACGCAGGCGAGCAGGGCAGGGAAGAGCCTGGCGATCCGGAGCAGCGGCTGCGGAGCGCGCACGGACGCTTGCAGAGCGAACAGAAGGAACGGAGGAAACAGAGGAAGCAGAGGAAGCAGAGGGAACAGAGGGAACAGAGGGAACATGCCCTCTACGTCGACCTCGTCGCGCCGCAGTTGCCTACGCGAGTGAGATTGCAGCGGCGAGCGAGATTTCAGCCAGCGGCGCGATCGCGCTCGCCGAGCGACAGACCGCTGGCGCCGGGAGCCAGATCGCTTGCGCCTCCCAGGCTGCGACGAATGATGCGCCCCTCGAGCACCGAGACGAGCATCTCGCTCGAGCCGATCATGCGGGTGACGTAAGTCGTCGTCGCTTCCGACTCCTCGGAGACCGAGAAGACCTCGGTCGGCTGGAGGAGAATCCGTCGACGCACGACGCTGTTGCCCGGCCGTGCTCCGAGGTCGGTGGCGCCCTCGGCCAGGCTCGCGTCCGCCAAGCTCTCGTCGCCACCGCTCGAAGGTGCGCCGAGATGGCTTTGGCGGGGCGCGCTGCGACCGAGGCGCGGACGAAGACCGCCACCTCGCTTCGGAGGTGCCCATGCCGAAAGCTCCCGGGCGACCTCGCCGCTCGGTGCGCCACGCGGAGTCGAGACCTCGACGGCCACCGCCAGCGGGACAAACGCTGCGTCGGTTCGCCAGCCGATGCTCACGCGCACGTGCGCTCCGTCCCGGACGCCGCGGACGAACAGATCGCCCGACAGCGTGTCGACGCGGTCATCACGCACGTCGGAGAGAGGCCCGTCGGCGCTCGGGACCACCGTGATCGTCCGAACGGTCAGCGCGCCCTCGGGCGCCTCGACGCGCGCTCGCGCCGCCGTGGTCGGCCGGACCTCCCAGTAGAGGTAGATGGTGGTCGGATCGACCGCGACCGCGACGACTTCGTCGAGCTCGTCCGACTCCTCCGTGGTCGGTCGCGTCGAGGGGCCGCCGATCGACGGCGGTGGAGGCGGGATCCGCTTCGCTTTCGCTTTGGTCGGCTCGTCGTCGACCAAGGGGGCGCTCGCCTCCGTCGCGATCGCTTCCTCCGCATCGGTGCGGGCGGCAGTCGCCTCGTCCACATCCGTGTTCGGCCGCGAAACGACGCGGTGCTCGATGCGCTCGGCGTAGGCGTTGCGAAGTCGCTGGGCATCGGCGTGATCTGGCGTCTTGCCCAGCACCTCGTCTAGCACCTGCACGGCGCGCTCGAGGTGACCCTGCGCCGCATAGATTTCGGCCAGCGTGACGGTGGGCAGGGGCGGCGGCGGAGCGGGCGGCCAACCTCGCCCGGCCGGGCGGGGTCGTGCGCCTTCCTCGGCCTGGGCCATCTCGCCCACATTGAGGCCGATCGCCGTCTTCAAAAGCTCCTTGGCCTTGCCAAACCAGCCACGCGCGCGCGCCTTTTCGGTCGGCGGGGCATCGCCGCGGAGCACCAGCTCGTCGACGAGCTCGGCGTGGGTCAGCGATCGCGGACGCGACACACCCGCCGCCTCGGCGCGGACGATGAGCTCTTCGCGGGTGAGTCGCTGCAGGTCCTGACGCGCCATGGGGCGGGCTTACCACGTCGCTGCGGCCGAAGCGCGCTGTGCCTGCGAAGCGCGGGTGGCGATTCGCGACCGGCGATCTTCGGTGGACGTACGCTCAGGCCCAGGCGCCCGCGGCGACACGGGGAAACGCGCCATCGAGGATCTCGCGGCTCCTCGCGACGTCGCGGCTCATCTGGGCGACCAGCGCCTCGAGCCGATCGAAGCGCTCCTCGCCGCGAAGGCGGGCGACGAAGTGCACGCGAAGCCGCTCGCCGTACAGCTCGCGTTCAAAGTCCTCGGCGCAGCCGTCGAACAGGTAGGTCTCGATGGTTCGAAGGCCCTGGGAATCGATGGTCGGGTTGGTGCCGACGCTGGTTGCCCCGCGCGCCAGCGCACGCACGCTGCCGTTCGCCCCGACGATGTCGACCAGGGTGGCGTAGATGCCGAGCGACGGAACGAGCTCGATCACGCCTCCCAGGTTGCAAGTCGGAAAGCCGATGGTGCGACCGAGCTTTTTGCCGTGTTCGACGCGCCCTTCGACCATGTGCGGGCGGCCCAGCTGTGCGCGCGCCGCCTCCACGTCACCCGCCGCCACCGCGCGGCGGATGCGCGTGCTGGACACCGGTCCGTCATCGTCCACGACCAGCGATTCGGCGTGCGCCTCGAACCCGAGCTCCCGTCCAAGGGCGACCAGCGTGTCGAAATCGCCGGCGCGCGCCTTGCCGAAGCGAAAATTCTGGCCGACCACGACCCACGCGGCGTGGTGGGTCGCCTTGAGGTGCTCCGCGAAGGCGCGAGGCGATTGCGCGGCAAACGCCAGGTCGAACCTCTGCTCGTACAGCTCGATCGGCGGGCTCAGGCGCGCCACCAGCTCACGCTTGCGCGCGGGCGAGGTGAGAACCTCGGGCGCGCCCCGCCCCAGGACCTCCGACGGATGCGGATGGAAGGTCACGATACGGGGGAGGAGCCCGCGCTCGCTGGCGAGCTCGGCCGCGCGGCGGGCGACCTCGCGATGGCCCCGATGGACGCCGTCGAAGTTGCCCAGCACGACGGCCGTGCCACGTTGGCTTTCGACCTGCGACACGGCCATGAAGGGCGAGCTTGTAGCATGGCAGGCGCCACGATCGCTCGTCGCCCGAGGTGCGCTTCTTGACGGGCTTGGACCCCCTTGTTACTCGCCGCGCTCTGATTCCAGGACGCCCGTTCGGGCCCCGTGGCAGCAGCAGGAGGTCGCGATGTTCAAGCGAGTGGCGGTCTTCTCCGGAAACGCAGCTCCCCAGCTCGCGACCGAGATCTGCGAGCTCCTCGAGCTCCCGCTCGGAAAGTCGAAGGTCTCCCGTTTCAGCGATGGCGAGACCTTCTGCGTCATCCAGGAGAACGTCCGAGGGGTCGACACCTACGTCGTCCAGCCGACGTGCTCGCCAGTGAACGACCACGTGATGGAGCTGCTGATCATGATCGACGCGCTCCGTCGCGCGTCGGCCGGCTCGATCACCGCGGTCATTCCGTACTACGGCTACGCTCGCCAGGACCGGAAGGTGGCGCCGCGCACGCCCATTACCTCCAAGCTGGTCGCCGATCTCCTCAGCGCCGCCGGGGTGGACCGCGTGGTCGCGCTGGATCTGCACGCTGCGCAGATCCAGGCGTTCTTCAACGTCCCGTTCGACCATCTCTTCGCGATGCCGGCGCTCCTCGAGCAGCACCTGCTCGTCAACTACGCCCGCGAGGTCGTCGTGGTGTCGCCCGACGCCGGCGGCGTCGAGCGCGCCCGCGCCTACGCCAAACGTCTGCACGGCCAGCTCGCCATCATCGACAAGCGCCGCGAGCGCGCCAACGAGAGCGAAGTGATGAACATCATCGGCGACGTGGAAGGCAAGAGCTGCCTTCTCATCGACGACATGATCGACACCGCCGGCACGCTCTGCAACGCAGCCAACGCTCTGGTGAAGGCCGGCGCGAAGCGCGTCTCGGCGTGTGCAACCCATGCGGTCCTGTCCGGGCCGGCAGTCAAGCGCATCGCCGAGTCGGACCTCGCCGAGGTGGTCATCACCAACAGCATCCCCCTGTCGGAGGAGGCGAAGACCTGCGGCAAATTCAAGGTGGTCAGCATCGCCCGCTTGCTCGCCGAAGCGATTCGCCGCATCCACAACAGCGACTCGGTGAGCAGCCTCTTCATCTGAAGATGTGACCGAAAATGCTCCCGTCGCCCCGCTGCAGATCCGCCGCCATCCGCCGCGTTGTCGCTCCTCGACGGGCCTGGGCCCCGCCTCGTTCCGCCTTGCGGCTGACGGCGCCTCTTTGCGAGGCTCGGTCCGCATTTCCGGTCGCATCTTGAGCTCGCCGTCGGTCGCGACCCGGCGCTGAACCAGCGCGCAGGGCCATTTTCGATCGTATTCGACAATCCACGCACGCCCTGTGCACCGCGCGCCGCCTCTGCTAGAAGGCCCGCCCCTGTTCGTTTCCGGAGAGAAGTCGTCATGGAGATCGCCAAGCTCAGCGCCACGAATCGTTCGGTCACGTCCGCCCCCGGACTGACCGCCTTCTCCAATGGCGCCATCGGCAAAGGGCCTTCGCGCCGCCTGCGCCGTGACGGCCTGATCCCCGCGATTGCCTACGGGCAGAAGAAAGATGCGCTGCCCCTCGCGGTGGCACCCAAGGCGCTCAAGGCCGTCCTGCTCTCGGAGCACGGTCGCAACAGCGTCATCGAGCTGTCGGTCGAGGGTGGCGAGAGCTTCAACGCGATGATTCGCGAGTTCTCGATCCACCCGATCAGCCGCGAGCTGATGCACGCCGACTTCTTCCGCGTGGACCTCAACGGCACGGTCGATGTGTCGGTCCCCTTCCGCACGACGGGCAAGCCCAAGGGCGTGACCCTCGGCGGCGTGCTCCAGCAGACGTACCGCGATCTGCCGATCCGCTGCCGCCCGGCCCAGATCCCCGTCTTCCTCGAGCTCGACGTGACCGACGTCGACCTCGGCGCCTCGGCGAAGGTTTCGGAGCTCAAGCTCCCCGAGGGCGTCACCGTGCGTCTTCCGCAGGACCAGACAGTCGTCACCGTGAACGCTCCCGAGAAGCGTGAAGAGGAAGAGGTCAAGCCCGGCGCTGGTGTGCCGGCCGCCAAGGGCGCCGTCGCGGCAGCCCCCGCAGCCAAGGCTGCTGCTCCCGCGAAGGACGCCAAGAAGAAGTGACGCTGGCGGCCGCGAGGCCGTGAAAGAGGGCGCTTCCGCGAGGGGGCGCCCTTTTCGTCAGCTCTTTCAGCTCTCCTTTCCAAGAAGGCAGTTTTCTCGTGTGGCTCGTGGTCGGGCTCGGCAATCCGGGGCGTGAGTACGCCTCGCACCGTCACAACGTCGGCTTCATGGTCGTCGATGATGTGGCGTCGCGCCTTCGGACCGACTCGATGCGCGAGAAGTTCTCGGCCCAGTGGACGAAGGGGGATCACGCGGGTGAGCAGCTCGTTCTCCTCGAGCCGCAGACCTTCATGAACGAGAGCGGTCGGAGCGTGCAGCCCGCGGCGGGGTTCTTCAAGATCGCGCCGGCCAACGTCCTCGTCGTCCACGACGAGCTGGACCTGCCCTTCGGCGAGATCCGTCTGAAGCTGGGCGGCGGGCACGCCGGTCACAACGGCCTGCGATCGATTATCTCCCACCTCGGCACGCCCGACTTCGCACGGCTCCGCGTGGGTATCGGTCGCCCTCCCAAGGGCTTCCGCGGCGAGGTCGCCGACTACGTCCTTTCCGGCTTCGACGGCGACGAGCGCATCCGCCTCGCCGATCTCGTCAAGGTCAGCGTCGATGCAGTGCTAGAAGTCGCCGAGCGCGGCTTCACCCCCGCGACCAATCGTTTGAACACCAAAGATGCCGCAAAGGCCACCTCCAAGGGTGGTCGCGCAGCACGCGAGGGGGCGCCGTCCGCGCCGCCCCCTCCCTCGGCCCGCGCCTCTTCCGACAAGGTGGAGGCCGACAAGGTGGAGGCCGACAAGGTGGAGGCCGACAAGGTGGAGGCCGACAAGGCAGGGGCCGACAAGACGCCGGCACGACACTGAGTCGTGCGCTGCGACCCGACGAACGCATGGTGCGTTCAGCGGGCATCCTCGCTCCGGGCATTGCACCCGGGGCCTCGACCGAGAGGAACGAATCTCAATGAGCCGAATGGTCACTGCTCCGGGCAAGGCCCGTGAGTACGAAACGATCTACATCCTGAAGCCCGACGTCGACGCCGAGAGCGCCGAGAAGGTCGGCAACCGCGTGTCCGAGGCCGTCGACCGCGAGAAGGGCCGCCTGACCAAGGTCGAGCTCTGGGGTCGCCGTCGCCTCGCGTACGATATCGCGAAGCACCGTCGCGGCGTGTACGTCTACCTGAAGTACCTCGGAAGCGGCTCCACGGTCAGCGAAGTCGAGCGCAACCTGCGCCTCGCCGACAGCGTGCTCAAGTACCAGACGGTACTCGTCGGAAACGACATCGAGATGGCCTCCCACGAAGTGGCGGCTGAGGACGTGAAGTTCGAGCGTCTCGAGCTCACCCCGCTCGAGGACGAGCGCGACGATTCGCGCGAGAAGCAGCTCGGCCTGGTCGAGGGCGAGAAGCGCGAGCGCGTGCAAGAGCACGACTTCGAGGCCGACCTCGAGGTTCCCGAGCTCGGCAACCCGACCGAAGACGAGGAGACCTGAGCCATGAGCAACCGAATGGGCGGAGACTCCCGCCAGAGCTACGGCAACCAGGATGACGACCGGGACTTCGGTCGCACACCCGACCTGAACTCCGATGCACCCGGGCGCCGCCGCCTCGGTCGCAAGCGCGTCTGCCGCTACTGCGCCGACAAGGCCCTGGTCATCGACTACAAGGACCCGCAGGCGCTGAAGTACTTCATCAGCGAGCGCGGCAAGGTCGTTCCGCGTCGCATCAGCGGCAACTGCGCGACCCACCAGCGCAAGTGCACGCTGGCCATCAAGCAGGCGCGCGCGATCGCGCTGCTGCCCTTCACCCAGTCGGCCTGAGCCGGCCGAAGTAGAAGAGGAAGAGCAACATGGCGACTCATATCCACGTCGTTCTGACCGAGGAATTCCAGAACCTCGGCAAGAGTGGCGAGCTCGTGAAGGTGCGACCCGGCTTCGCACGCAACTACCTCCTGCCGCGCGGCCTCGCCGTCACGGCGACCGAGGGCAACGTCGCTCGCATCGAGCACGCCAAGCGCGTGGCCGAGGCGAAGGCGGCCAAGGTCAAGGGCGAGGCGACCGCGCTCGCGGCGAAGCTCGAGAGCCTCAAGCTCACGATCACCCGTCCCACCGGCGACGGCGGCAAGCTCTACGGCGCCGTGACGACGCGCGACATCGAAGAGGCACTCGCTGCGCAGGGCTTTGTCGTCGATCGCCGCCGCATCGTGACCGAGCAGATCCGCGCGCTCGGCACCCACGCCGTGCAGATCCGCCTGGCGCCGAGCGTCAGCTCGACCATCCAGGTCGAGGTCGCTGCGAAGGCCTGAAACCTCCCCACGGAGGCTGGCTCGCAAGAGCCGCGGGCTCGCAAGAGCCCCCAGGGCGCCCGCACTCTCCTCGAGGGTGCGGGCGTCGTTGTGTTGGTGGTCCCCCTCCGATCAGATCAAAGCAGGAACACCTTCACCAGAATGTCGGCGATGCCGATGATGGCCGCGCCGGCGATCAGGCCGGCGCAGATCGGCTCGTGGCCGCCGATCCAGCGGGCGTGGGAGGGCGTGCCCGGCAGGTGTTCGTGTTTTCTGTGCATCCACCAGAAGAAGAGCGCGCCCGCGAACATCGCAATGGTCGAGCTCGGGGGGATGACGACGCCGAGACCGATCGCCAGCGGGCTGAGGGGGAACTTACCCTTGGTTCGGATGCGCAGCACCTCCATGACCAGACCGGCGATCGCTGCGACGATCATCGAGATGACGATCGAGCGGGTGAGCAGGGTGCCGGTGCCGCCGCCGAAGATCGCCGTCACGAGATCCGAGACGCCCTTCCACTGCAATGCCGAGGGAAAGCCGAACTGCCCGCCCTCTGGCGCCATGACTGCCTGCACGTTCTTGCCAGGCTGGTAGTCGGAGAGAAAAAGCAGGTAGTAGAGCGGCGTCGAGGCGAGCGCGCCGGCCACGATGCCGATGACGTGCCCGATCGCTTGCTGGCGCGGCTTGGCGCCGAGCATGTAGCCCGGCTTGATGTCCATCAGCAGGTTGCTCGCATTGCTCGCGACCTCGACGCACATGACGCCAGTCATCAGGTTCGTTGGAGGGTGCTTCGGGTCGAGCGCGCCGAACAGGAATTGCGGAATCTTGCTCAGCGAGCTCGACGGCGTGATGCCGGTGAGCGCCGTGCTGCTTGCCGCGATCAACGCGAGCACGACGATGAGCGGGATGGATGTCAGGCCAAACGCCCAGCTCACGCCGAACCAGGCATGCGCCATCCACGCGCCGATGACGCCGAGGATCGGAACGCCGATGAAGGAGATCTTCACCGGAAGCTCAATGTCGCGCAGGACGTCCTGGGTCGGCGCGCGCTTCTTGCCGAGGCCGCGGAATGCTTCGACGAAGACCTGGGGCTTGGCGAAGAGCCCGACGACCGACGCGACGACCATGATCACGATCCCCCACCACAGTGCCCAATTATTGAGGACGTGGACGCGACTGAACGTGCCGTCCGGCCGGGGCGCGATGTTCCCGGTCGCGATCATCGATGGCACGATGACGACGAAGTTGAGGAACATGCCGAGCAGCATGCTGACCGCGGCCCGGATGCCCGTGATGCCGCCCGCGCCAAACATCGCCAGATCGAGCGAGATGGTCAGGCCCAGAGAAGGCAACGGGACGCCGGCGAGCTTGGGCATGGGCGCCCAGCTCTTTTCGACCAGCCAGTAATAGGCCGCGTCGAGATCGAGGGGCAGGTGCCAGGACGATTTGAGCCCCAACCACTTCTCCTGGACGAGCTTCATGATGCTCTCGCCCGAGATGACTCCGACGAACCCGGCCAGCGCGGCAGCCTTGGCGAGGACCTTCGCTTTGTACATGCCCGCGTCGTCCTGGCCGGAGGTCAGCTGTGCGGCGCCGTCCGTTGCGCCTTCCGTTGCGCCTTCCGTTGCGCCTTCCGTTGCGCCTTCCGTTGCGCCTTCCGTTGCGCCTTCCTTTGCGCCTTCCTTGGCGGCGACGTTCGCGCCGTCCTTGGCCGCCACCCTTGGCTTGCCCTC
>Ga0335394_10006215_pt1 | contig 13480 bp, 13 predicted proteins | sample MAT03_FD_205741 | JGI IMG/M metagenome (GOLD analysis project Ga0335394, IMG submission 205741) | Freshwater microbial communities from Lake Fryxell liftoff mats and glacier meltwater in Antarctica - MAT-03 (spades assembly) (version 2) ...
TCGCGTCGCAGCTTGGCCTCGAATTCTGAGGTCGCGTAGTAGCCGCTAACGCAGTGGAAGACGACGACGGATAGGCACGCGACGCCGCGCCACACGTCGAGCGATTCGTAGCGGGGATTTCTCGGTGGAGGAAGCATTTCGGCCCGAACCGGAAAATGGAGACAATCGCAGCAATAGCATACACCGAGTGGGCCGTCCAACGGTGCAAGTCGTCGCGGTGCGGCAAATCGAACTTTGCGAGCGAAGGCGAGAACCGTTACAATCTCGGGTTCACCGAACAAGCGAGTCGCCCATGCGGAAATACTTGATCGCTTTCTTCGCGTTCACATTCACAGCCCCGGCCTGGGCGAAAGACCCCGAAAGCGACCTCGTGGCCGCGTTGGCGGGCGAGAAAGCGTTTCAAAAGGGGGACTGGAAACCGGCTCGCGCCGCGTTCGCCAAGTACTTCGAGCAGAAGAACGCGGACGACATCAAGACTGCTCTCGGGGACGCTCCAGAAGTGCAATCGTGGCTCGATAGCACGCCGGAGGTGAAAGAGACGCTCTTTACGGCTCTCGACCCCGAAGCCGATCAGATCGTTCCCGCGATGGAAGTTTTCCGAGACTTGTTCAAGCACTCGCCGGAAAGGGTTAAGGCGTACCCGAACGTGGCGATCGCGATCGCGGTGACGTGGGACAATCCCAAAGCCGTGTACGATTACCGCGGCCATCAGTTCCGAACCGGGAGCCAAATGCCGGCGGGAGTGGCGAAGGTCGGCCCCGTGGATCAACTCGACTACTTGGCCCATTTCGAGGGCCCGCTCAAGACCGCGGTGCAGGCGTTCCCGTGGGAGTTTCTGGTCCACGTTGTCAACCACCGCACTCCGGCGGATGAGCGAGAATGGGCTTCGAAGGCGTATCTGAAAAAGCGGGCGGGCATCGGCGCGAGCTACAAGAACGTGGAATACGACACGAACATGCTGCGGACCGAGATGGCGAAAGGTCCGGGGAAAGGTGACTGCAAGCTCGGCGGGAAAGACTACACGCTGGAGAACATCGAAAAGTTCGGCGGCGTCTGCGCCATGCAAGCGGACTTCGCCTCGCGAGTGGCCAAGAGCCTTGCCGTGCCCGCGGAGTACGTCGGCGGCGAAGGGAACTCCGGCGGTCGCCACGCTTGGGTCATGTGGGTCGAGGTCCGGTCCGTGCTCAAGGACAAGGTCGATTTCACGCTGATGTCCGAGGGGCGATACCGCGGGGACAACTACTATGTGGGCGAATTACTCGATCCCAAGACCGGCCACAAGATGACCGACCGAGACATGGAACGCCGCCTGACATTCGTCGGCGCGACGCCTCAGGCGGCCCGACAAGCGGACTTGCTCATGCGGGCGTTCCCTATTGTGCGGGACACGAAGAACCTCACGACTGTTCAGCAACTCGCCTACTTGCGCAAAGTCCTCGAAATCTTCCCCTCCGCGGAGCGGGCATGGCTCACGCTCGCCGAGTTGTATCAATCCGGAAAGTTGACCGATCCGCTCGAGTCCTCCGCGCTCGCGGATCGGGCGTTCCTCATCTTCGCGAACTTCCCGGACTTCTCCTGGAAACTCGCCGACCCGCTGCTGACGCCGATCAAAGATCCAACGTATCGTGCGCGGAAGTTTGAGGCATTGGCGAGTCGATACGAAACGTTGAAGCGGCCGGACCTGGCGTGCGAAGCGAGGATCAAACTCGTGGAGTACCAGACCGCAGGCAAGCCGAAGTTCGAGGACTATAAGCGAGCCGCGGACGGCCTCATGAAGACGGTACGGGCGTTCCCCGATGAGGGTCGATACATCCCGAAGTTGATGGAAGCGCTCGAAACGGTTTGCATGGCGAAGGAGTACAAACCGGGCGTTGACGTGCTCGCGAAGTTCTATTTGGAGTTCTTGCCGCGAGTACCGAAGACCCGCGGTGATGCGGTCAGTTCGTACTGGGTGAAGATGCACGAGCAGGGCCTAGCATTCCTCGAAGCGAACAACAAGCCGAAGGAAGCCGCGGTGGTGAAGCAGCAACTAGCGACGGTGAAGATCGTCAAGAATTAGAGACCGCATCAGCTGTCCTTGGATACTCCGAGCATGAGCCGAGAAGCCGATCTGAGCCGCGTGGTCGAGTGTGGCATCGTGGCCGTCGTGCGGGCACCCGATCCATCGGGGCTCGTGGAGGTCATTCGCGCGCTTGCCGACGGGGGCGTAACGGTCGCGGAAGTGACGTTTACCGTGCCTGGCGCCGCGGAGGTCATCCGCGAGGCCCGGCGTCAGTTGGGCGACCGCGTATTCCTCGGAGCGGGCACCGTCCTGGATGCAGAAACGGCCCGGATCGCGCTCCTGGCCGGGGCGGAATTCATCGTCGCACCGACGGTGAACCTCGACGTGATTCGCCTTTGCCGACGGTACGACAAATTGGTGATGCCGGGGGCGTTCACGCCGACGGAAATCCTCGCGGCGTGGGAGGCCGGGGCGGACGTGGTGAAGGTATTCCCCGCAGATGCACTCGGCCCTGCGTTCTTCCGGGCGATGAAGGGCCCGCTGCCGCAGGTGAAGCTAATGCCCACGGGAGGGGTCGATTTGGCGACGGCTCCCGAGTTCCTCAAGGCCGGGGCCGTCTGCCTGGGCGTCGGTTCGCAAATGGTCGATCCGAAACTCGTGGCAGCGAAACAGTACGACGCCATCGCGGACCTTGCTCGCCAGTACGCCGCAGTCGTACGCTCGTTCCGCGCCACTCGCTGAGGCCTTTTTTCATGCCCGAAGTCGTCACGTTCGGCGAAGCGATGGTCCGGCTCGCTCCGCCGGATTTTCAGCGGATCGAACAGGCTCGTTCGCTCAACGTCGAGATCGGCGGCGCGGAACTGAACACGGCCGTGGGGCTGGTTCGCCTCGGCCGCTCGGCCGCGTGGGTGTCCCAACTTCCCGATAATTCGCTCGGCAAGCTCATCGCCAACCGCACTCGCGAGGCCGGTGTGTCGGACGAGTTCGTGAGGTACAGCGACGACGCCCGGTGCGGGCTCTACTTCCTCGAGTTCGGAGCTTCGCCTCGTGCGAGCGGCATTCTCTACGACCGCAAAGACTCCGCGATGGCTGGCATCGGACCCGACGCGTTCGATTGGCCCGCGATCTTTCTCGGTGCGAAATGGTTCCACGTCACGGGCATCACGGCCGCATTGAGCGACGGTGCGGCCACGGTCGTTCGCGAAGGGCTCGCCGCGGCACGGGCTGCGGGGCTCGGAACCAGCATCGACCTGAACTACCGCTCGAAGCTTTGGACGCCTGCGGAAGCGGGGCGCGTGATGACCGGGTTGCTTTCGTTCTGCGATGTGCTCATCGCGACGGAGCCGGACGCGGAACAACTCTTCGGCATCACGGGAAGCGATTTCCCCGATGTGGCCAAGAAGTTGATTGTTCGCTTCGGCTTGAAAGCCATTGCAGGGACAAAGCGAGAGACCCCGCTCGTTTGGCGGAATCGCTTTGGGGCGGTCGGCTTCGCGAACGGCGAGTTCTACGAAACGCCCTGGTACGAAGTAGAAATCGTCGATCGTCTGGGTGCCGGAGACGCCCTCGCGTCCGGGTTGATCCACGGCTTGCTCGACGGCGACTTTAACAAAGGGCTGGAGTACGGTGCCGCGATGGGAGCGCTCAAGCACACGATCCCCGGCGACTTCCCGTGGATCGGCAAGGACGAAGTCGAAGCCGTGCTCGCGGGGCACGGGTTGCGGATTCGACGATGAATGATGACTCAACATCTTACGCAGAGCCGCAAAACCGTAAGGATAGAACCGAATGTCTTGATTTGGATTTTTTCTCTGTGAATCTGCGCCGCTACGTGGGACGCATTTCAAGAACCGGCATCGAGAAGTTATGGACTCGCTCGCTTACCTCGCGAAGCCGCCCGCGAAGCCGCAAGCGGTATACATCCTGCACGGCGACGAGGACTTCCTCAAGCGGCAGTGCCGCGAAGTGCTCGTCGCAAAAGCTCTCGGCGACGGCGATGCGTCGTTCGCGCTGTCCAATTTCGTGGGGGATAAGAACCTCGCGTTCTCCACCATCCGCAACGAACTGGATACGTTGCCGTTCCTCAGTTCCGTCCGCGTCGTGGTCGTCGAACAGGCGGACCCGTTCGTGACGGAGCACCGCCCGGCGTTGGAGAAGTACGTCGCCGCACCGAGCAAAATCGGCGTGCTGGTGTTGGAAGTGAAGGCGTTCCCGGAGACGACGAAACTCGCGAAGGCCTTGCCGGATGCGGCGAAGCTCGCTTGCAAGGCCCCCGCCGGGCACAAGCTCGCGGAGTGGTGCATCGGCCGTTCGGCCAACCACCACGGCAAGCGATTGACCGCGGACGGGGCGGGGTTGCTCGTGGACCTCGTCGGTTCGCAGATGGGTTTACTCGATCAAGAATTGGGTAAGCTCGCAGTCGCGGTGGGAGCCAAGCCCACGATCGACGCTCCGGACGTGGATCAGTTCGTCGGACGAAGCCGGGCGGCGAACGTGTTCCAAATCTTATCCGCCATCGGCGAGGGGCAACCCGCGCGAGCACTGGGCATTCTTTCGAACTTGTTCGAAGAGGGCGAAGATCCTCTGGCGGTGCTCGGCCCCTTGACCTCGCAACTCCGCAAGCTCTCGACGGTGAACCGCCTCGTGGGGCAAGGCCTCTCGCTCGGCCAGGCGATGGACGGCGCGAAGGTGCCGAACTGGCCGCAGGCCCGGCAAGAGGCGGAGAAGCAAGTCAAGCACCTCGGTCGGCGACGGCTCGACGCGCTGCCCGAATGGCTGGTGGAAATCAACCTGGGTTTGAAGGGCGGCAACCCGCTGCCGCCGCAGTTGCAAGTCGAACGGCTGATCGTGAAGCTGGCGCGGCCGCGAGAGGTCTAACCGAGCCGCGACCGTAAGGGAGCGTTTTGGTGCAATCGCTCCCTTATGGTCACGGCTCGGTTGAACTCACCCCGTCACCGCCGTGGAAACCGCGGACTTGATGTAGTCGCGGTTCAATTGGGCGATGAACGTCGTGCTGATTTCCTTGGGGCACGCCGCCTCGCACTCGTTGATGTTCGTGCAGTGCCCGAAGCCTTCGCGGTCGTGCGCGGCGACCATCGTGGCGACGCGTTCTCGCTGTTCGGCCCGACCCTGCGGCAGGGAGCCGAGGTGGCCGGCCTTCGCGGCGACGAAGAGCATCGCGGAGGCGTTCGGGCACGCGGCAACGCACGCTCCGCAGCCAATGCACTCGCTCGCGTCCATCGCCCGTTCGGCATCGACCTTGGGCACGGGCAGCGCGTTCCCATCCGGCGTGCCGCCGGTATTCACGGACACGAACCCGCCGGCCTGGATAATGCGGTCGAACGCGGACCGATCAACAACGAGGTCTTTGAGCACGGGGAACGCCGCGGCTCGCCAGGGTTCGACGTAAAGTTCGTCCCCGTCGCGGAAGCTGCGCATGTGCAACTGGCAGGTCGTCGCGCCGCGTTCGGGACCGTGGGCTTGGCCGTTGATCATCATGGCGCACGATCCGCAAATGCCCTCGCGGCAGTCGTGGTCGAACGCGACGGGCTCTTCGTTTTTGCGAATGAGTTTTTCGTTCAACTCGTCGAGCATTTCGAGGAACGACATGTCCGGCGAGACGTCGTCCACCCGGTAGGTGGCCAGTCGGCCAACGTCGTTCGCGTCGTTCTGCCGCCAAACGTGGAGGGTGAGTTTCATCGGGAACCGTGGATGGAGGGTGTTCGATTACTTGTAGCTGCGTTCCGATAGGATCACGCTGTCGAAGACCAGCGGTTCCTCCTGGCGGGTCGGCGGTTTCTCCGAGCCTTGGTATTCCCACGCGGCGACGTGGGCGAACTTCGCGTCGTCGCGCTTCGCCTCGCCCTCGGCGGTCTGATACTCCTCGCGGAAGTGGCCGCCGCAGGATTCGTTGCGGGTGAGCGCGTCCAAGGCGAGGAGTTCGCCGAATTCTAAAAAGTCCGCCACGCGGCCGGCGCGTTCGAGGGCGACGTTCAGGTTGTCGTGCGTTCCGGTCACGTTGACCGAGGACCAGAACTCTCCGCGGAGTTCGCGAATCTTCTTCGCGGCGAACTCGCAGCTTTGCTTAGTGCGGGACATGCCGACGTTCTCCCACAACGTTTTGCCGACCTCGCGGTGGAACTCGACGGCGGTCTTCTTTCCCTTGATCGCCAGCAATTTTTTGACCTGCCCCTGGAGCTCCGCTTCGAGGCGTTTGAACTCCGGATGGTCGGTCGATTTGCGGTCGGACTTGGTCGAAGCGAAGTAGTTCGTGAGCGTATAGGGGAGTACGAAGTAGCCGTCCGCGAGACCCTGCATGAGTGCCGATGCGCCGAGGCGGTTGGCGCCGTGATCGGAGAAGTTGGCCTCGCCGACGACGAAGAGGCCGTTGACGTTGGACATGAGTTCGTAATCGACCCAGAGCCCGCCCATGGTGTAGTGCAAGGCCGGGTAAATCCGCATCGGGCGCTCGTAGCCGTTCTCGCCGGTGATGCGCTGGTACATGTCGAAGAGGTTGCCGTATTTGGTTTCGACCTTCGGCCGGCCTTGTCGCTCGATCGCGTCGGCGAAGTCGAGGTAGACGCCGCGACCGCCGGGGCCGATACCTTTGCCGTCGTCGCAGGCGCGCTTCGCGGCCCGGCTGGAAACGTCCCGCGGGGCGAGGTTGCCGTAGCTGGGGTAGAGCCGTTCCAAGATGTAATCGCGGTCCGCTTCGGGAATGCTGCCGGGGTGCTTCGCGATGTCCGCGGGGTTCTTCGGCACCCAGACGCGGCCGTCGTTGCGGAGGCTCTCGCTCATCAAAGTGAGCTTCGATTGGTGATCGCCCGAGACCGGAATGCAGGTGGGGTGAATCTGAGTGTAGCAAGGATTCGCGAAGAGAGCCCCGCGGCGGTGAGCGCGATACGTGGCGGTGACATTGCAGCCGATGGCGTTGGTGCTGAGGTAGAATGCGTTCGAGTAACCGCCCGTGGCGAGGACCACGGCGTCCGCGGCGTGGGATTCGATTTTGCCCGAGGCAAGGTCGCGGGTGATGATCCCGCGGGCGCGTCCGTCGATCACCACGAGGTCGAGCATCTCCGTGCGGGCGTGCATCTTCACGGTACCGTAACTCACCTGCCGGCTCAGCGCTTGATACGCCCCGAGGAGCAGTTGCTGGCCCGTCTGCCCGCGGCAGTAAAAGGTTCGCGAGACTTGTGCGCCGCCGAAACTGCGGTTTTCCAACAGCCCGCCGTACTCGCGGGCGAACGGTACGCCCTGGGCCACGCACTGGTCGATGATGTTGACCGAGACTTCCGCGAGGCGGTGGACGTTGCCTTCGCGGGCGCGGAAGTCGCCGCCCTTGATCGTGTCGTAGAAGAGGCGGTGAACGCTATCGCCGTCGTTTTGGTAGTTCTTGGCGGCGTTGATGCCCCCCTGGGCGGCGATGCTGTGGGCGCGGCGAGCGGAGTCTTGAAAGCAGAACGCATCGACCTGGTAGCCGAGTTCCGCCAGCGTCGCGGCGGCGGCCCCGCCGGCGAGGCCCGTACCGACCACGATCACGGAGAACTTCCGCTTGTTGGCCGGGTTGACGAGCTTCTGGTTCTTCTTGTAATTCGTCCACTTATCGGGCAGCGGCCCCGCGGGGACTTTGGCTTCGAGCTTCATCGCGATCCTCGAGTCGATCCGTTTATCGAAGAATTAACCGTCCCAAGACCCATTTCTTAACGAGCGCCCGGATAGATCGGCGGCACGAGGCCCGACAAGATTGCGATCACGATGACGAGGTTGCCGATGAGGATCGCTCCTGCCGTGCTGAAGCCGAGGGCGGACCAGAGCGGGGCAAACCGCGTTCCCTTCAGACCGAGCGTTTGCAGCGTGCTCTGGATCCCGTGGCTCAAGTGGGCGAACAGGATGAACTGGGCAACGATGTACAATCCCGCAATCAACGGCGAGCGGAACCCGGCAACGGTGATCGAGTAAACGTCCGGACGGCCCTCGGCGTCTTTGAGGGACTGGTAATCGACCTTCATACCATTCGCAAGTTCGACCTGGTGGGTCCAGCCGAACGTGAAGTGCGCGAGGTGGTAGAGGAGGAACGCGCCGACGACGAGGCCGGTGAGCAGCATGGTGCGGGACGACAGCGTGGCTTGGACTGGCTTCAACGCCAGATAGGGCACCGGACGCGCTGCGGAGGTTTTGGCTTTCAATCGGAGGGCCAGCGCGATGTGGGTGACGAAGAGCACCAACAGCCCACCGCGGGCGATCCAGAGGATCGGGCCGAGCCCGTGTTTCAAAAAGTGGGCGTAGCCGTTGATGTCGTCCTGTCCGAAGAGCACTTTCAAATTGCCGATCATGTGGAAAACGAGGAAGCCGACGAGCGAGAGGCCGGTGATGGCGACTAGCACTTTCGAGCCCACGGTCGAGTTCAAATAGGTCGTGGCCCAGGCGAGCGGATGGTATTGGGCAGGCGTTTGGCGGGGGCCCTTCGGCTTGATCGCGGCACTCATATTCACGCGGGTGGGGCAAGAGTTCGGCACCGAATCGGTTTGCCATTATCTTAGTCGCCGTTCGCCGCCCGACCACAAACCTCGCGAAAGCGATCGCGAACCTGGGTCGGAGTCGCCGTTCCGGTCGTGCCGATTTGCTGCACGGTGATGGACGCGATGAGGTTCCCGAACGCCGCGGCCTCCTCGTGCGTCCCCCCCGCCATCATCCCGCAGGCGATCCCCGCACTGCAACTGTCCCCCGCGCCGACGATGTCCGTGGGGCCGGAGACGGGGTATCCCGAAAGCATCCGGCGTTCCCAACCACCTCCGGGCTCACGGCGACGAAGCTCGATACCCGCTTCGCCGCGGGTGATGAACAGCGTCGCGATTTCGGAAGGGATCGCGGTCAATTCGGATTGGTTCGGCTTCGCGCAGACATTCCGAAACAGTGCAATCCGGGCTCGGCTATCGATGAGGACGAACTTCTCCGGATCCGCGCCCGCACGCTCACCGAGCCAGTCGCGAACGCGGGCGGTTACCACGCCACACTCGGGTTCCGTCACCTGGTCGACGACGAGGAGAACGTCGAACTTCGACCAGTTGGCTTCGAGCAAGTCGACGATCGCATTCTCGTAAACCGCGGGCGTCGGCTTGCGGTTCTTGATGTCGAGTCGGTTCAATTCCTTCGGTCCGTACATCGGTTTCGTGTAAGTCGGCGTCCGCCGGTCCGGAGCCGTGACGAGGCAACTCACATCGACGCCCGGCAACCGTCCGAGGGCTTGGCGGAGTTCGTACCCTTCGCCGTCGTCCCCGACCACCGCGACCGGCACGATCCGCCCCACCCCGAGGGCGGCGAGGTTGTTCACCACGGTCCCGAGCGCTCCCGGATTCGACCGCACCCGCGTGACCTGATACGCCGTGAGCCCAGTTTCGATCGAGGGTTCATCCCGTTCGGGCTCGATGTCCAGATAGCGATCCAGGAACAAATCTCCGACGAGCCCGACCGTGCAGTGGGGAATCGCGGCGAGGATGCGTTCGATGAGGTCGGGAGAGAGCATTATGGAGTAGTCCGTTGATCGCGGTTCGAAGTGTTTCCGATCGGGATTCGATCCGCGAGTGGAGTTTTTGCTAATCGACAGTCCCAATACTATTCGGTCGTCGAACGACATTCTCGCGAGCGGTCGCTGCCAATATCACCAGAAGCGGACCGAGATGCGATTTATTCGCGGCGTGAATCTCGGCCCGTAGTTCCGGAATCACGACGTGTCCTTTCACGCGAGCGTCCGGTTCGAGTTGAGCGGACAGTCCGAGTTCGATCACCAACGCCATCGGAATGCGAACGATGCCATTGTTGCCCCATTTCTCGGGCGGCACCGGCGCCAAGATATCCTCGGGATGAGTCAAGCAAGATTCGCGGTAAAAGCTGATTCCCGAAATGTCCGGATCTCTCACGTTTTTGCCGAGAAGTCGAGGTTCAAATGCCCGCGGAGAATCCCAGTACTGCAACGGAACGCGGCGCAACAACCACTCGTCGTCCGCTATGGGTTCCGATTCGGCCTTCATCGATCACCATTGTTAGATCGGCAGCCTCAATTCCTATCGATCTGCGATCAACTGGTTCGACGATGGAGCACGAAAACATCCGCTACTTTCGAACCGGTTGGGACGATGCGAAGTTCGGCATGGTCCAGCGTCGAAACTTCGATCTCTCGGTATCCCCCCGTCGCATACCACTCGAAATAGAGGGTGCGGTTGACACCTGCCAAAACGCGATTCGCCGATGGGATGCCTTCGGCATTCAGATCTTGAGCGAGGGCGATCGCTCCATCCACCAATTCCGGATCGAGCGATTCCGTTCCCTCGCCGTCCCAATCGTCGCGATAATTGCGAATTCGGCGCAGTTCGTCGATCAATTCTGGCCACTCGATCATCGACGACGATTGGAATTCGGAGATCAACGCATCCAATTCGTCGAGCGACGAGGTTCGTTGAGAATTCGGATTCAAGATCGCCCAGGATCGACGTGCCGATGGAGCAATCGTGCTCATGGATTATCTCCTCGATTTGCGCAGAGGCTTCGAGAACTCGTGTCGGTGCATTCAACTATACCCCGATTCCGTTCCCTCGGGAAGCCGACGGAACTGCCGCCCTCCACACCGCCGGCACCGTGTCCTTGTGGTCGCCCTGAACGTAGAAGCTCTCGCCGCCGTCGGCGACGGTTCTCACCAGGATCGTTTTCCAGGGGCGGAAGTAGTACCGCGGGTCGGTCTTGGGGGCTTGGCGGTGGTAGTCGTCGTCGAGGGGAACGAGGTCGAACACAGCGGTGGTGAACTTCGCGATTTTTTGGCCGCGCTGGTGGGCGACGTTGCGGGCCATGGCGAGGGCCTTCAAGTACACTTCCGGTCCCATGACGGCGGTGCCGAAGTTGAGGACCGCGCCGCCTTCGAGGTTGCGGACGTGCTCGGCGAAGACGAGGAAGTCCGAATAGCTCGCCTCGCCGAGGGCCGCACCGCTGGCGTTGGGGTGTTCGTGGATGATGTCGTAGCCGATGCCGATGTGGACGGTAACGGGGATGTTCCGCTCGTAGGCCGCGGCGAGGATCGAGATGTTTTTGTGGGGGAAGTCGCTGGTCGCGATGGCCCGGCCGATGCACTCGCCAAGACCTAGGCCATCGCGGACGCCGTCGATGATCGCCAGGTTCATCTCGCCGGTCTCGGTCCACAGGCCGAATTCGCCGGTGCGGACGTAGCGGGCGACGCTCTCGGTGGTCGCGCCGATCCGAGCGAACTCCCAATCGTGGATCGGACCGGCCCCATTGAGGGCGAGCAGCGAAATGAGCCCGCGGTCCATGAGGTCGATGAGATACCGCTGCATCCCGGCCCGGAGAACGTGGGCTCCCATCATCCAGATTCGGGCCGAGCCGTTCGCTTTCGCGGCCTTCAAGCGGTCCGCAATCGCGGGGATCGAGGTGTGTTCAAATGCATGCGGAGTGCCGAGCGGCAGGATCGCGTCCAGTGTCAAATCGTGGACGCGCTCCGCGAGCGGTTTGACGATGAGTTTCGAGCGGTCGAAGCGGGGAAAGGGCATGGAATGTCATTCCTCGCAAAGCACGGACACGGCGTCGCCGTTGGCGAATCGCGTCAGGTCGGCTTCCGAATCGAGTGTAAATTGCGAATAGGTCAACTCGGTTCCGTGGCTGACGCGGTCTTGAATTGAACCCGGACTGCGGCACTCGATCAACTTGCGAACGCCCACGAACTCCCATCGGGCCGGGCGGCCGTCCCAACGGAAGTCGTCCGCTTCGACATTCGCTTCCTCGCGACCGAGTTGGGCTGCCTGGCTCATGGCTTCGTCGTCCGTCTCGGCGCAGACGAGCACGACGTTTTCGTAACACGGAAACGAATCCTGCAGTCCGTCCCGATAACGAACAGCCATGACGATGTGAGCGGCGAAATGAGTTTTCACGAAGCACTCGGTTTTCGCGATGGACATACTCGTCATTCTACACCCCCGAACAGCCACGCCACGAGCCGATCCGGTTCGGAGTAGTAGGGAATGATCGCGTCGGCCCCCAGGTCGATGAGGAGCGTTCGCTTCATGGCATTGATGCCGGGGGTGCCCGCTTCGTGGCTCGCGAGGCCGATCGCGGTGCCGCCCACTCGTTTGACTTCGACCGTCTCGGAAAATCCGTCACCGAAGCCGAGCAGTTGCACGCCGGGGATCGAATGGGATTGAAGGATCATCCCGACCACGTCGCCCTTCGAGAACTTCGGGGTGTTGAGCGCCGGAGCGTAAACGTGCGGGCCGAAGAACTCGTCCAGCTTCAGCAGTTTCAATTCCTCCTGGACGTATTCCAGATCGGTTCCGCTCGCTAAATAGAGCGCCACGCCGCGGTCGCGAAGCGTTGTCAGTATTTCGCGGCAACCCGGCACGGCCCACGCATCGGGAGGAACTCGGCCCGACGCGAGGTCGGCTTTGCGGCCGTCCGAGATCGCGAACAAACGGCGGAGGAATTCTTGCAAGTACTCGTTCGGATCGCCGGGCGTTCCGCCGCGGAGTTGCACGATTTCGGCGAGGCGTTCCATTTGAAAGAGGGACGGTTTGCCGCTGAGCTTGAGCATTTCCGCTTCGACGAAGTGCCGCGTCGCTTCGTCCGGTTCGAGGATCAATTTCTGATCGAGCAGCAGTTCGATCCCCAACTGGGCCATGATGGCGGACCAGCCCTCGCGGATGAGGGAGAGCGTGCCATCGAAGTCGAACATCGCGGCGGTATAACGTCCTCGCCGCATCAAGGGGTTCACGAGTTCAAATTCGGGCGGAAGCTGCGGCACGGAAGCATCCTTCGTTCGAGCGGACCAGTTCGTACGGGCAGTTTATTGTGAACGCCGAGCTCGATGACCCGTTCGCAGAAGCCTACGTCCTCACCGGCCCCACGGGATCGGGGAAGTCCGGCGTGGCCCTCGAACTCGCGGGGCGGTTGAACGGCGAAATCGTCTCGATGGATTCCATGACGCTCTACCGCGGCTTGGACATTGGCACCGCGAAGCCGACCGCCGAGGAGCAATCCACGGTTCGCCACCATTTGATCGACGTGCTCGATCCGTGGGAATCCGCGAACGTCGCGTGGTGGCTGGCTCGAGCGAAGGAAGCGTGCGTGGAAATTCGCTCGCGGGGGAAGCGGCCATTGCTCGTGGGCGGAACCCCCTTCTATTTGAAGGCCGTGCTCTCGGGATTGTTCGAGGCTCCGGCGGTTGACCCCGCCGTTCGTCAACGCCTGGAGGCGGAGGCGGATTCGATCGGGAAAGAGGCGATGCACGCACGGCTAATCGGGATCGACCCGAAGACCGCGGCCCGGTTGCACCCGAACGATGTTCGGCGAGTCGTAAGAGCACTCGAAGTATGGGAATCGACGGGGCGACCGCTCAGCGCTTTTCAGACGACCTGGACGACGGAGACGTTCGCGGGTCGGGAACCGCCCTCGGCCATTCCCTGCGTCGTACTCGAGTGGCCGCGG
>Ga0335394_10006221_pt1 | contig 13473 bp, 14 predicted proteins | sample MAT03_FD_205741 | JGI IMG/M metagenome (GOLD analysis project Ga0335394, IMG submission 205741) | Freshwater microbial communities from Lake Fryxell liftoff mats and glacier meltwater in Antarctica - MAT-03 (spades assembly) (version 2) ...
TGGGTGATTGATTTGGGGCCGGAAGGAGGGGGCGGGGGTGGGCGAATTGTGGGGGCGGGGACGCCGGAGGAGATTGCGGGGTTAGAGGATTCGCATACGGGGCGGTATTTGCGGGAGATGATGGGGAGTTAGGGATTCAGAAGTTCTTCGATATTCCGGCTGCCGTGGAGGATATGGAGAATCAGCAGTTCATTATCGGCGACCCGGTAGAAAACCACGAATTCAGCTACCGGGAAGCTGCGAAGGCCTGGGCGAAGGTCGTGATCGCGAAGCCGGCCAATAAGCGGATTGCGCGCGAGGAGCGAGAAACAATCGCGGAAAGACTTGAGTTGGCGATTCGCGGTGGAGCCGCTTCCGCTGTGGATCGCGGTGTATTCCCAGATGCCGGCAAGTTCAGCCTTGGCAGGCGGCAAGAGGCGATAGCGCATCTAGCGACTATTCGCTCTTGCGGCAAATCGCTGCATGCCTTCGGCACAGATCTTGTCGAACAATTGATTCGCTTCCGCCTCGCTAGTTACCACGTCACCTTCGCCGCGTGCGAAAGAGGCTTCCGCAAAATCAATCGAGGCGAGAATTTCGATCCGGCGGCGCTCACGTTCTTCCCATAGCGCCAAGGCATCTGCAATTGCTTCTTCCTCGCCCCTGTAGCGACCGCGTTCGATCGCCTGGCGAACGAAGGCCCGTTGATCGTCGGTGAGTTGCACTTCCATACTCACATCTTACATGGGCACGCCGCCGTTCGAAATAGGACTGGCTTAGACTAAAGGCGTATGCTGCGCATTCTTCTACTCGCGTTCGGCTTGCAGGCGGGCGACCCGGCCGCGGAGGGCATGAAGGCATTGGAAGGGCAGAAATACGAAGAGGCTGCCAAGCTGTTTGCGCAGGCAGTGGAGAAGGACAGCGACGACTATTCGGCGCAGTTTCATTTGGGGCTTTCGTTAAGTTTGCTGAACCGGGACGCGGAAGCGATGGTCGCCTATAAGAAAGTCCTGGTGGCCAAGCCAGGGCTATATGAGGCGCAGCTGAACCTGGGCGTTTTGCATTTGCGGCAGAAGCAATATGCGGAGGCGGCGGCGCTATTGGACGAGGCGAGGAAACAAAAGCCGGCCGAGTATCGTCCGAACTATTACATGGGGGAAGCGTTGCTCAATTTGGAAAAATTCGAGGCGGCGGAGAGCACGCTGCGCGCGGCGTTGACGGCGGATGGCAAGCGTCCGGAGGCGATGGTAGCTTTTGGGCGGGCGCAAGCGCGGCAGGGGCGGGTGAAGGAGAGCGCGACGTGGTTCGAGAGCGCGGCGCAGGCCGATCCTGCTTACCGCGATGCCTTACTGGAACTGGCCTCGTATCACGAGAAGGCCAATAACCGCGACGCGGCAGTTACGATCTACAAGCAGTTCCCGGAGAACCCCGGCGCGCGCGAGCGAATGGGTGTGCTGCTGCTGGAGAGCGGGCAGGCGGCGGAGGCGGTGGCTGAGCTTGAGAATGCCGTTAAGACTTCGCCGACGGCGGCGAACCGGTTCGCCCTGGCGACGGCCTATTTGAAGACGAAGCAGAACGACAAGGCGCTGCCGTTGATCGCGGCGGCGGTGCAGCAGGAGCCGGGCAACGTCGAATTACGATTGACGTTGGGGCGACTGTTACGGGAAGCGAAGAATCTGCCCGGCGCGGCGGCGGAGTTCTACAACGCGGCGCAGGCCGATCCGAAGGCGCTGATGGCCTGGCGGGAGTTGGCGTCGACACTTTTTTTGTTAGGAAATTATCAAGGATCGCTGACGGCGTTCGACAAGTTGAGGGCGCTGGGTGAGGAAACTCCGGCACAGTGGTATCTGCGGGCGCTATGCTACGACCGGATGCAACTGTACAAAGAGGCACTGCCGGCGTACGAGAAGTTTCTGGCAGTGAGCGAGGGGAAGAGCCCGGAGGAAGAATTTAAGGCCCGGCAGCGGATCCGTGTAGTGAAGAAAGTGTTGGACAAGAGATGACGCGATTCATTGCGGCGGTGATGTTTTCCGGACTCTTGTTCGGCGCCGATCTGGCGAGCGTGAAGGCGGAACCGAATCTGGAGAAACGCTCCGAGAAGGCGCTGGTCTACGCTGGGGAACTGTTGACGGCGATGCGAGCGGAACTCGACCGGAACGACGTCGAGAAGATCAAGGATCAGCTGAAGGAGTTCCAGGCGGCGGTGGATGTTTCGGTGGATTCGCTGGAGGCGACGGGGAAGAATGCCCGGAAGAGCCCGAAGTTTTTCAAACGCGCCGAACTGAAACTGCGAGAGTTGCACCGGCGGCTGGAGACCTTCAAGCGCGATATGAGTTTCGACGACCGCCCCGTGCTGGATGACGTGCTGACGCATGTGTCGAAGAAGATTGACGGGTTGGTGGAAGCTACTTTGCGGGGGTCGTGATGCGGATTTTCTTGTGCTTGTTGGCGATGACATTGGCGGCGCAGGACCGGGACTTCCTGACGGGCGACGAAGTGGATCAGGTCCGGCTGGTGCAGGAACGCAATGAGCGTTTGCAGTTGTACATGCTGTTCGCGAAACAGCGCGTGGACCAGGTGGAAAGCCTGCTGAAACGTGAGAAGGCGGGGCGGAGTATTTTGATACACGACCTGCTGGAGCAGTACACGAAGATTATTGAAGCGGCCGATACCGTGACCGACGATGCGCTGAAGCGGAAGGTGGATGTGGGGTTGGGAGTGAAGGCTCTGGCGGAAGCGGAGAAGGGGCTGCTGGGGCGGCTGGAAAGGGTTCGGGACGCCAAACCGAAGGATATGGGCCGGTATGAGCTGGTGCTGGAGACGGCGATTGAGGCGACGAAGGATTCGTTTGAATTGGCGCAGGAGGATTTGGCGGGGCGAGGGCAATCCGTGATCGACCGCGATGCGCGGGAGAAGAAAGAGCGCGACGCGCTGCTATCGACGCGGGAGCAGAACGAGAAAAAGGTGAGCGAGAAGAAGGAAGCGGAGACGCAGAGTAAGCGTAAGGCGCCTACTCTGCGGAAAAAGGGCGAAGTTGCGCCGCCTAAGTGAGCACCTCTTTATAGGCGCCTTCTTCGAAGCCGACGATTAGGCGGTTTCCCACGAAAAATGCAGGAGCGCGCAGGTTGCCGCTGGGGCCGATGATGAGGGCGGCGATGTCGTCATCTTCCGCGCCATTGGGGTTAAGACGTTTGACGGCTTTGCCTTTCGCGGAGATGATTTCCTCGGCCCCGCGGGCCATTTTCAGGGCTTCATCGCGGCCGATGGTATTTTTCTTGGCGTCCACGCGCGTGACGACTTCGACCTTGTTTTTCGCAAGAAACTCTTGCGTTCGTCCGCAGGTGGTTCAACCCTGCCGGTGATAAGACCAACGTATCGTCTTCATCACTTGAAGCTAACATTTGCGCGATTGCGGCGTGGGCCGTTATCCTTAATGTTTCATGGAAAGCGCTACCGCAGTCCTCCTCAAGACGCCGCTGAATGCGGTGCATCGCGCTTCCGGCGCCAAGATGGTCGACTTCGGCGGCTGGGACATGCCGGTGCAGTACACCGGAATTCTCGATGAACATGCCACGGTGCGGAACCGGGTGGGCCTGTTCGATGTTTCGCATATGGGGGAGATCGAGATTCGCGGGCCGCAGGCGCTGGAACTGGTTAATTGGGTGTCTTGTAATGACGCGGGGAAATTGCAATTGGGGCAGGCGCATTACAGCGGACTGATCCTGGAGGGCGGCGGGTTTGTCGACGACATACTGGTCCACAAGTTTGCCGGCGATCACTACTTTTTGTGCGTGAACGCGTCGAATCAAAACAAGGATTTTGCTCATATTGTGGAGCAGAGCGGGGGCTTTGACGCGAGTGTAGAGAATGTTGGGCCCACGCTTTCGCAAATCGCCGTGCAGGGGCCGCGCGCTGTGGAGACGCTGCAGAAATTGACGGCGACGGAGTTGGCGCCGATCGGGTATTACTGGTTCAAAAGTGGGGAAGTTTCGGGGACGCCGGCGACGATCGCGCGGACGGGCTATACCGGCGAAGACGGATTTGAGATCTACGTTTCGAACGATGAAGCGCCGCGGATTTGGAAAGAACTGATGGCAGCCGGCGAGGAATTTGGAATCAAGCCGGCGGGACTGGGGGCGCGGAATACGCTGCGATTGGAAGCGGCGATGGCGCTTTACGGACATGAGATCACGGACGAATTGAATCCACTGGAGGCGGGGTTGAGCTGGATCGTCAAGTTCAACAAGGGCGAGTTTCTGGGTAAGGCGAAGTTGCTGGAAATCAAAGCGGCCGGACTGAAGCGGAAGCTTTGCGGGTTCAAAATGACGGGCCGCGGAATTGGCCGCGATGGGTATGAGATTGCCGGGGGCGGGTGGGTGACCTCGGGCGGACCGGGGCCGACGGTGGGGATGAATATTGGACTTTGCTATCTTCCGTTGGAGAAAGCCAACATTGGGCAACCAATTCAAGTTATGATTCGCAATCAGGCAGTTGATGCGGAAGTGATCGCAACGCCCTTCTACAAACGAGCAAAATAATGTATCCGGAAAATTACAAGTACACGAAAGAACACGAGTGGATCCTGGTTGAAGGAGACAAGGGGACCATCGGCATTACCGATCACGCGCAGCAGGAACTGGGCGATATCGTTTATGTCGATCTGCCGAAGGCGGGCACGGCGGTTGAGTTGGGTAAGGCGCTGGGTTCGGTTGAGTCGGTGAAAGCCGTGTCGGACATCTATTCGCCTGTCAACGGCGAAGTGTTGGAGTCCAATGCTGAATTGGCGACTGCGCCGGAGAAGCTGAATGCCGATCCGCATGGAGCGGCGTGGCTGGTGAAAGTGAAGTTGGCGGACCTGGCGGAAGTGGCCGGGCTGATGTCCGCCGCCGATTATCAGGCCTATCTGGGCGAGTAATTGTGTGGAAGCGGCAGGCGCTTATCGTCATCGCCTTCGTTCTGGCGTTGCGGTTGCCGTTTCTCACGCAGCCGATACAGGGCGACGACGTCTACTACCTGTACGGCGCGCAACACGCCCAGATTGAGCCGCTGCATCCGAAGCATACTTCGTACGCGTTCCAGGGCACTGTGGTCTCGATGCAGGGCCATCCGCATCCGCCGTTCAACGCGTGGTACCTGGGCGGGCTGCTCGCGATTTTTGGCGACGTTTATGAAGTACCATTCCACGCGGCCTACATTCCGTTTTCGTTGATCGCGGCGCTGTCGTCGCTTTCGATTGCGCGGCGATTCACGGAGAAAGCACTTCTGGCGACGCTGCTGTTTTGCGTGGCGCCGGCGTTTGTGGTGAATGGAAGTTCGCTAGAGAGCGATTTACCGTTGGTCGCGTTCTGGTTATTGGCCACAGCGCTGTTCCTGGCGGAGCGAATGGTATTGGCGGCGGGGGCGATGGTGTTGGCGGCGGCGTGCGGTTATCAATCCGTTGTCCTGGCGCCGATTTTGTTCATGGTGAAGCGAAAGCCGCATTGGGTGTTGGCGACCATTCCGGTGGCGCTGGGTTGTCATGAACTGTGGGAACGGGCGGTGTCCGGGGCGATGCCGGCGCAAGTGTTGACGGGTTATTTCAGCACCTATGGATTGCAGAGGCTGGAGAATAAGCTGAGAAATGCGGGCGCGCTGATGGCGCATATGGGCTGGCTGGTGACTCCGTTGGCGGCGTTTGCGGTCTTCCGGCGGGAGTGGCTGTGGGCCGTTGGACCGGCCGCCATTGCGGCGTGGTTCGATCTGAATCCACTATGCTGGGGGTCGGTATTGGTGGGGGCGCTGGTGCTGGCGGGATCGAGAAAACAGGGATGGCTGGGGTTGTGGATTCTGGTGTTCTTTGCCGCGGCGCTGGCGATTTTCTTCGCCGGATCGGCGCGGTATTTATTACCGCTGGCACTGCCGGTTTGCATACTCGTCGCGGAGCATACGGGCTATTGGGCGGTGGGGGCGAACCTGGTGTTAGGGCTGCTGTTGGCGACGGTGAATTATCAGCATTGGAGTGGCTATCAGAGAGTGGCGGAATCCATGCCGGAGAACAAGCGGGTGTGGGTGAATGGGGAGTGGGGATTGCGGTTTTATTTGGAATCGCGGGGGGCCTTGCCGTTGTTGCGCGGACAAGCGGTGCAGCCGGGTGATTTCGTCGTTACCAGTCCGTTGGCCGATTCGGTGAAGTTTACGACCGGTGGCGGTGTGGCCGTGCCGGTGAGTGAAACGGTAATTACGTCGCCGATTCCGTTGCGGCTGATTGGGCTCGACTCACGCTCGGCGTATTCTTCCGCGGACAAGGGTTTGCGCCCATTCGACATCACGAATGCACCCATAGATATCGTGCGAACGGTTTCCGTCGTTGCCCGAAAGCCGGTGCTATCGTACCTGCAAATGGGCTCGGCGGAAGCCACGTCGCAGATCGTTTCCGGGGTTCATGAGTTGGAGAATCAGCAGTGGCGATGGATGGACGGGAGCGCGGTGCTGCTGTTAAAACGGCCCGCTGTCGCGGGGCCCGTCGAAATCAAAATCTACTTGCCGGACCAAGCGCCGGGCCGGGTCGTCAAAGTGGCGCTTGACGGACAACCGATGCTCTCGCAGACCCTCGCTGCAACGGGTTCGCATACGTTGCGGACGGAGCCATTCGCGGCGAAGGGCGACGATGTACAGTTGACAATCAGCATCGACAAGACATTCCAGGCACCCAATGACAATCGCCGCCTGGGCCTGATTCTAGCCGCCGCCGGGTTTACTTCGAAATAGCCAAACGGCGTATTCGGTGCGCCTCCGAATCAGCGATATAGACGACGCCTTTCTTGTCCACAAACACACCATGCGGGCGGGCCATGGAGCATGAGGCGGGCGTCGTTTCAGGGCCATCCCCGCGCTTTCCATTGCCGGCGGGAGTACTGATGACGCCGGTTTTCAGATCAATACGCCGGATGGTGTGGCTCTCGGTGTCGGCGAGATAGACGCCGCCATCCTTAGACCAACTGATGCCCTTGGGACCATTTAGCAGAGCTTGCTTCGCGGGTCCACCATCACCGGCCCAACCCTTCGCGCCGGCGCCGGCGATATGGTGAAGCGTCTTCGCTTTCCAATCGATCCGGTAGACCATGTTGCCTTCGCGCAGGGCCAGATACAGATTGCCTTTGGGATCGGCGTCAATGGCGCGGGGACCGTTGAGCGGAGTTCCCGCGAGAGGCGCTCCATCCGGCGTCGGCTGCTTTTCACCGGTGCCCGCCCAGGTGCTGATGAGGCCGGTCTTCAAATCGACGCGGCGGATGCGGTGGTTGGCGATGTCGCAAATCAGCAGGCCGCCGCCGGGATCGAATTGAATGCTGTGCGGCTGATTCAGGAGGGCCTTTGCCGCCGGCCCGCCGTCGCCGGAGAAACCCGGCTTGCCGGTCCCGGCCACGGTCGTGATGACCTTCGTTTTCGCGTCGACGCGGCGCACGACGTTGTTCTTCATTTCGACAAAGAACATGTTGCCGGCTTTGTCGAAACGTACTTCGTAGGGCTGATTCAACATGGCGGCCGTAGCCACTCCGCCATCGCCCGAATACCCCATTCTGGAGTTACCGGCGACGGTGCTCAACTCCTTCGTGCGCAAGTCCAGGCGCCGCACGACGTGGTTGTCGATATCGCAGATATAGAGCGCGCCGTCGGGTCCGATGGCGATGCCATAGGGGTTATTCAGTTGGTCCGCGCCGTATCCCGGCTTGCCGTTCCCGGCGATGGTTTCGATTTTCCATTCCGCGGCGAAGGTGGCGAAAATCAAGGACAGTAGAAGTACTCGGAGAATCATAGTCGGAAGAAGTCTAACACGCCGCGGCTCATTCCGGTTCAGGTAGCGGTGGCGGAGTACGGAAGGGAACGATCCAGTGGTGGAACCAGCGTCGCCATGCCGGCGCCGGTTGCGCGAAGCCTTCGGCGAGCCATAGGTCGTATGCGATGCGGCCGACTTGGACCAGCATCCGCTTGCCATCGGGATGAACGCTGAAATGGTTTACCATTTCGCCGGGCTTTTTGTTTGCAGGGTCACGCGGCGCAGTTTATTGCCCGTCGCCACGTCCCACGTCACAATTGTTCGAGCCTCCGACTCGAGTTGATAAAGCACGCGGCCGCCCTCGCCAAATTGCGCCCGCCCATTCGGGAGTGGGCCGGGAATTAACAGGCGCCCCTGCTTTCCGTCGGGCGACATCAGATGCAGTCCTTTTTCATTCGGGTAGGAAATCCACTTTCCGTCGGGGGAGCAGGCCACTTGCTGTCCGCGAGTTTCCCGAACGGCGACAGGGTCGCCACCCAGCGTTGAAACTTTCATCAGCCGCCCGGGCTGGCTGAACCAGATCGTCTCACCGTCGGCGGACCAACAAATGTCGTTCGCGGGAGCTCTGACTTTGGCTACGGTGACATGCTGCCCGCCTGCCGCTGGAATGGTTTGCAACTCCTGCGGAACCCAATACGCCAGGCGCTTTCCGTCGGGCGAATAGGCTGGCGAGGCCGGACCGTTGGGCGCTTCCGGCGCCTCGCGTAAGAGGAGCGGCGAACTGCCGCCGGCGCCTCGGGTCCACAGGGAAGGGTGCCTGCCGGAAAGGCTGACATACACGAATCTGTCTTCCGTCGGGGACCAACGGGAGTAGAGTTCCCGGCTGGTGGTCGCAACCATGGCGCGGATGACTTTGCCATCCATCCCGTATTCAATCACATCCCAATCCGCCAGGCCCGTGGAATAGACCAGCCGCTCGCCATCGGGACTCATGGAGGCGCCGGCTAACTGGGTTTCGCCGCGCAAAAGCAGTCGTTGGGCAGGGCTCTCGGTATCAATCAGGTAGATCGCCTGGAAACGTTCCCGTTCGGCGGCAATTACCGCGTGACGGCTGTCGGGAAACCAATCGAACGAATTCCCTTTCGCGGCCTGAATCCGGCGCGCCTCGCCCCGCGGATACGGCGCTACCCACATATCGTGCGTGAACGTGTGGAGCGCGAGCTTCGTTCCATCGGGTGAGAATCCGGCAAGCGTGTCAACCCGAACTGGAAGTTTGACGTCGGGCACCGGCTTAGATTCTTCGCCAACTGGCGAACTGGTGAAAAGCTGAGAGGGTCCATCTGGATTGGGGCGAACGAATAGTAAGCTCTTTCCGTCCGGCGAGAACTGGGGCGTACCCATTCCGGCATCGTCCAGCAGTTTTCGGGCGGAGCCTCCAGCGGCGCTAACGCACCAGAATTCACGTCCGCTTTTGTAGCAGACGCGGTTGCCGTCGCGGCTCCAAACGGGCCGTCCGGTAGCGCCTTCCGCCAATAAGACAGCGTTGGGATTGTTGAGCGGGCGCACCCATATCTGATTGCCGGCCTTCCAGTAGGCAATGGACTCGCCGTCCGGTGAGAATGACGGCGTTGTCTCTGTCTCCGGCTCGGTGGCGAATGGAATCAGATCGACTGGATCGACCGCTTCCCCGCCCCGGGACAACAGCAGCAACGCGGCGGCGCCCAGCACCATTCCGGCAAATCCCGCCGCCAGCCACGGCACACGGGTGCGAGGCGGCGCCACGGTCGATGACTGCGCCGACAAATCCGTCAAATGCTCCCGCATGTGGCGCAGATCGCGATAGAGATCCGCGGTCGAGCCGTAACGCTGCGTCGGCTCCTTATGCAGGCAACGCTCCACTACCCAGCGCAGCGGAACAGGCAGCGACGATGGCAGCGACGGCGCTTCCTCAGCGATGATTGCCGCCAGCGTCTGCGGCGCGCTACCCCTTTTGAACGGCTGCTTCCCGGTGAGCATTTCGTGGAGCATTATGCCGAAGCTGAACTGATCCGAACGCGCATCGACGGCGAGGCCGCGCGCCTGTTCGGGGCTCATGTAGTTGACGGTGCCGAGAATGGTGCCGGGTTCGCTGTAGAATGTGTCGGTCGAGTTCTCGGTCTTAGAACCACCGGGGATTGCGGTCCGCTTGGCCAAGCCGAAGTCCAGTATCTTGGCGCGCCCGTCAGGGGAAATGATGATGTTCTCCGGCTTCAGATCCCGGTGTGTGATACCGGCCTGGTGCGCGGCCGCCATGCCGCCGGCGATTTGCGAAGCAATCTCCAGCGCCCGGCGAAGCGGCAACGGCCCCTTGCCCAACAATAGGCGGAGTGTTTCGCCATCGACCAATTCGGAAACTATGTAGGGGGCTTCCGCCTGCGTGCCGACGTCGAATACGGACACGATGTTGGGATGCTGCAATGCGCTCGCCGCGCGAGCTTCCTGCTCAAAGCGGAGCCGGAGATCGCCGCCCGAACTTTCCGGCAGTATTTTTACCGCCACCATCCGTGCAAGCCGCTGATCGTAGGCCTTCCACACCTGCCCCATGCCGCCCGCTCCGATCGGCGACACCAGCTTATACGGTCCCAAAATTCACCGGCGGCAGGCACTCTGTCTATGCTACAGCACGCCTAGCATTTCAATCGCGACACGGGCCACTTCCAAAGGAGTGGCGAATGGCGTCCAGCGAACGTGGGCTCCGGCGGGGCGCCAGATGGCGGGGTCCGTTGGCCCAAAGATCGCCAAAGTAGGCGTCCCCACCGCGGCTGCCAGATGCGTGATACCGCTATCGTTGCCGATGTAGAGCCGCGCGCCTGCGATCCAGCGCGCCAATTCGGCCAGATCCGAAAATCGTTTCGCGCCCTCCAATTGCTCCTCCGGCCCGCACGTCCAGGCGACATTGTTGAGCTGTGCCGCCAGTTCCCGGAAACAAGCCAATGGCCAATTCTTCTTCGCCCCACCCGAAAAGGGATGCAGGATCACGGAGTCGTGAGGCGGACCGGAAAGCGGGATCCGGGGTATCCCGGACGGAGGCTCGCTGGGGAGGGCCGGATGGAAGGTGAAGGGCAAATGCGCGACGGCGTCGCGAAATTCCTCGCGTTGCGTCCCATACCAGGAATGAATGCGATCGAACGCCGCCAGCGCCGGCGGGATCGGCATTCCGTCCAGACCAGCCAAGTCAATGCCGGTGTCGGCGAGGGGTCTGACGCGGTCGGCGAACAGCACTAGCGGCGCTACGGGCCGGGGGATCCAAACTTCTGTGTACTCCGTCCGCAACGCTTCCATTTCCGGAAAATGCCGGATGCAATCGCCAATTGCTCCAGGCCGGATTAGCAGCGTGCGCACGGTCTATCGAAAGTCAGCGGGAACCTTGACGTCAATCGTCTTCGGCGGCAAGCAGGCATTATGATTGCAAGCCTGATAGCGTAGCTTGCCGGTTAGCACGATGAATCCGGCAACCTTCGGCTTCACCGTTGAGGTGATAGCGAAGTCGCCCGTGAATACGCTTAACGGCTTCTCCGAAAATTCGTACTTTTCCTTCCGCGGTTCGGGGAACTCCACCGATACAACTTCCACCGTGTTGGCGTCCCAGGTAAGCCGAAGCGGAATCAAATACGGATCCTCTGGCTTATTCGAGTTCAAGTGGTACCCGCCCTGCAATTGCAGGCTGGTTTTGATCTGAATACTTTCTCCACGCTTTCCGGCAAGAGTCGCCACCGGAGCGATTTTCAGAACATCATTTTGCGCCGCCAAAAAGAGAGGGGAAAGGCAGAATAGAAGCGGTGCGGTTGCCGCCATTGCCGAGAAGTTGCGCAATGTCATCTTGATAAACCTTTTTGCTAACCAAACCAATGTGAACGGCCGCCGTTCGGCCCTCGCGATCGATCAGGAACGAAGTCGGGAGGGAATCCACTCCGCCGTACATCTGCGCCGTCATATCGTCGCCGATTACCATGCGATAGTTCACTTTGTGCGCGATGACATAGGGCTTCACCGCGGACCAGCCTTCCTCATCCATTGCCACGCCCAGCACGGCGAATCCTTTGTCGCGATAGTTCTGTTCGAATTCGATAAACCAGGGAATTTCGATCTTGCAAGGACCGCACCATGTGGCCCAGAAATTTAAGAGAACCACTTTGCCCTTGTAGTCCGACAACTTCACGACCTTCCCGTCCGCATCCTTCAGCGAAAAGTCAGGCGCGGCCTTCCGCGAGGTTTCGGCCTTCACCGCGGCTCGCACGGATTCCGGGGCATTGGCGCAGCCGGTCATCAGCAGGATGGCGGATAGGGCGGAAGATATGGCGAAGCGCAATCGGGAAACTCCTGTTCTCTCTCAGTATATCGATTGCTCGCGGGCCGTCCGGGTTGCATGGGATTTCACGGCGACGCCACGGCCCAGTAACCCTGCCGCGCGGATACAGTCCGTTTCCCCGGCTCGCGCAGTTGGACGGACACCGCATGAAACCCTTCCGGCCCGGAAGCAGGAAAACTTAACAAATACTGCCCGTGCAGCTCTTCTCCCACTCGCGACACAATTTCTTCCAGCGAACGCAATGTGGCAAATCCGATCTTTTTGCCGCCCGTGTGGAGCGCGAGGGCCTCCGCGTCGTTCTTCTTTCCCAACCGCACAAGTTCCGTGAGGCCTGCGACCAAATCGGTTTCCGCTCCGGACGGGCGGGGCCGGTCGGACGCCTTCGTGGTCCATTGGGTCCGAGTAACTGAGTAGGTTGCGGAATAGACCTGTATATTCTCACGTTGTAGCTGCTCTAGTACCGACTCCAGCGTGGCTTCGCTACCGCGATCTTTGGCTTCTCCGATCAACAGCAGTACACGCCGCTCACTTGGCGGTCGAGCCCGGAACATTTCGACTGCCCGAGCCGCCGCATCAAGCGCCACGGTTGTTCGCGCCCGTCGCGGGGTTAGCTGCTGGAACGCGCGCGTCAAAGCTGTCGGATCCTTCGTAAATTCCTGTGCGACGGTCACCCGCTCATCGACAGCCAGCACCGCCGCGGAGCCTCGTTCGCCGGTGATCAACGGCTGAATCATCGAGCCAACTTTTCGAATCTTCAATAACGCCGCGGCGGACAGATCGTTGGTCTGGACGGCCACAATCAACGCTACCGGCACATTGATGGTGTCTGATGTATCGAGCTGAATTCGCACCGGCCGCCCGTTATCGGTCACCAGGAAATCAGCGTCGATTAGCCCGTCTACGAGTTTCCCGCGCCCATCCACTACTGTCACTGGGGCCAGGACCACCGGCACGTTCGCGCGAAAAGTCGTCTCCTGTGCACCCAGGGTCGCGGCGATCAGGAAGAGGTAGAGACGCACAACCAGCAGACGTTACAGTTCCACACCAAGTTCCGCCCAAGTGACGACTCGCTGTTTCGTCATGGCTTCGTGGCCGAGAATTGCCGTCAGCGCCGCCGTCGCGCCAACCGTGATGTCGGCTGGATTTTTCCCGCTGCCGCCGATCAGCTTGTAAAACGCTTCCGTGTGCGCGTGCCGCGGTTCTTCCACTTTCTCCGCTAGCGCGACAATCTCCGCCGGCTGCTGGCCCTGTGCCAAATGCGGATAGAAGTTGGTGGAATACAGCAAATCCACGCCGCCCTTCTCACCGTAGACGTACACCAATTGGTTGTTGGCGGGCATTTGCCGAGGATGAAAGACATTCTGTGTAAATGTCGTCTTAGCCCCGTTCGGAT
>Ga0335394_10006228_pt1 | contig 13463 bp, 13 predicted proteins | sample MAT03_FD_205741 | JGI IMG/M metagenome (GOLD analysis project Ga0335394, IMG submission 205741) | Freshwater microbial communities from Lake Fryxell liftoff mats and glacier meltwater in Antarctica - MAT-03 (spades assembly) (version 2) ...
GGTCCGCACGATCGCTTCGTGCTCTTTCGTGTTCTTTTTGCAGACGAGCACTTCGAGTTGCCCCTCGCGCAGGCAGACTTCCGCGACGAACAGAATTCGCTTCGTCTTGTCCGGCTTGGTTTCCAGGTACAGCGTCTTGTCCGGCAGCAGCGCGTTCAGCTCGGACTTCGGGTCCGCCTTCGGCACCTCGGGCAGAGGCGTGGCGTCTTTGCTCGGCACCTCCGGTTCCGGCGCGGGTTCCGGGGCCGCCGCTGGGATCGGCAACCGGGCCGAGACCGCGAGTTGCGTGCGGGTGAACCAGAACAGCCCGGCCCCCGCGAGGACGCCGAGAATCACGAGCACGAAAGCGATTCTCACGGTGGTCACCCCTTAGCCAGGCGCGGTCACGCCGGTATCAAAATGCCGCTCGCAGATCGAAAAATCGACCTGTGCCAGCGGTGCAGGTCATTAAAGCAAGCGGCGTACCAAGTTTATCACGCTTTCTCGGGGGACGCGAGCCGGACGGTCACGGGGTCTTGCGCAGCACCAGCGTCGGCAGCGACCAGGGGGCGAACGAGACGGGGTTCTGCTTGCCCTTGCTGTCGTTGCGCACGAGGTCTTCGACCCGCGTGTGCAGGTGGCGGATGTTCATGATCTTGCCGTCGCGGTCGAAGAACGCGCCGGGGGAAAGCGGGAGCGTGTCTCGCAGGGCCGTAGTGAGCCGGCCCTGATCGTTCTTCTCGCCCGCGTTTTCGAAGAACTTCGCGGCCGCGAGCACGGTCACGCCCGCTTCGTCATCCACGAGTGCGACGAAGACCTCTTGGACGAGGTCCGCTACGTCGTGTTCGTCGAGGTGCAACCGGCGCGCCCAGGAGATCGGCAGCGGCTTGTAGAGATCGACGAACTGTTCCCACGCCGCCGTGCTCGTCGCCGATCGAATCCGATCGATCAATCTAACGTGCGTATCAAACATTACAAGCATTGTGCGAACAGATGGGAGAGGCGTGAATTGTCCGGCGGCGGATCGAAGTCGATGCTCGCTACGTAAGGAGGCATTATGATGTCTGAAACCCTCGTCGAATTCGCGGCGATCGGGACTCGTCGAAGGCTCGTCCAGCCGCACCCGATGCCGCAACCGGATTTCCTCGCCACGCCGGACAACGACGGCAGAACTGACTCGATGGCATCCGCGCTCAACGCCCCGCAAACGATCGCCGCCCTCTGGGGCCGCGGTGCGCCCTGCCCCTTCGACGAGGTCATCGACGTGCGTTCGCCGGGGGAATTCGCCAAAGACCGCATCCCCGGTTCGGTCAATTTGCCCGTGCTCGACGACGCCGAGCGGGCCGAAGTGGGAACGATTTACCGCGAGCGTGGCCCGTTCGTCGCCCGCAAACTCGGCGCCGAATACATCTCGGCGAACATCGCCGGGCACCTCCGCGAACACTTCGCAGAAAAAGGGAAGGACTACAAGCCGCTCGTCTATTGCTGGCGGGGCGGGCAGAGGTCCGCGAGTATCGCCCACGTGCTCGCGCAAATCGGCTGGCGGGTCGCGGTGCTCGCGGGCGGGTACAGGACGTACCGCGAGCACGTCCGCCGCGAGTTGGAGGTCGTGCCGCCGCAGTTCGACTATCGAATCGTCGCCGGGGCAACCGGCACCGGCAAAACGCGGTTGCTGCACGCACTGGCCGCCCGCGGAGCGCAAGTCCTCGACCTCGAACGGTTGGCCCGCCACCGCGGTTCGGTCCTCGGCGAAGGCGGACCGCAGCCCTCGCAGAAGTCGTTCGATTCGCAACTGCTGGCGGCGTTCGACCCCTTTATTCCGAACGCTCCGGTCTGGGTCGAGGCGGAGAGCAACCGCATCGGCAACGTCTACTTGCCCTCGGCGCTGTGGGCGAAGATGCGAGCCGCGGACGGGATCGAAGTGCGAATGCCCGTGGAGGAGCGCGTCCGCAATTTGCTCGCCGAGTACGCGAACCTCGTCGCCGAACCCGAACTGCTGAAGGCGAAACTGAAAAGGCTCGCGTCGTGCCACGGCCCCCGGCAGATCGAAGCGTGGTGCCGAACGATCGACGCCGGCGAATGGAGCGAACTCGTGGCATCGCTGCTGAAAGTCCACTACGATCCCGCGTACGAAACCTCGGCGAAGCGCTGCTTTCCCAAGGTCGTACCGACGCCGACACTCGCCGACGCGACGGACGAATCGATCGCGGCCTTCGCCGCAAGCCTTCGCCCGACCGCAGAAGCGAGAGCCAATTGAAGTCGGACGATTGAGGCTTCGCGCAGAAATGAGTTGCCGGAAACCGATGGAGCAATGAAGCGGCTCTCGAATTTTTCTCGCTGGCATCCGCGACTGCGGTGAGCGATTCTGGAACGAACGCCTCCAGCGCCTTGAGAACCAGCTAACGGAATGGAACGAATGATGACCGTGAACGGGGCGAAACCGAAGGGTACCAAATCCAAGTCGCCGAAGGCGAGCGAACCCCCTTCCCGCGTCGCGGGAGATTGGCGCGAGGAGACCCTGGCCCGCATGCGCGCGCTGATCCTGGAAGCGGACCCCGAGATGACCGAAACGCGGAAGTGGAAAAAGCCGTCCAATGGAATGGTCGGGGTTCCGGTCTGGTCGCACGGCGGGATCGTCTGCACCGGGGAGACTTACAAGGCGGTGGTAAAATTCACGTTCGCCAAGGGAGCCAGTCTCCCGGACCGGATGGGCCTCTTCAATGCGAGCCTGGAAGGCAGCGCGCGCCGAGCGATCGACATCCGCGAAGGGGAGCAGGTCCATACGGTCGCGTTTAAAGCACTCGTGAAGGCCGCAGTGGCCCGGAATGCAATGCCGACCCCGCGTAGCCGCGACGCGGAGTCTTCGGAGCGGAGCGCGGCAGCGAAGAAGACCAAGCCGGGGAAACTCCTTTCCGGCGGCAACCCGCAAATCGCAAAGGCCGACGGCGACGCCCCCGTGCAGGCCTTCATCGCCGCCATGCCCGGCTGGAAACGGGACATCGGCCAGCGCCTCGACGCACTCATCGTGCGGACCGTGCCGAACGTGCAAAAGGCCGTGAGGTGGAACTCGCCGTTTTACGGCAGCGAGGGCCAGGGCTGGTTCCTCGGCATCCACTGCTTCGCGAAGTACATCAAAGTAGCGTTCTTCCGCGGCACGGCCCTGAGTCCGATGCCACCGGTCGAATCCAAGCAAAAAGAAGTACGATACCTCCACGTCTTCGAGGACGCCCAATTCGACGAAGCCCAATTCGCCCGATGGGTGAAGCAAGCGAGCGAGTTGCCGGGGGAGCGGATGTGAGGGGATACTTGACCGAATGGCATTAATTCAAGCCTCAATTCCCGTCGAGCGCCTGATCTATGACGGGCCGCGGGCACTCGGGAGAATGGCGGGAACTACCAAGCCCCGACCGTTTACCCGAGGCCACGGATGGCTCCCAAGTTCGCCCGCGTCGTCGCGCGATTCAAGGCCGATGTTGGACAGGTGCTCTCGGCCACCGTCATCGAGCAGCTTTGCGAGGATCTCGGATACGAGTATCGCAAGCGCATCCTCGATCCCGTCACCACCGTGCACGCGTTTTTAACGCAAGTGCTCCACGGCAACACCGCCTGTTCCCACCTGCCGCACTTGACGGGCCTCGACTTCTCCGCGGCCGCCTATTGCAACGCCCGGGCGCGCTTGCCGCTGACCCTGTTCGAAAATCTGTTCGACCGGGTCAGCGAGGGCCTCCACTCGGAGCGACAAGAGGCCAGCCAGTGGCACGGCCACCGCACCTGGCACCTCGACGGGTCCAGCTTTTCGATGGCCGATCGGCCCGAACTCCAGGAGGCCTTCGGACAACCCGGCAACCAGAAAAAAGGCTGCGGCTTTCCCGTCGCCCACATCCTCGCGCTGTTCCACGCCGAGACCGGATTCTTGCAGCGGATCATCCCCTCGCCGCTGCGGACCCACGACATGGCCAACGCCGCGGCGATGCACCCCGAACTGCGGGCGGGCGACCTGCTCATCGCCGACCGCGGCTTCGCTTCCTTCGTGCACATGGCCCTGCTGGCCCTGCGAAATCTCCACGCGCTGTTCCGCGGCCACCCACGCCAAATCTTCAACTTCCGCCCCGGTCGCAAGCACAAAACCACGCCCAACGGGGCGAAGGGATTGCCGACGTCACGGTGGCTCAAACGCCTCGGCCAGCACGACCAACTCGTCGAGTATCCCAAGCCTGCTCAGAAGCCCGATTGGATCGACCAAGAAGACTACGACGCCCTGCCCGAAACGCTCGTCGTGCGCGAACTCCGCATCAAAATCAAGCAACCCGGCTGTCGAACCACGACCGTCACCCTCGTGACGACGCTGCTCGATCCCGAACGGTATCCCGCCAAAGCCATCGCCAAACTGTACCGCCAGAGGTGGGGCATCGAAACCAATCTGCGCCACCTCAAAACGACGATGAAAATGGAAGTGCTGCACTGCCACAGCGTCGAAGGCGTGCTCAAAGAGTTGGCGATGTTCGCGTTGGTCTACAACCTGGTGCGTCTGGTAATGCTCGAAGCCGCCCGCCGTCAGGAGGTGCATGTCGAGCGGATCAGTTTCATCGATGCCTTGCGTTGGCTCCGGACGGCCCAACCCGGAACGCCGCTGCCGAAACTGGTCGTCCTGCCGCACCGTCCCGACCGCCACGAACCCCGCGTCGTCAAACGCCGGCCCAAACCCTACCCCCGCATGACCCAACCCCGCGAGCAACTCCGCAAAAAGCTACGAAGTAAGAAGGTTGGGGGTTAAGTTAATGCCATTCCCATCTCGGGTTTCAATTGCCGCAGTTCCTTGACATCCACGTCAGTAAACTCGATCAGCATAAAAAACCGAGTCGGCCGAGGTCCGCTTGTACCAAGAATCGGATTATCGTAGAAAACCAACATGCGCGGCGCTGTAGTATTAACATGACAGCGATAAAGCCTCCGGTACATCAGAACTGAGCCGGTCGAAGATGTCCAAAGCGATTGGCCTCTGGCCTGTCCAAAGGAACTCTCGCGACAGGCCAGAGGCCCGTCGCCACGGAAGAGGATGCCAGGATGGCTCGCCGGTGGGTTAAGTACGCGGCATTCGGACTCTTCTGGCCACTGCTGTTGCTCTGGACCTGGAAACTCCTCGAACGAATGCCGCTGCCGACGGTCGTGAGCGATGCGCTTTCGTTCTCGGAAATCTCGCACTTCGTTCTCCAGAAGGGCCTGCACGCGGGGGTTTACGGCACGCTCGCCGGGCTCGTCTGGCTCTGGGTGCCGGTGCGGTGGCGGCGGGTCGCGGTGGGGTTGCTCGTGCTCCACGGCGTCGGCACGGAGATCGGCCAGACGTTCGTTCCTGGCCGGCACGGCAGCCCGATGGACGTGATCATCGACTCGGTCGGCATCGCGATCGGAATCCTCGTCGCCTGGTGGATCACGCGGCCGAGAATCGCGCCATGATCGTTTGCTATCGGCCGGATGGCTCGCCCGACCCGGATCATCCGCGGCCCGCCGCGCTGCTCGCGGGATCGTTCAATCCTCTGCACTTCGGCCACCGGCAACTCGCGGAAATCGTGAGCAATCGATTGAGCCGCGAGGTGCATTTTGAACTCAGCATTGCGAACGTTGACAAACCGGATTTGACTGCGGTCGAAGTCGAACGGCGCGTTGCTCAGTTCCGCGATTACGCTCCGGTCTGGATCACCCGAGCACCCACGTTCGCGGAGAAGGCCGAGCACTTTCCCGGAACGTCGTTCGTCGTCGGCTGGGACACCGCGGTGCGGCTCGTCGATCCGAAGTACTACGCACAAAGCCTCGTTCAACGCGACGCAGCACTGGCCCGGCTGCTGGAGCACCGCTGCCGGTTCCTCGTCGCCGGGCGGCTCGATAGCGCGGGGCAGTTTCGGACGTGGAATCTCGCGGAGTGGAGCGAGCTATTCGAAGTGATCGACGAAGGCGAGTTTCGGGCGGATGTGTCGTCGGCAGAGTTGAGAACGCGCTAGACGAAAGCCCAGAGAGGGCCGTCCCTGGGCTTTCACTTCTTCACTTCCACCGGTTTCAATTTCGGTTCGAGTTCGGCCCACTTGGCGAAGCCCTTTTCGCGCTCGGCGTCGCTGGCGAACGAGTAGTTCCAGTAGTAGTAGCGGGCGTAGTCGCCGGTGCTTTGGCCGCGCAAGCCGAACGCCTCTGGGCTATGGCCCACGAGGTTCGCGGCTTGCGCGAGGGCCACGTCGCGGAGTTGGATCTCTCCGCCGCCGCCGGCCACGTTGCGGACCAGCGTCGCATCGGTCATCGCGGGCACGAGGTACTTCGCGTCGTCCTTGTCGCCGATCTTGGAAATGGCAACGGCGGCGGTCGCTCGGTGCAGGGTCGAGGCTCCTTCCATCGCGACCAATTTCCCGGCGTACGAGAGGCCTTCTTTGAAACTGAGGCTTTGGATGAGAAGTACGCCCTGATACAGCCCTGCGCCCGAAGTGCGACTACCGAGCCACGCTAGGAGCAACTTCTTCATCACCGGCCCGGTCCGCTCCGATTCGAGGCCCGAGCGAGCGCGGGTTCGGCTCATCAAGAGCGAGGGCGTGGCGACGCGCACGCCAACTACGACGGCCGCGCCGCTGTCCCCCTGGAGCGTGTCGCAGAAGAGGATCGTCGCCGAGTCTTCGGCGGTCGGTTCGTACCGCTCGTCGTAAGACGACCGGCCGTTGAACCCGCGGGGGTTCATTTTCTGGTAAAGCTCTTGCTTGCGGTTGACGAGCCGCTGCGCGAGTTGGCCCCGCTTGGGCTGCGATACGAACGCGAGCGGGCCGACGAGGGCGGCGTCCACGATCGGCGGGGTCGGGTTTTCGTCCCTCAGGTCGATCGCTTCCAGCAGCGGTCTGTTCCCCTTAGAGCGGAGCATTTCGACGTAGAACTCGCGGGCCGCGGGTTCGTTGCCCGTCAGGGTGCGGAACCGGTCCCAACCGGGGACGACGTGGTGGTACTTCTCTTCGGGGTCTGCCAGGAACGCGGCCATTCGGGCTTCGAAGTCGAGGGCTTCGGCGCGGGGCACGAGCAGTTCGCAGCGGCGGCGGACTTCGGGGTCGGGGTCTTTCCCGGTGCCGATGCGGAGGGCGGGCAGCGCGTGCCGGCCCATGGTCCACAAGTCCCGCTGAGCCTGATCGCGTTCGAGGAACGAATCGCTGCCGAGGGAGGTGACGAGCGCGAGGGCCCGTTCGCGGTCCGCGGCCGAAACCGTAACCGGTCCCGGCTCGGGCTTGAGGACGAACAGGGCGACGACGGTCAACCAGAACATCGGCGACTCCCCGGCGGCTACTTCGGGCCCTTCACAACCTCAGCTTTTTCGGCGAACTTCGTGAGCACCAATGCGGAACCCGCCGGTCCGGCGAGGCTCGCGTGCAAAGTCGTCTCGTACTCTCGCCACTTCGCGAACGCCGCGGCCCGCTTCTGGTCCGCGGTCTGCTTGTCATCCGTGCGGAAGCGGAAGTTCGAATAGCTGAACTGCATTCCGGGAGTGGTATTGAGCGCTTCGTAGCCGTAGTTTTTCGGATCTTGGCCGGTCAGGTTCAGAGCCATGGCCAGGGCGATGTCCCGCAATTGAATCTCGATCTGGGGATTGTTCGGGAACGCTCGGACGACCGGGGTGGCGTCGGTGAAGAGGGCGGCGATTTCAAACAGGTATTCCTTGGCCCCGTGGCGGGCGATCGTGGTGATTGCGTTGGCGCGGTTGAACATCTGGTTGGCGTTGCCGACGGTCCGCAGCATCTTGGCGGCGATGGCTGAAACCTTCTGCGGACCGAGGTTCATGTTCTGAGCGATGCCCATCGCGTTCGTCAATCCGACCACGCCGTCGCGAGTGTCCATCCAGTGGAGGGTGAGGTTGCGGAAGGGCTCGCCGTAAGCGCCCTTGCCCGCGAGCGCTTCGCGGGCGGTGGGTTGGTAGAAGAAATTGGTGATGTAGTACTGGGAATTGCCGATCGCCACGTACCGCTCGGAGACGAACGACTCGGCGAGGATCAGCAGGGCCATGTCTTGAATGTCCGGCGTGCCCGGCGGGCGGTAAACGCCGTTGACGATGACGGTGGTGAACTGCGTTTGCAGCCGCTGCCGGCGGGCGACGATCGCCTGCGCGAGGTCCGGAGTCCGCGGCGAGTCTTGAGCCGCGGCGGTCACTCCGCCCGAAACGGCCGCGAGCGCGGGGGCCACGTCGGACGGCACGCCCTTCAAGGCCAAGAGCAAGTCGAAGTTCGCGGGGTTCTTCAGGATCAGCGCGAACAGATCGCGGGACGATTTGCCGTCCCCCGCGATGGCGCGGAACCGCTGCCAGCCGTGGAGGTCGTGGTCGAACTTGGCGTCGGTATCGGCGAGGAACGTATCGACGCGGGCGCGCAGGTCGTCGGCCTCGGCGCGGGGCAGGAGGGACCGCGTCCGCAGGCGGACCTCGGGGTCGTCGTTGGTGCGGGCCGTTTCCAGCGCGGGCAGCGCGAGGCGACCCATCCGTTCGAGTTCGCGGCTCGCCCGGTCACGGTCCTTGAACAGGTCGCTGGCGAGCAGTTGCACGAGCCCGCGGGCGCGTTCGATTTCCGCCGTCGGCACGGTCAACGACCTCGGATCCGGCGACGTGGCCGGGGCGGCGAACAAAACGAGCGTACAGACTGCCAGAGGCATCATGACCGAGGGGCTCCGTGCGAGACGAGGTGGCCGGGCGGATTCGGGCTCTACTGAGAGTGTCCCGCGCCGGAGCGATTCCGGCAAGAGAAACTGGCGGTGAAATCGCGATCCGAATCGATCCGCTATTTCAACGAGGGCAACTCGTTGTCTATAATCCTCGATTGTTACCAACGCCCGCGCGAATCGGAGGAGTGAACCATGACGAGCGTACTCCCGATCCCTGCCGATGCCCGCCGCGACACCGCAGCCGACGAGTGGAAAGCGGCCTACGACGCGCTCGTGAACCTTTCGTTGCTCCTGGCGGATTGGGACGGCGAGGGTGCATTCCCCCCCCGAGCCGGTTTGCTCGCGGCGACGTACCGACTCTTCCAAACGCTGGAAAAGCAATCGCACGTCGCGCCCGCCGACGTTTACTTGAGTGCGGACGGAACGGTCGTGCTCGAATGGCACTTCGAGGACGGACGGAACGCGATCATCAACGTTCGAGTGACGGATCACGCCGAGGTCATCCGGCGGACGCCCAATCGGAATCCCGAATTTTCGACAATTCCGATTCATTAACACCCGCAATCGATCGAAGTCCCGGCGACCGTTGAACTCCCCGAAAAGCCCATGCCCGGCGAAGAAGTTCGCTCCGAAGAATTGCTCTTGAGGCGAATTTTACCCCGCAAGCTCTACTACCGCGCCACCTCGGCACCGCCCATTCAAGAGACGGCATTCTGGCCCGGTCCGCGCGACCGCGACGGGCTCTCCCTTTTTCGTCGCCGATCCGAGGCGTTCGCCCACTTCCTCGACGAATGGGAGTTCAAAGCCGCCTGTACCCACCCCGACGCGAACCTCCGCGAAAACTGCGGAGTCTGTGCTGTCCTCGCGGAGGCGGCTCGGGACATCGGCCTGGAAGTTCGACCCGACCCGATCGTTCCCGACGACCCTGGCCACGTCGTGCTGCCGCAGATTAACTTTCCCGCGTTCGATGGCTCGATCGAAGGTCGTCGAAGAATCCTCGTCTGGGTCGGGCAACTGATCGAACTTGCGTCCCAACGGATTTTGATCGCCCCTGGGACGCCAAATCCGCCCATTGAGCAAGTTGCAAATTCCCCGACTTTCTAAGAACCCGAATATCGCTTCCGAATGGTCGGAATCAAATACTCCCCAAACGCGCTCTCAAACCCGTGCTCCGGGGCGTGGCCCCAGTCGTTCCGGGCCGCGGAGTCGTCCACGGCTTCGGGCCAGGAGTCCACGATGGCTTGCCGCTTCCCATCGACCTGCGTGGTGATTTCGGCCTTCGGGAACGCCTTGCGGACGACGGTTTCCACCTCCGCGGCCGAGGGGGCGAACGCGCCGATGTTGTAAACGGTGCGGGTCAGCGATTGCTTCGTTGCCGCCACGAGTTTGAGCACGGCATTCACCGCGTCCGGCATCGCCATGAACGGAATCCGGGTATCCGGCCGCACGAAGCAGGCGTAGGGTTCGCCCTTGGCCGCGGCGTGGATCATCTCCGGAGCGTAGTCCGAGGTGCCGCCGGAAGGCACGGTCACGGCGGAGATCAGCCCGGGGAAGCGGATGCCGCGGAAGTCCACCTTGCCCGCGTGGGGGTCGGCCCCGAGTTGGCGGAAGTGGCGGTCGTAGTACCGGCCGAGGTGTTCGCAGTAGAGCTTGTTCGCCCCGTACATCGTGGTCGGCACATTGAAGAGGTCTTCCGCCACGCGGCCCGCGGCGGCCTTGGCTTTCAAATCGGGCAACCCGTAGGTCGCTATGCTCGACGGGTAAAAGAACACCACGCGACGGCCGTGGGATTCGCCCTCTTTCTGGGCGAATTCCAGCAGGTTCAGCGTCCCTTCGACGTTGACCTTGTGCGCGAGTGCGGGCGAGAATTCGCTCCGCGTGCTGAGCAGCGCCGCGAGGTGAAAGACCTGATCGACCTCGTACTCCGCGTTGATCCGTTCGAGCAACTGCGGATCGAGGATCGACCCGAGGAACTCCTTGCGGACGCGCTTGCCCAGTTCCGGAGCCAGCGGATTCAAATCGAGCGTGATGATCGGCTTGCCGGAAAGCGCCGCCAACCGTTCGATGAGCCCGTGGCCCATCTCGCCCGAAGCGCCGGTAATCAAAGTCGAAGCGTGGCGGGACATCGAGGGCTCCGGAGTTCTGTTAAGTTAGCCGCGACGCGGAGTCCTCGGAGCGGAGCGCGGTCCCGCGAAAGCGCTCCGCTCCGAGGACTCCGCGTCGCGGCTAAGCGGGGAACTCGGATACACTATTTATCACACCGCCCGAGGGCCGAATCATGAAACGCATTCTCTTCGCATTCACCACTGTGCTCGGTTTCTCGTTCGCCGCGTTCGCGGCCGATCCGCCGAAGCCGAAGTACGAGGTGAAGGCGGACCACGACCCGAACGGGATCGGGAAGTTCTACATGGGCCGGGAGATTGCCCACGTCATGGGCTATCAGGCGGCGGACTGGCTCGAACGGACGGAGCGGGAGAAGGAAGAGGAGCCGGCGAAGTTGCTCAAGGCGTTGGAATTGAAAGAGGGCATGGTCGTCGCGGACGTGGGGGCGGGGAGCGGATACCACTCGTTCCGCATGGCCCCGCTCGTGGGGAAGAAGGGGAAAGTCCTCGCGGTCGATATTCAACCGCAGATGCTCAAGCTGATCGAAGCGCGGGCGAAGAAGGAGAACGTGGCGAACGTCGAGGCCGTGAAGAGCACCGCGGATGATCCCAAGCTCCCGACCGCGGGCGTGGACCTCATCATCCTGGTGGACGTGTATCACGAACTCGAATTCCCTTACGAAATGACGCAGAAGATGGTGGCGGCCCTCAAGCCCGGCGGGCGGCTCGCGTTCGTGGAGTTCCGCAGGGAAGACGACAAGGTGCCGATCAAGCTCGTCCACAAAATGAGCGAACGCCAGGTGATCGTGGAGATGGGGCCGTTCCCGCAAATGGAGCACTCGAAGACCATCGGCACGCTGCCGTGGCAGCACATCGTGGTGTTTACCAAGAAGAAGTAATCTCGCGTTCTCGTTCCCAAGCTCCGAACGTGGGAACGGGGTCGACGCCCCGGACTTTCACCCCGAAATTACATGAGCCCCATGCCCGACGAACCGCTCCCCCGCTTCGCCATCGAACGACTGATCGAGTTCAGCACGCGCACCTTCGAGCACTTCGGCGTGCCCAAGGCCGATGCGCAAGTCGCCGCGGGGGTGCTCGCCGCCAGCGATTTGCGCGGGGTCGATTCGCACGGCGTGGCGCGATTGCACACCTACTTCGACATGCTCGCCCTCGGGCGGATCAACCCGAAGGCGAACGTGCGGATCGTCCGCGAACTCCCGGCCACTGCGACCGTGGACGGCGATAACGGGCTCGGGCTCGTGGTCGGGCCGAAGGCGAACGACATTGCGATGGACAAAGCCGAGGCCGTGGGCAGCGCGGTGGTGAGCGTTTCGAACACGAACCACTTCGGCATGGCGGGGTACTACCCACTCAAAGCTCTCGAACGCGGGCTCATCGGCTGGGCGATGTGCAACTCCACCAAGCTCGTCGCCCCGCTCTGGGGCGCAGAGCGGATGCTCGGGACCAACCCCATCGCCATCGCGTTCCCCTGCGCGACCGAGCCGCCCGTCGTCATCGACCTGGCGACCAGTGCGACCGCTTACGGCAAGATCGAGATCGCCAAGCGCAAAGGTTCGACCATCCCGCCGTCGTGGGCGATCGACAAAAACGGCGTCCCCGCGACGCGGCCCGAGCAGATGATCGAAGGCGGCGCACTCCTTCCTTTGGGCAGCACCCGCGAGGATGGCGGGCACAAGGGCTACGGCCTCGCGGCGATGGTGGACATCCTCAGTTGCGTGCTCAGCGGAGCCAACTGGGGGCCGTTCGCGCCGCCGTTCGCGCTGCGGCAAGAGATTCCGCCCCGCAGCGTCGGCAAGGGCATCGGCCACGCGTTCGGCGCGATGCGGATCGACGGCTTCATCGACCCCGCCGAGTTCCGCACGCAGATGGACGACTGGGTCCGCACGTTCCGGGCGACCAAACCCGCACCGGGCACGCCGGGGGTCGTCATCCCCGGCGATCCGGAGCGCATCGCCCACGCCGAGCGGAGCGCGATGGGCGTGCCATTGTTGGCCGCCGTGGTCGATGATCTCCGCGATATTTCGCAGCAAACGGGCATTCCGTTCGAATGAGTTAAAGTTTCCTCGCGGGCCGGTCGATAATGGGAAGTCAGGCTCATCGTGTTGCACTTGCTTCTTCCCGAACCCCACCTTATACGTCCGCCCCGGCCGGCGATGGTCCGCAAGGATTGCGGATTACGCCGACCCCGCCGCCGATCTCATCGCGCAAGGATGCCGCCGATGTTTTGGGTTCGCCCCGCTGCGCTTCTCGCCTTGCTTTCCCTGTCGATTTCCACTGCTTCTGCCGCGGAACCCCCGACCGGGGCGATGGTCGAGGCTCGCGAATTGCTGGTCGCCAATCGGCCGGCGGCCGCAGTCGTGCTCCTCGAACAGCACCTGGCCACGGCGGATGGGAACCGGGCGTTCCTCGACTTGCTCAAGACGGCGTACTCCGCGGAACTGCCGACGGCCGAGCCGACGCGGGCGGTGGAACTCCGCACGAAGTTGGGTTTGCTCGGCACAGCCGCGGCGAGCCCCGAACCGGTCGTGCCGATCTCAACTCCGGCGGTCGAACCCGAGCCCATCTCCGCGGCGGCCGAATCGCTCACGAAGGCCACTACGGTGTTCAATCAGGCTCGCTCGAAGCCCTCGCTGTTCCCGGATGCCGCGAAGTTGTTCGCCGCAGCATTCCTGGGGCGAGTCGAAATGTCCCAGG
>Ga0335394_10006229_pt1 | contig 13463 bp, 20 predicted proteins | sample MAT03_FD_205741 | JGI IMG/M metagenome (GOLD analysis project Ga0335394, IMG submission 205741) | Freshwater microbial communities from Lake Fryxell liftoff mats and glacier meltwater in Antarctica - MAT-03 (spades assembly) (version 2) ...
CATAATATTTCATCAGAAACATCTTCATAACCGTGGATGATTTTATTCCTTGTATCTACAATTTTTCTGGAATTAGAAATAGTAATAACAGGCTCTTCCTTAAGTATTCTGCTTAACGCTTCTCCGATTATTTCAAGGTTTTTTTCTACGGCTCTTTTGGTTTTCCCGTCCTATAGAAATAAACTGTAATCATCCGGTGTTCCTTCAAAATAACTTTCTATTTCATGGATGGCTGTAAGAATATGATAGAGCCATGTTTGTACTTCAAGCCTCATAGATAAGCTGTTTTTGCTGGTCAACAGCTTTTTTAAAATAGGGGTTTCTGATTGTTTTTTCTTCTACCATATCTACGGGCCTGCATAAAAGATCTTCCAGGAAAAATTTAAAATCGAAATAATTATCCGCATAAATATTTACATCCATTGCATTAAAATCCACAATAAAGTCAATATCGCTTTCTCCGTTAAAAGAGGCAGATAATACGGAGCCAAACACAAAAAGTTTTTTTACTTTATGCTGTCGACAAAGCCTTTTTATTGTATCAATATTATATTGAACAGGGTTCATCCTGCTAATTTACAAAATACTTCCGGATATAAAGTTTCATGCCGATGCTATTGTTGTGGTTTTGGCTGGCCTATTGCTCAACCGCAAAGCCATTATTTTGGACTGGGAAAAATTTCAGCAGACCAGTTGAAGGATTATGCTAAACGAAAAGGTATGAGTTTGGATGAAGCGGAGAGGTGGTTGAGGCCAGTTTTAGAATAAGATCTTTCTATATCATTCGGTTTACTGCCGATTAAAAAGCTGATCACTAACTTTAAGCTTAACTGCATGATTTGGAATCTTAAATATTCTTTCATGATTATTGATAAACATATTCAACTCATCAATATCAAGCCAAATATATCCTGGTTCGTTACAACCAACTCTTCCGCAAATTGAAGATGTGTCGGGATAACCAACCGGCGCCGTATAATGCATATACCTATTGCCCCGAGGAGGATGATAATTAAGACATCTACATAACGCCATACATATTATTTTAATTTTCTCTTTGTAAAGTGCAGAAATAAGATCCCTCAACATTATAAAGAATACAATTATTATTAGACGGACGAATTTTAATACCGGTCAACGATCCTTCATCCCATTGATATATTCCATTTGCTAATGGTTCAAGCTGTGAATAAGGTACTCCAGCGATTGAAGCAGAAGAAAAATCTGATTTTACATTTAGTTTATAGTACGCCGTATTTCCCATCTCGTCCGTTGCATTACCTTCATATTTTAATATGGGAGGAATGATCTTTTGTTGTTTCGGTTCATAATACTTGTCCACAGACTTTGGAACAGTAACAGTATTATTATCTTTGCTTGGTTTTTCCTTATATGAGTTTGTATTGCATGAAATGAATACCATTATAAATAATAATCTTAGAATCTGTTTCATACGGAATTTTTAAATTAATATTCGATTAATAAGATTTTAATTTATTACAAACTATATACTTGCTGTATTTCACTATTACTCAACACCCTGCTATAAATCCTAATCTCATCTAACTTGCCTCTATGAAATTCAGTTACTCCATGTGTATCTGCACCAATGTACATATCTGTCGTATGGTCATTGGAATTGCTGGCCGGTGTCGTAGGTACAGAACTTACCAAAACTCCGTTCAGATAATATTTGGCTGTTGTTCCATCACTCGTAACGGCAATATGTTTCCAGGTATTTAAAGGATTTAAAGTAGCAGTAAAGTCTGCTGCCTTTCCATTATTGGCAATAAATATAGTTGCGTCAGAAAAGAATCTGAATTGCATTGTAGCACCGTTTTGCGCTGCCTTACAAACTATTGAGACTAATTGATCTTGGTTATTAACCCATGCAGTTATAGTGAACGTATTTCCAACCCCGGATAGGGAAGTCGAATTAGGTACCCGGATATAATCATTCCCATCAAAACTGTAAGCCTTGTTACTATTTCCCCCCTTATCTGTTGTTAACACTCCTCCGGTAGCAATCCCATGATTACTATTTCCGCTTTCATCATTAGTATTCCCATTGAATGGGTAATAAGCTATCAAACCATCTTTAAAAGGATCGGTTGGCACAACAGGACAACTGCATTCTTTTTTGCAACTGGTTAAAATCAGCATACCGGCAAAAAATAAAATAAAAGTTTTATACATAGTTTAATGATTTATTTCTATCAAAATAATGGCGGCATAAACCAATAACACTGAAATAGAGAACTAATTAGGTTCTCAATTAAGTTATTTCTATTTTTGGAATAAGACAGCTTCAATCTATTGAGAATCAAAACATAGGAGATTGGTAATTCACCTACTTAGACCAGCTGATGAATAAATTTTTAAGTATAACTTGTTTTTTTATTTACATAAGCTGTATAAGCATCGCACAGGAGTATAAAAAATCTCCTGCAATACACCTGTATAATCATCCCGGCAGTATTGCTGCCATCAGTTGGGATGGCAATAAATACTTTACCCCTGCGGAAAAACAGTTTGCCAATAATCCGCAATGCTTAATAAAGAATAATAAAGGATTATATGCTGCACTAAATGGTAGCGGTGTATTATATAAAGCATTGCTGGCTAATGACAGGATTGAATTTGAAAGAATAGACTCCACCGTTTACTTTGGCGACAATTTTGACTCCTTTATTTTCAGTTACCGGGATACCATTTATTCGCTTGGCGGGTATGGCTACTGGAAAACCAAAGGCCTGCTTCGTTATTATATAGAACAGCGGCATGAATGGGAAATTATGAAGCTGAACCAGGAAATCCCTGTTTTGGGTGGTAAGATTTACGACCTTTTCTGTTATGACCAGCAAAATGGCAAATTATATTTTGGGTTTACAAGAGAAGAAAACAATACAACTACCGGAAAAGAATCCAATAGTAATCTTCATTTTGAAACAATGGTGTTGGATTTGGTTAAAAAAGAATGGCAGCAACTGGGAACACTTGCCGATTTTTTAAAAAATGACTTAACCAGTATTATCAACATTAATTCCAGCCCGTTCGGGCAGATGATTGCCTTCCGGAATAAAAATCTTTTTCTTGATTATGCCAACAATAAGATTTACCGGCTTAGTGATACCAAACAAAGAGAAATAGAGCAACTGCCAACAAGTACGGGTGATGCACATGTAACTTATTTTATCGGTTCTACCTTTTATTCATGGCTTACCTCCAAAAATCTTATTGATTCCTTAGTTCTTCAGGCAAAAGACCTTGTTCTTTTAAATGAAAAAATTTATATAGAAGGGCTAAGTCCGGCAACAGATATTAACCAGGAAGGTTCCAATAAAAAAACTTTTGTACTATTTACACTAATCGGGCTGTCTGTTATTGCGGGTTCAGGATATTATTTCTGGAAAAAGAAAAAGCAGAATACCGGATTTCCCCAACAGCAAGAAAACAATAGCAACGGAAATCATTTTGTAATTCCTTTCTCCCCGCTTGAAATAGAAGTTATCAGTACAATTGCTGAAAACTCTTTAAAAGGCAATTATACCAGTATAGAAGAAGTAAATAAAGCATTAGGAGTAAGTAAAAAAAATATTGAAATACAGAAGAAACAGCGAAGCGATATAATTACTTCCATCAACAAAAAGTATTCTTATATCAAACAATCACCACAGGAACTAATTGAAAAAAGAAGAACCGAGTTTGATAAAAGGTCTTTTGAATATTATATCGACAATTCAAGATTGAATGAGGCAGTTAATTTTATAAAACCTGGAGGCTTTTCAGTTCAGACCTGAGCAGTTCCGGCGAATTAAAATGAATACTGTTAATCCCCATAGCTTCTGCAGCCTTTATATTTCTCAAACTATCATCAATAAACAAAGCTTCAGCAGGATTTACATTATAACGATCCAGTAATCGCTGATAAAATTCGGGAAATGGTTTTCTTATTTTTTCTTCACCACTTACTACCCTGCCATCAAACCAATGCAGAAAATTGTAACGTACAAGGGCTACATCAAACAATCCCGCCTGCCAGTTGGTCAATGCATATAATTTATACTTAGCCGATTCTTTTAACTCCCCCAATATTTCAACACTTTCTTTAATCGGCCCACCCAGCATTTCAGTCCAGCGGCCATAATAATCCCGGATGGGCTGCTCCCAATCAGGAAATTTTTCAATCAGCTCCTGTGTGGCCACTACAATGGAACGGCCTGCATCCTGCTCCTCATTCCAGTCCATTGTACAGATATTGCTAAAAAAATATTCTCTTTTTTCAGGAGACTCAAAATAAGTGTTATTAAAAACATGCCGGGGATTCCAGTCAATCAACACATTTCCCAAATCAAAAATAATCGTATTGATAGCAGTCATTATTTGTACCTGAATTTTAAATAAATCATCGTTAGTGACATGGCAAGAACAATAGCATTCGTAAGAATAATGACCCAGTTATTCAATAAAGCCCCGTAGACTATCCACATCACTTCATTGACAGCCGCTATTACAAACATCAATAATGAAATATCTTTCGCCGATTTTTCCTTCCAGGTTTTAATAACCTGCGGTAGAAATGTCAGCGAAGTAATAGCTCCGGCTGAATAACCCAGTATATCAACTCCAGTCATTACTATTTATTTTGTGCAATAATATCACCTTTTTTCAAATAACCACCAGTAACGCTTCCGGGGTTTTATTTTATAATTGGTGTTGATGTAGTTTCCAATATGATGCATTGCTTCCTCTATACTGTCAGTAACCAGTACCAGGTTCATATCTTCTTTTGAAATGGTGCTTTGCTCTGCCATCCATTCAATGTTTTCCATCAGTGGTTGATAGTATTCCTTGCCGAGCACCACAATGGGAAAATTGGTAACTGATTTCGTTTGTATCAACGTAAGTATTTCAAAAAACTCATCCATTGTACCAAAACCACCGGGCATGATGACAAAGGCATAGGAATATTTTACCAGCAGCACTTTGCGGACAAAGAAATGTTCAAAGGTTACTGATTTTTGCACATAGGGGTTTATCTGTTGTTCAAAGGGAAGTTGAATATTACATCCAATAGATTTCCCATTGTTTTCAAAGGCACCGCGGTTAGCTGCTTCCATAATGCCGGGGCCGCCACCTGTCATGGTGGTAAATCCGGATTCGGCAATTCGTTTTCCTAATTCCCTCGCCTTGATATAGTAAGGGTGGTCTTCCTTATACCTTGCGGAGCCAAACACAGTAACACATGGCCCGATAAAATGCAGGTGCCTGAATCCTTTGATAAACTGCCAGAAAACCCGCCAGGCAAATTTCAATTCATATCCCCTGCTTTTAGGGCCATCTAAGTATACCTGTTCTTTCGAAGGAATGATAGTTTTTATAGCTGTTTTTTCTGATGCTTCCATAGTAAAATGTAAATTGCTGTCCAATTTAAACAATAATTCCCCCATCTCCGCCAATCGGCGGAGAGAAAAAATTTATTCACAACATTACCTTAAAAATTCAACCTATTTAGTATGAGAATAATAAGTTATAATGTTAATGGCATAAGGGCGGCTATAAAAAAAGGTTTTATTGACTGGTTAAAAACAAATCCTGCTGATGTGATTTGCATACAAGAGACAAAAGCAGTGCAGGGTGACGTGGATATAAAAGAATTTGAGAAACTCGGATATCACCATTACTGGTTCAGTGCCCGGAAAAAAGGATATAGCGGTGTAGCTATCTTTAGTAAAATAAAAGCTGATAAAGTGGAATATGGATGTGGCTTTCCAGGTACGGATGATGAAGGCCGGGTGGTACAGATTGATTTTGGCGATGTAAGATTAATTAACGCTTACTTCCCCAGCGGTACCAGTGGTGATGAAAGACAGCAGTTTAAATATGTATGGCTGGATGATTTTTTTAAATACCTGAACAAGCTCAAAAAAAAATACCCCAAGCTTATTCTCTGCGGCGACTATAATATTGCCCATAAAGAAATAGACATTCACGACCCGAAGGGAAATAAAAAATCATCCGGTTTCCTGCCTGAAGAAAGGGAATGGATGACAAAATTCCTGGAGAGTGGGTGGATTGACAGCTTCCGGGAGTTTCATCCGGAGCCTCATCGCTACAGTTGGTGGAGCCAGCGGTTTCCAACTGTTCGTTTACAGAACAAGGGATGGCGGATTGATTATATCAGTGTAACAACTGCGCTAAAAAAGAATTTAAAAGATGCAGAGATCTATCCTGATGTGAAACATAGTGACCATTGTCCGATTTACCTCGATGTTAAATTATAAGTTGCAATGATTATTTATAATGTAACAATCAAAGTTGACCATTCCATTGCAGCCGGATGGCTCACCTGGTTAAAAGAAGAACATATTACTGATATAATCAGCACTGGTTGTTTTACACATGCTGTAATCCTTCATCTGCTGGAAGCGGATGATACAGAAGGCATCACCTATGCCGTACAATACCATGCAGAAAGCAAAGCCCTGTACAACCGCTATATTGAACAATTTTCCGAGGAGATGAGAAAGAAAGGAATGGATAAATGGGGCAATAAATTCATCGCTTTTCGCTCAGTGATGCAGCTTGTGCATTGAGTGTGCAAAAGAAAAATTTAATTCCGCATTTGGCGGAACAGTTGTATATTCCTTTCAAACCCGCTACAGGCAAGCATTTGAAGGTGCAGGGCTGAAAAACAATACTGGCAAGGATTTCAGCGATTATCAAATAATTATTTCCCCCATTTATTATTTTGGCATTTTCTTTAAAACCTTGCCCAATGCGGTTTCTGGCTGATTTATTAAAACAGGAAAGTTGAATAAAAATATTTTGCCGGAATGAAAAAGCCGTTAAATTTGTTGCCGCTACTAAAAATTAAAAAAATTCAAATCATGAACAAAGCTGAACTAATCGCTAAAGTTGCCGACGATGCCGGCGTTACTAAAACACAAGCAAATGCTGCCCTGGATTCTTTTATCGAAGCAGTTACAAAAACATTAAAAGGTGGTGGTAAAGTTACATTGGTAGGTTTTGGCACTTTCTCTGTATCTAAAAGAGCTGCCCGCAATGGCCGCAACCCTCAAACTGGCGAAGTAATTAAAATCAAAGCAAGAAAAGTTGCTAAATTTAAAGCTGGTAAAGAACTTGCCGGTAAATTGTAATCCGATTCTTCGATAAACTCAGCACCATCGGATGCTTTATGAATCGCATTAGAAAAGCTCCATTCCGTTACATGCGGGACGGAGTTTTTTTTACTGGATAATTTCTTAAAAATATTTTACTATTAAAATCAACAATTATGGGAAGAGGAGATAAAAAAACAGCTAAAGGAAAACGTTTTAAAGGATCATTTGGTAAGAGCAGACCAGTTACAAAAAGCCCTGCCCAAAAAGTAACAGCCGCTAAGAAGGCCGCTGCTAAGAAAAGTGCATAACCAACTTCAACGTATCGGGTTCGGAGTATGAGTCTTTTATTCATACTCCGGGCTTTTTATGGAGCCAGTCGTTCAATTTTCCAATTGCCCCTGTCATCAAGCACATATTGCAACCTGTCATGAAGACGGCTGGGTCGCCCCTGCCAAAATTCAATGATAACAGGTTTTACCATGTAGCCTCCCCAGTGTGCCGGTCGTTGTAATTTTTTGCCTTGCATTTCTTTTTCTACATCCTGATAATGCTTATCAAGCCATTCCCTGTTTTCAATTACCTGGCTTTGCGGAGAAGCTATAGCACCTACCTGGCTGCCTTCGGGTCTTGAGTGAAAATAACTATCGCTTGCTTCAGCAGCTAATTTTTCAATCAATCCTGTAATGCGAACCTGCCTTTCCAGTTCCTTCCAGAAAAAAACAAGACAGGCTTTGGGATTTTCGGCCAGTTGTAGCCCCTTAAAACTATTGTAGTTGGTAAAAAAAGTAAAGCCCGTTTCGTTAAAGTCTTTTAATAAAACAATTCTTGCTGATGGTACGCCATCAGTTGAAGCTGTGGCCAATGTCATAGCATTTACTTCATCAATTGCTGAAGCTACCGCTTCATCCCACCACTTTGAAAATTGCTGTATGGGGTTTATTTCAGCATCTTTTTCTGATAAGCTTTTCTGCGAATAATTTTTTCTGATGTCTGCAATGCTTCCCGCCATATAATTAGTTTGAGATGCAAAGTTAATGGCTTAAGCTCCATTACATAAAAATGCCCGGCACATGACCGGGCTAAATTTTTTAACTGCCTGCCTTTATGTATTGACTTGTTTCTTTACTAACTGGTCTCTTTCTTCGGCAACCATATTCAGCCTGCTCTCCAATTCACCAATCCGTTTTAACTGGCCTTCCAGTTTCTTATTGGCATCCGCAACATCCTGCATATCATTATTCATTTCTTCGAGGTAGGCTACCCTTTTTTGTAATTGCTGCCGCTGAAAATTTGCCTCCTTCAATTTGTCTTCTGTCTCCGTCAGTTCTTCAAGCAGTTGTTTGTTTTCAGATACAGCAGCGCTGTATTTCTTTTTTTGTTCATCGTAATCCTGCGAAACCCTGTAATGGTTTTCCTTCATGTCTTCATACTCAAGATTAATTCTTTTAGAAGCATTAATCTGGCTTTCCAGCTTCAGTATTTTATCCTGCAGCGTATTAAACTCGTTATAGGCGCTGTCTATCATGGATGTTACCTCGCTGGTAAGCTGCTCTTTCTGTCGGGTATTATTAATTTCTTTTTCCTTTTGCGAGAGCATTAATTTGAGGTCATCAATTTGACCGGATAATTCTTCGTTTATTTTTAATATCTCCTGTTGCTTTTCTTCTGTTTCTTTTACAATATCAATTTGTCCCAGCAAGAGATTAATTTTTTCATTATGCTCCAGCAAACTGCTTTGCGCCTGTCTTAGTTGCTGAATATAATCAGGCTTTTCTTTTTCTGCTACCGGTTTTGCTTTTTGAAGTGCTTCAATTTCTAATTTCAGTTTTTTATTCAGTTTCCTCATTTCATCCGCCTCAATAGAATTTATATTATTATTCTCTTCTGTATCCTCCAATTGCTTTCTTAAACTCATCAGTTCTTTATCCTTCAGTTCCGTATCATTAAAATAGCGGAGCTTCCACTCTTCGAGAGTCTTTGAAATTTTTTCTATTTCCATCGGCGAAGCAGTCATGCTGCGACGGCTGGTGATAAAGAAATGGATGGTGATACCCAGGGTAATGGCCCCAAGCATCAGCACAATGATTTCAACAATGGAGAGTGAAAGATTGCCCATAGTCATAGTGTCTGGTTTGTAAACTATTAAAAAGTACGGAATTAATAATTAATAGTTTTTCACACCGGGTCCTACGGTAAATCTGGACTATCAGGTAACGGATAAAGGGTACCACAAGATAGTATTTACTGCAAACTGTGAAATAGGAAAAATACCTGGGAATTACCCTCTTACCAGGGTGCCTACCTTCTCCCCCGTTACCACCCGGCGCAGGTTGCCCGGCTTATTCATATCAAAAACAATGATAGGAAGGTTGTTTTCCTGGCAAAGAGTAAAGGCGGTCATGTCCATTATCTTCAGGTTCTGAGAGAGGCATTCCTGGTAAGTAATGACATTGTATTTGGTAGCGGTTGGGTCTTTTTCAGGGTCTGCGGTGTAGATGCCGTCCACCCTGGTGCCTTTTAATATTACATCCGCATTTATTTCAATGGCCCGAAGGGAACCAGCCGTGTCGGTAGTAAAATATGGATTACCTGTACCTGCCCCAAAAATAACCACCCGGCCTTTTTCTAAGTGGCGGATAGCCCGGCGACGGATATAAGGTTCAGCAATCTGTTCCATTTTAATAGCACTTTGCAAACGGGTATAAACGCCTACTTTTTCTAACCCCGCCTGCACTGCCATGCCGTTGATAACCGTTGCAAGCATACCCATATAATCGCCATGGGCCCTTTCAATACCCGTCTCCGCTTCATTCATACCACGGTAAATATTTCCACCGCCAATAACAAGGGCCACCTGAACGCCCAGCTCAGTAATTAATTTTATATCCTGGGCATACATGGCTATGACATCGGTGTCAAAACCAAAGCTTTTATCACCCATTAATGCTTCACCGGAAAGTTTGAGGAGGATTCGTTTATACTTAGGTAACATTGAGGCTTAATTTTTCGGGGCGAAGATAGGGAATTGATTATTGTTTAACCGCCATGATGCTATACACTATTGGCAATTTTCCTTCCATTCCTTTTATCTGCCATTTACCCTTTTCTACTTCTACAGACTTATCAAAGTTTGGATACGGCGAGAAATTATGCTCATTAAAAAGCTCAATTTTCAAACCCGCCTTTATTAATGCATTCAGTATTTCGCTGATGCTGTGGTTCCAACTGTATTCCTTGCCCTGTATTGCGTTTGTATCGCCGGTATACGTTGGCATATTTTCCATTACAATCAGTTCCCTGTTATCATAATAATATTTGATGTGGGTAAACTCATCATCAAACATCCAAACCACGGGGTGAAAATCGGCCATGTAAAAAATGCCGCCGGGTTTCAGGTAGTGAGCAATCAGCTCAGCCCACTTATCAAGGTCTGGCAGCCAGCCGATAGTACCGTAAGAAGTAAAAACGATGTCAAACTTTTCATCCAGGTGTTCTTTCAAATCATACACATTACAGCAAATAAATTTTGCCTTTAATCCTCCTGAGTTTATCGAAGGATCATCATTCAGTTGTCTTGCTTCTTTAATGGCTTCATCAGACAAATCAACACCGGTTACGGCTGCCCCCAGCCTTGCCCAGTTCAGGCTGTCCATACCAAAATGGCATTGCAGGTGCAGCATTGTTTTTCCTTTTACATCACCCAGTTCATTTAATTCAATTGGGGTTAATACGGTTTCGCCGTTTTTGAAACCAGCAAGATTGTAAAACGAAGAATCTTTGTGAACAGCCGTTCGCTGATTCCAGAGACTTTTATTGGCGGCAAAATAGTCATTGTAATTTTCCATGATAAACAAAAATAAAAAAGCGTCCTGCCTTCTGGCAGAACGCTTAATAATATAAAAAATAATAATTATTATCCTAATGCCACTCTTTTAAACTCTATCACTTTTACATCACCACTTTCTTTCAAATAGTCAGCAACAGTTTTGCCACCATCTTTTACAAAAGCCTGGGCTGTTAATGTTTGCTCTCTAAAGAAAGCACCCATTTTGCCTTCAGCAATTTTAGAAAGCATTTCTTCCGGCTTACCAGCCATTTTAGGATCTTCTTTCATCACATCTATAATAATGGCTTTTTCCCTTGCTACTACTTCAGCAGGTACACTGGCAGCGTCAACTGCCACAGGGTTCAGCGCAGCAATTTGCATGGCTACATCTTTACCTACTTCAGCAGCTTCTTTATCTAAACCAACCAATACACCAATACGGTAAGCACCATGTATATAAGAAGCTACATAAGGAGCTTCTACCCGTATATATTTTGTAATGCCAATTTTCTCGCCAATAGAAGCCAGCTTATCATTAATAAGGTCTGATATTTTAGTTCCGTTTACTATTGTATCATTCAGCTCTTCCACTGTTTTTACATTGCCGGCAATAGCTGCATCAGCAATGCCCTGTACCATAGCGATAAAGTCAGTGTTCTTTGAAACGAAATCAGTTTCGCAGCTTACACATACTACAATACCTGTTTTGTTATCAGCAGTTGTTTGTGCAATTACTACTCCTTCTTTTGCTTCACGGTCGCTTCTTTTTGCGGCTACCTTCTGACCTTGCTTGCGCAACCAGTCAATCGCTGCTTCAAAATCGCCGTTTGTTTCTGTTAATGCCTTGCGGCAATCCATCATACCTGCACCAGTAGCCTGGCGAAGTTTATTTATCTCTTGTGCACTTATAGTTGCTGTGCTCATAATATATTAAATTAAAAATTAGTAATTAAGAATTAATAATTCTCTTAATCAGTTGTTTTAGTGCAGACACACACATAATGTTTTAGTATAGACTTACAAGAGTGCTGCGATTCAACGAAGCTGATAGTTAATCCATAGCGGATTAAAATTTGCCTCACATTTTTCTTTAAAGAACTACTGAATCAAAAAGAGAATAATACACCTAAGTTCCCTTTAGGGGCTGGGGGTTTATCTTCTTGCACCACCCGGACCTCTGTTGCCACCACCCGGACCACCAGTAGTACGGCGTCTTTGTCCGCCACCAGCACCACCACCAGGTCCGCCGGGACCACGGCCACGGCCACCACGGCCACCTTCAGCCTGTGCTTCTGCTTCTAATCTTGCTGCTCTTTTTTCTGCTTCATCACTCACTGTATCTTCTACATCGTCGTCTTTAGCAGCTTGTCTTTCGGCAAGACCTTCGGCTATTGCAGCAATGATATAGTTAACGAGAATCGCAATTGATTTGGTAGCATCATCATTGGCAGGAATAGCGAAGTCCACTTTATTAGGATCGCAGTTGGTATCTACTAATCCAAATGTCTGGATGCCCAAACGCTTTGCTTCAGCCAATGCAATGTGTTCATGCCCGATGTCCACGATGAATAAAGCAGCAGGCACACGGCCCAACTGGGCAATACCACCCAGCACTTTTTCCATCTTTTCTTTATCACGGCTCAGTGTCAGACGTTCTTTTTTAGTAACGCTGTCAAAAGAACCATCACCCAGCATTTTTTCAATGCTCTGCATTTTTTTTACACTCTTACGAACAGTGTTGAAGTTAGTTAACATCCCACCCAACCAACGTTCGGTTACGAAAGGCATGTTTACTTTTTTAGCAGACTCGTTTACGATGTCTTTTGCCTGCTTCTTGGTACCTACAAACAAAATCTTTTTACCGCTGCGGGCAATTTGTTTTAAAGCAGCAGCAGTTTCCTGCAGGCACTCTACTGTTTTGTTGAGGTCAATGATGTGAATACCTTTCTTTTCAGCAAAAATGTAAGGCAACATCTTGGGGTTCCACTTCTTTTTCAGGTGACCGAAATGAACACCTGCTTCCAGAAGTTGCTGTTGTAGTGAAGTATTATTTTCCATTTTTTATTTTTTTGACCTCCCCAACCCCTCCAGGGAGGGGCTTTCGAAGAGTCGTTTAATTTGAAATTTCTTTTACTTAAACTATTTCAAATCCCCCTTTAGGGGATAGGGGTTTAACGTTTAGAGAACTGGTAGCTACGACGGGCTTTTTTATGACCGAATTTCTTACGTTCAACAGACCTTGGATCCCTTTTCAGTAATCCAGCTGCTTTTAACGAAGGACGAAACTCAGGATTGATTTCAATTAAAATTCTGGCAATACCCAGCATGGCTGCTTCTGCCTGTCCTTTTACACCGCCACCAGTAGCATTGATTTTTACATCAAACTTGCCAACAGCATCAACTGTTTTAAAAGGACGTTCCACCTGGTTTTGTAAATAAACCAGCGGAAAATATACTTTATAGTCTTTTTCGTTTACTGTAATGCTGCCTTCTCCTTTGGAGAGGAACACTCT
>Ga0335394_10006238_pt1 | contig 13455 bp, 10 predicted proteins | sample MAT03_FD_205741 | JGI IMG/M metagenome (GOLD analysis project Ga0335394, IMG submission 205741) | Freshwater microbial communities from Lake Fryxell liftoff mats and glacier meltwater in Antarctica - MAT-03 (spades assembly) (version 2) ...
ATTCATAGACCCCATCTTCTCATCCAAACCGACACCCCCCTCTTTTAAATCTCACCCAGTGCCACTCACCACTCCCAACTTCAACGCCGCCTTAGCGGCTTCGTTCAACCATGCGCTGCAGCGAACTGCTCCGCACGCCCCGTGTGAACGATGCCGCTGAACTCTCCAGAAGACTATGACAGACTCGGTGAGCACCTTGCCGAGATTGACGCCCCTCTGGCTGATTTCGCTGTCAGCCACGGTTACACAGTTTATCCGCGTCTGTCCGGTGGAAGGTATCCCAACCGGCGCATCACGCAGGAGGGTGTTGTGCTTCGCAGCATCCACATCTCAATGGACGATGCGCCGAGTGGCGAGCGTTTCGACCAGTTCTTCCCCGATATTCCTTACACTATCTTCGGCGCTGCCTGGATCGATGACCACAGCCAGCGGACGCGCTGGCACTGTCCCAGCATCCGAATCGAGGCTGTGCCTTTTACCCTGCTCGTTCAGACATTGCCGCTTCACCTCGATCACTTCCACGGCTACCTCAGCTCTATCTCAGAGCACTACATTAGGGCTTGTGCTCGCACTTCACCGCTCAGCCCATTACCCACATGACACAGAACCCATGATGAGCGCTTTTTCCCAACAACCGGAAACGCCTAAACGCAAAGGATTGATGCGGCCCGAGCCCGCATCAATCCATGGTTGAACAGGCCCGGTGAAGAGTCCGACGCGCTTGGATTGGAGCGGGTTGGAAGTCCTATGCGGATTTCATCCGCGATGCATCGGGGAGCGCGCGCGACCGCCGAGGAGGCGGAGGAAAATAGGGAGGCTGGTGGGATGTGCGAGTTGTTTCTACGTCTCGCTGGAAACAAGCGTGTGAGTCCGTTAAACATATCGCTTCAAAAGCCACTCTCGTAGTTCGGGAGGCAAAGCCCTCGCGGACTGCATAAGTCGCTCTTATAAAAAGGGGATTTCGCTGACTCACACGTTGCGTTTCCAGCGAGACGCTGAAAGCGAGGCGGGCGAGACGCCCTACCCGTGACTCCAGCCCCTCATTCCACCCATGACAAAGATGACAAAGATGACAAAGCACTATGGACGTGCCTATCGTTTATTTCCTGCCTTTCTTTGAGTCTTGGCGGCTCTTTGCGCGAGGCATTTTCCAGCAGTGAATTCCACCGCTCGCAAGCCGCTGCAAAAGACACCTTTATATTCTCCACTGAAAAAATCGGGAATCTGAGATTCCAGCGCTTGCCATTCCCGTATCACACCCCCTAGCCTCCCGGCTCGCTAATGAAAAAATCACTGCTTGCCTTTGCTTTAATCGCGCTCGGATTTACCTGCCCGGTAAAGGCACAGTTTGGCAGCTTCGGCGACATCCCTATCGACATTGATGCAGAGAACTTCGGGGGCACGGGCGACTTCTTCAGCGCCAGCGGTAACGTCCAGATCTCCTACGGTGCGACGACCATTTACTGCGATAACGCCCAGTATGATCCCAATACCCGCGACGTGCTCGTTTCCGGGAATGTGCGCATCTATCGCGACGGCAATTTGATCACCAGCGAGCGGGCGGTTTACAATCTGGAAACCAAGGAGGTTTTTGCCGCCGATGTAAAAGGCGAGTCCAACGCTTTCAAGTTTGCCGGCGACAGTATGATCACCCTCGCTGGGAACGCTTTTACGGTGAAGGAAGGCATCTTTACCACGAGCGATTCCGCCCAGCCGGACTGGTCCCTGCGCTCGCGTAAAACCCGGATTTATCCCAAGGACCGGCTCGTGATGAACGACGTGAAGCTCTACATCGGAAACACGCCCGTTTTCTGGTTTCCCTACGTCTGGCAGTCGCTGAATAAGGAAAACTTCTACCGCTTCACCCCCGGCTATAGTTCGGTCTGGGGAACTTTCCTCCTGAATAATTACACATTCCCCATCTCGGAGACGATGAGCGGATCGCTCCACCTCGATCTTCGCAGCGAACGTGGCGTGGCAATCGGTTTCGATACGGAATGGGAAGACGGTTTGAAAAAGCAAAACTGGGGGCGCTTCAAATCCTATATACTGGATGACGCCAACCCCGGCATCAATGAAACCGCCGCCCGGCGTGAACCAATTGATTCCGGACGTTACCGCGTTTCCTTGCAGGCCCGCCAGTATCTGACGGAAGACATTTACGCCTCCATTGATATCACCAAGCTGAGCGATTCACTCGTCATGCAGGATTTCTACGAGGGCGAATTTCGCCTCAATCCCCAGCCCGACAACGTGGGTTCCATCACCAAACTCGGCGATGACTATGCAGTGACGGGAATCGTGCGTGGGCAGCTCAACGATTTCTTCGACGCCACCGAGCGTCTCCCCGAACTGGCGCTCGACATCACCCGCCAGCCTTTCTTTTTCAAGAAGCTGTTTTATCAGGGCGAAACCAGCGGCGGTTATTATCGCAGGCACTTTGCGGAGAACCCGCTTTTTGAAGACTATTCAGCAACCCGCCTCGATACGTTCCATCAATGGCTTTATCCCGATACCTATTTCGGCTGGTTGTCGGTCGTCCCACGCATGGGCGTCCGTGGCACCTGGTATTCAGATAGTGGCTATCTTGAAAAGACGACCGAGACGGAGACAGTCACGCTTGCCGACGGCAGCACTGCGACTCTTTCCAACACCTACGACCGTCTCGTGAATCAGGGCAGTGTTTTCCGCCCTGTCTTCAACGCCGGATTTGAAGCGTCGTTCAAGGCCTCAAAAGTTTTTGAAGATGTGCAGACACGCACCTGGGGGCTCGATGGTCTGCGCCATGTCGTGCAGCCGTATATGAATCTGAGCTTTGTGGAGGCCGGCGAAGAAGGGCAGCAGTTGCTCCAATTTGATCGGTTGAACCGTTCCACCCAGCTTCCGGCGATTGATTTTCCGGATTTCAACATGATCGACTCCATCGACAACTGGAACATTCTGCGTCTTGGAATGCGCAACCGCCTTCAGACCCGCCGCGACAACGCGACGATCAACTGGCTGGAGATGAACACGTTTTTCGATATCAACTTCGAGCGCCCAGACTTTGGCCCATTCAACCCTGACGGCGGCAGTTTCTCCAACCTCGTCAACCGCATCCGCTGGGCGCCGCTGACCTGGGTCAATCTTACCCTCGACTGCCAGCTTCCGCTTCTAGACGAAGGCTTCACCGAGGTGAACACGCGCTTCAACTTTTTCGTAAACCAAAACCTCCAGATCAACATTGGACACCGTTACCTCGGGGGGAACATCCTCTTCCAGGACAGCTCGCTGCTGGATTTTGGCGCGTATCTGCGAATCAACGACAACTGGTCATTCAGCGTTCGCGAGCAATATGAATTTACCGACAGCACGCTGGAATCCCAGCGTTACGAGCTGCATCGCGATCTTTCCAGCTGGATCGCCAGCCTCGGATTGGTCTCTCGCACCAGCCGCCGCGGCAACGAGGAAGTCAACGACTACGGCGTGCTGCTCACCTTCACACTCAAGGATCTCCCCGGCGTGAAAATCCCGCTGTCGTTTGATCCTTCAGGCGAAGGCAGCTCGGGCAGTGGGAAGAATCGGTAAGATCGAGTGGGCAGGTGGTTCAGTATCATCTGCCGCTACTCGCATAAGTCCCATTATTCCCATACCTCCCATCTCCGCAGCTTTGAGGGCACGCCCAAAGTGCGTTCACGCTCACAAAGTGTAATCGAGGGAAATCGTAAATCGCCTCAGCGCGGCTTCTTCGCCTTTTTCGCACCACCACCACCCGACTTTTTATCCGGCGTCTTTTCACTGGAAGGTTCTTTCTGAGGAGACAACGCCTGCTGCATAAGCTTGAGAATTTCCACGGTGGAATGATTAGAAAACACTGCGATCTGCCGGTTGATAAATTCCAGCGCCTGATCCTTCCCTTGGCTCAGCTGAATTGCTCCCGCTTCATGAATTGCCACCCGGATTTTATCCCCAGGGGAAATGTAAGCCGAACGAGCCATGGCGAATGTTCCCGATGCTGCTTTCGCATCATTAGCCGCAAGTAAAAGCAGCCCGAGCCCTTCGTAGATTACACCGCTGCTCAGTCGCCGTGCCGAGGCGTTCAGATTCTCCTCCCCCGAAGGCCTGCCCAGATCCAGCCAGTTCCGCACCCCGGCCCGATAAGCATCCCATTCGTTCGATGGCTCGTAGCCTTGGCCTTCCGAGAGAAACTTGAAAGGACGATACAGCGGGTCGCCGATAAAAGTGGTCATCCAGGAGAGAAAACGCTGGGACATGTAACTCGCTTCGGCAAAAGTGAAACCCTCCCGGAGACGCTGTTCAAAGACATCTAGATTGGCGGTCAGGCCAAGATAGGGCTCATACACATTACCGATCGTCGCGGCAGCGCCTGCTTCCAAAAGCGGCCCGCACCACCACCTGCCGGCTTCCTGAAGCGAACTCGCGCTGAAAGAGTGAAGGTGAACCGCCACCGCACCGGGCACAAAACGGAAATCCGGATGCGCCAGCGCACCCGCAATATTTTCCGTATACCAACCGAAATACAGAGCAGTGTGACGCATCGGGTAGCTGCTCGGGAAAACATCCGCTCCGACATCCTGAATGACTGGAAGCCCGTTTTTCCGCGCATCATTTGCCACCCCATTGAGCCAGGTATCTCCCAGTGAAAGTCCGCCCTTGGTAATTCCCCTCCCATCCACATACACCAATCCACGCAGTCCGTTTTTCTCCGCGAGCAGTGAGTCGTCGATCATGCGCCGGACGGTTTCCGCCTTCTGTGCATCGAGACGGCATACCAGCAACTGACTTTGCAGCGGGATGGAGGTGATCCTTTCCCGGGCCCGCCAGTAAGGATTTGCAAGTGCACCCGAGATGGTGCGGGTCCAGAGCCCCAGCACCGCCAGTTCCGAGTCCAACGAGGCTTCGTTATGAGCGATGACCTCGGGCTGCCCCTTGGGTTCGTCCCCCAAATAAGGTCCACTCGCGGCAATCTTCAGCGGCATTCCTTTCATCACCACCGCAAATCGCACTTTGCTTTCCCTTACCCCGCCGGATTCATCCGGCTCCTTTTTCTTCACCCAAAGCTTTCTTAAAATCAGCGCCTCTCGGATGGGCTCGGCGATGAGTTGATCATATTCCGCGCGATTGATCTCGTCCTTCGCAGTGCATTTAACCCCGATTAGATTGGTCTTCGGAATGGAACGTTTTTCCGCATAAAACCCAGCAAGCGCCGTGGATTCCACATCGTTCTCGTTGAAAATCACAATGGTCGCGGCAGCGAGTGCCTCATCCGAAAGTGGCGGCAACTGGCTTACTTCCAATAATGTGGTGAGCTTCTGAGCAAAGGCGATATTACAAAAAACAAAGAAGGTGAGGAAAAATTTCATAAGGTGAGTTTCAAACCGTCATAAGCGATGCGAACCGCAGCGGGCAGACTGGCCTCCGTTTCCGCATGTGGCAACTCATGACACAAGTGAGTAAACCACGTCGCTGCGGGTTTCAGCCTATCCACGACTACGAGCGCCTCCTCTAAGTTCATATGAGTAGGGTGCAAACGATGACGCAGCGCATCCACAATCAGCACTTCTACCCCGGCTAGCTGCTCCATCGCGGCTTCCGGCACTGCCTTGCAATCACTCAGGTAAGCCGCCAGTTTTCTGCCGCGTCGCGTAAAAAGATAACCGCTCGTAATAGTCCTTCCGTGCGGAAGGGAAAGCGGGGTAATGACGGTTTCCCCAAGGTTAAACGCTCCACTCACGATATTGGAAACCGGGAGAATGTAGCCTGGGCTGCGGCTCTCATTCATGAATGCAAACGCAAACGCCTTTCTGATGAAGGCCATCGTCTCCTCGCTCGCATAAATCGGGAGTTCCCTCATGTCCTGGCAGAACGGGCGCAAATCATCAAAGCCCATCACATGATCGGTATGCCCATGCGTATAAACCACAGCATCCACCCGACGAATATTCTCCCGCAATGCCTGCGTCCGAAAATCCGGCCCGGTATCCACGACAAATGCGCACTCAGGCGTCTCGATATAAACAGAAGCGCGCATCCGCTTATCCCTAGGGTCTGCTGATTTACACACGGCACAATCGCAAGTAATCATGGGAACGCCCTGGGAGGTGCCGGTTCCTAAAAATGTAAGGATGAAGTCAGTCACTGCGGGATTTTCGGGGTCATAAACACCGGGGGAACTAAACCGGGGAAATTCAAAGCTTGTCCACGGAAAACACAGAAGAACACGGAAAGGAAACGGAAGGCAATAGCGGGCCTCACGCAGGGGTGATGGAGGTGGTGATAAGACTACCGTATCAGGTAATTGGTAGGGGAGGCGCACTTGGTCGCTTGTCGTCGGAGGTATGCTTGCGAAAACTTGTCATGTATTTTGTAATGAGGCTGAAACCCAGAGGGTTTATCGGACCGTAGCCGGGGGTAACACCCCCGGAAAAGGTTAGATGGCACGCACGCCGGAGGTGTGCTGGAAAGGTTTTGTCCACTACCCCTGCCGGGGTGAATCTCTTCAACCATCATCATCCTCGGGTGTTTCCCGGGGCTACGGTCCGTCAAACCCTCCGGGTTTCTTCCACGCACAGAGTTGTTCCAGACGCGCGATTTAATGCTTTCGGTAACTCCTTGCCGCTGTTCCCCACTTTTTCTCACCACTTCCAATCACACCCGAGTCACCCGAGTCACCCGAGTCACGCCTGTTTTGGTTTCCGCTCTTGCGACACACAGAACGAAAATCGTAGCCTCCCTTTCTATGCCCACTGAACCCCTCGTCATCGCAGGCCGCAGCTTCCAATCCAGGCTACTGCTCGGGACAGGCAAATTTTCGTCCAATGAATCCATGGCTTCGGCACTCGCGGAAAGCGGAACCGAAATTGTCACCGTCGCACTGCGACGCGCCGATCTGACCGGCAAAGGCGATCCGTTTGCGAACATCCTGGAGTTTATCGACCCGAAAAAATATCTCCTTCTTCCCAACACCAGCGGTGCAATGAATGCCGAGGAAGCCGTGCGGCTCGCCCGTCTGGCGCGCGCTGGCGGCTTGAGCGACTGGGTGAAACTGGAGATTCATCCCGACCCCCGTTATCTACTGCCCGATCCCATCGAAACGCTGAAAGCCGCCGAAATTCTGGTGAAAGAAGGCTTTATCGTGCTGCCTTATATAAATGCAGACCCCGTTCTGGCAAAACGCCTTGAAGACGTCGGCACCGCGACGGTCATGCCGTTGGGTTCGCCGATTGGTAGTAATCGTGGAATCGAAACGCGCGCCCAGATCGAGATCATTATCGAGCAAAGCCGTATCCCCGTGGTGGTGGACGCCGGACTCGGCGCGCCGAGTCAGGCAGCGGAAGCTTTGGAAATGGGTGCCTCTGCTGTTTTGGTCAATACCGCCATCGCCATCGCCCCCGATCCGGTTCGCATGGCGCGCGCCTTCCGCATGGCAGTGGAAGCCGGACGCGAAGCGTTTGAGACCGGCATGGGTGGACGCGGCATCACGGCCAGCGCAACCAGCCCGCTCACGGCATTTTTACAGAACTCCTAACTTAAATTCGGCGTTTGGAATGAACCGCGAAGGATAAGCAATGTGCAGTCAAATCAGCCTTTGGTGAATTTTACCCGGATGAATGGAACCTTTGGTTTTCTCCGCAAATCCAATGCGGGGACGGAACCTCCTAATCTGCATTCCGAAATCACACCACGAAATGCATGTCTTGTCTGCCGAGTCTTGTCCTCTATAACGCGCAGTCTCCGGAGAGCGAAGTCACTACTCCTGCGTAACCGACAGGAATGGTCACCGCATCTGAAATCATGACCTCATAGCCATACGGATTCAGCGCATTAGTTCCGGGACTGAGAACATTCCGCCACACTCCCTTTTCACTACGATCTACCAGAAACTGACCCGCCCCCCAGAGGAAAAGTCCCGGAGAGTGCTTGCCCTTAAACCGCGTGGCAAGTTTTGTTGCTTTGGTATCTCGCTGCAAACAACGAGCATGTTTTCAACGATATTTGCGGACGCAAAGCGTCTGCATGGGGAGCGCCTGCGACTCGCAGGCAGTTTTCGGCGACTCGCCGAAAACTTTTTAAGCAAAAGGCGTAGCCACCATCTCTCCAGCGTCGTGATGCTCCGCTTGTATTCTCGCACTCTTTGCTCTCGCCCTTCCTGCCGCCTCGGACTCTGAGTGCGGCCGATTAATCTCACTGATCTCGAAAGCGAAGGCACGCCGCCAATTGCCGGAAAGTAGCGCAGGATTCATGCATCCTCGAATGCGCCTTCGTCCCTACTACGGCAACACATTGTGCGGCAGGAGTTGAAAGCCAAACAACGGAGCGTTCGCCTTTAAGACCTGTCCAATCTGACTGATATGAATATCAACAATGGTCTGATCACCCATTTTCATGGCGAGCAGATAACTGCTGACTGTTTCACCATTCAGATTCACGGAGGATTCCTGCGCCACAAATACGGGTGGTGGCATCTGCCCGCTTGCCCCCTGAAGCTGCGCAAGTATGGTGGCGTCCGTCCCATTCTCTTGGAGCAAACTTTCAAAGCCCTTTTTGTCGAGGGAGTAAGTCAGGCGTCCTTCCTCGCTGTGTCGGGGCCCGATGCTAAAAGTCTTCACTCCCGAAATCTGGTTATTAATAATTTTAATGTGCTGGTTTTGATCTGCATAAATATCCGCCTGAAACAGCCTCATTTTATAATCCGCACTGAGATCCAGTCGGGCGCTCACCGTGATATTATGTTTCCCGGCCCCGGTGTTGAGCTTGAAGGAGCCTGTCAAATCCACGCTGTTAATACGTTTTGTCAGGTCGCTCCTCGGGTTGATTCTGAGAAACCCGATATTCTCCTTACCCTTGAATAACACCATATCCGACACCTGCTCCTGCTCATTCGAAACCTGTTCCTGCTGAAAAAAAATCTGTCCGATATGATAAACCGGCACACCGCTTAACCTGGAAGATTCCGGGAAATAACGGTGTTGAACAAGTAACGCCGTCATCGCCAGCCAAAATACGACAATAAGTGCTGCAACAATGCGTTGAATCATAACTGGGAGGAGACACAGACCATGCCGCTGCAAATTTGAAAAGCAAGCCGCTGCGATCTATCTGAATAGATACTGGGTTATTATCCACATTAGGGTGATGCAACCGAAGAGCAGACCAAGAATGGTGAGCGCGCCGATGACCAGTTCACGTTTTGTGGGGGATTTACGGGGTGACTGACTCATGGTTTTAGGGATGGTGGGAGGAACTGTCAGTGACACTTCTGTCTTCAATGCCTGCTTATGCGTTTTGAACTGGAAGCCAGTTTATGACGGACTGAATTTGTTGATCCCAGTAGCCCCATAAGTGATCGCCGGGCTGCTCGGAATAGGTGTGAGGGTAATCCAGCGCGTTGAGGTGCTGGTGAAATTTACGGGTGTCTTCGAGAAGCTTGTCCTCCGTGCCGCAGCAAAGATAGAGGGCGGGCTTGGTGGCGACGAGGCCTGCTGTCTTTTTCGCGAGATGAAACAAGTCGCTTTCGGACTTTAGGTAAGCGAGCTCGGAGCCGAATATCCGTTGCCATTCGCTTTTACTGATCCGCGAGTCTTCCTCACCGGAATACTGGAGATGCTTTTCGATATCGAGGGCACCACTCAGGCTGGCGGCCGCGCAATATTGATCCGGACAAGCCAGCGCGAGGCGCAATGCACCGTAGCCACCCATGGAAAGCCCCGCTGCAAAATTGTCTTCCCGGGCGCTGGAGAGGGGGAAGAAGCGGCGCATGACGCGAGGGAGTTCCTCGCTGACATAGCTCCAGTATTGGAGGCCGTCCGGTAGGTTTTGGTAAAAGCTGCGACCCACGGCAGGCATGACGACCGCGATTCCCTTGCTGGCGGCGTAACGTTCGATACTGCTGCGGCGTGACCAGATCGTGTGGTCGTCGCTCAGTCCGTGCAGGAGATAAAGCGTTGGGATGGATTCCGTCCGCACATTTTCCGCCATGCCGATCTGGCGTTTGGTGTGTTGTGGCAAAAACACATGAGCGGAAACGCTCATGGCGAGCGTGTCGGAGAAAAAGTGACAGTCAAAAAAGGCCATGTATCAGTTGTTAGGGGGCAGTTAACCGGAGGTTTTTACTCTTTGTCTTGCTCTTGATCTTACTCCCACAAGGCACAGTTGATTGATGATAGATGATGGTTAATAGAGGCGACAGGTGTTGAATGCGGATCTGCCTTTACTTGAAGCTTTACACTAAAAACTCGGCTACTTCATACGACGTAAAATCTAGAGCAAGACAAAGAGCAAGAGCAGCAAAGCTCGCCATGGATTTAAACAATTACGCGCGCACGCTTTTTCCGTATCCAAAAAAACCACGCTTCTTGATGATGTCACTGACAGACTCAGGAACGACCGTCTCCCATTTGGAATCGCCTGCAGCGATGAGTTGAAGCACATCGCGACTGAAAATACTGAGGTATTCCGCCTTGTAATTATCCAGCGCGACAAAGCTTCCGCGGTTGTGCAGATAGTCGTAAAGCTTTTGCAGTTCGGGTGCGACTTTCAGTGTTTCCACCGTGGTGAGTGTGCCGGAGAGCTGCTCTTGCAGCGGGTAGGCGTAAATCTTGAGATCGTTTTTGAAGAGCCTGCCGAATGACTCGAGAATGCCGCCTGGTAACTGTGCGTAATACTTTTCGTGAAAGATCTCCTTCAAGGTTGGGATGCCCATTACGATGCCGATCCGCTCCTTTGTGTGGCGCGCCATGTATGCTGCGAGCCGGTAAAATTCGCTGTAGTCGGAAATAAGAACCGTCATGCCGCAAGCGCTCATGATGTCGGCGCGCGCGAGGAAGTCGCGGTTATCCATCGCCCCGGTAGTGAGGAGATTATGCATGGTGATCTCCATGACCTGCACGATGGGTTTGCCTTCCATATCGGGCTCGGCGGTAAATTTTTCCTGAGCACAATGCATCATGTCCACGTTTACGTGGGTGACGGGACGAAAGCTTCCGCGTTCGACGAGAATCGCCTTGTGATGAAACACCTCGCTGGGCTGGAGAACCTCTCCTTTGGGTCCAAACATCGCCGCGCCTGCCAGACCCAGTTGCACGAGCTTGAGTGACATCAGGCGGTTGTCCACGGTGCGAAACTCGATCCCGCTGAATTCAATCATGTCGATCTCGATGCGGCCGGTGGTGAGATCATCAATCAGGCTGTCCACCAGTTGTTCTGGCTCGTGATGGAGGAAAAATGCGCCATAGCAAAGATTTACACCCACGATGCCGAGTGCCTCTTGCTGGGCTTGTACGTCGGTATCCAGCATGCGCACGTGGATGATCACCTGGCTCGCTTCGTCGCGCGGGTGGGCCTGAAATTTTACACCGAGCCAGCCGTGGCATTCATTGGTGCCTTTATAATTGCGGGTGGCGACCGTGTTGGCAAAAGTGAAAAAGGAGGTGGAGTCGCCACGACTTACGGCAAGACGTTCCAGGTTGAGTGCGAACTCATGATCGAGCATCGCCTGCAAGCGCGGACGGGAGACATAGCGGTTGGCGTTTCCGTAGATCGCATCGCTGACTGCCATGTCGTAGGCGCTCATGCTTTTTGCCACCGTTCCGCTCGCACCACCCACTCGGAAAAACCAGCGAACGACTTCTTGTCCGGCACCGATTTCTGCGAAGCTCCCATACCAGCGTCTGTCTAGGTTGACCTTTAGTGCCTTTTGATGCGTGTTCAGAATCTCTTCAGACATACGTTGCAACTACGAGTCAGCACGAGCGCTGTCGAGCCCGGATACGATGTCCGGAAAAATTGAATTGATCATTAGACCTTCCTTGGGATGGATGAGATGCTTCGCATTGTCCGACTTCAAAATTTAAAAACGACCTGATGCCCACTCCTGAGGAAATCATCTCTCCAAAATCGCTTTCGCCAGCCTGCCGCCGTTTTGTAGGCCTATTGGATGCAAAGAGCGATGGAGCACTGGAGACGATGGCGCAGGAATCGGCGTTGTTGACGCGGCGTAATTTTGGAAAAGCGATCCGGCTTTTCGCGCCACTGTATCTATCTAACGAATGCATTAATTCCTGCCAGTATTGCGGGTTTTCACGCGAGAACGCGATCATGCGGGTGACACTAGAGGTGGAAAGTGTGGTTCGCGAGGCGATGCACCTGACGAAGGAAGGCTTTCGCAACGTCCTGCTCGTGGCAGGCGAGCACCCGAAATTTATCTCCAATGGCTATCTGGAGCGTTGCATCAAGGCGCTGGTGCCGATTGTCCCGGCGATTGCGCTGGAGGTGGCACCGATGGAGACGGCCGATTATGTGCCGCTCGTAAAGGCGGGCGCGGAGGGGCTGGTGGTGTATCAGGAGACTTACGATCGGGAGGTGTATGCGGAAATGCACACGGCGGGACCAAAGAAGGATTTTGCATGGCGTCTGGCTTGCCCTGACCGCGCTTACGATGCTGGCTTCCGCCGGATCGGAGTCGGGGCGTTGTTTGGGCTGTCCGATTGGAGACAGGAGGCGCTCAGGTTGGCGTGTCACCTCGACTATCTTTTGAAGCGCTGCTGGAAGGCGCAGTTTACGGTGAGTCTGCCGCGGTTGCGTCCGGCAGCCGGTGGTTTTGAGCCCCGGTTTCCGTTAAAGGATCGTGAATTTGTGCAGCTCGTTTGCGCGCTGAGGATGTGTTTTCCACAGGTTGGCATTGTGCTTTCTACTCGCGAACCTGCGGAGCTGCGCGATGCGCTGATTCCGCTCGGCGTGACGATGATGAGCGCAGGCAGTCATACAGAACCGGGCGGCTACACGGGCGCAGGTGCGGAGGACGTGCACCTGACGGTGCGTGGCAAGCGGGTGGACACGGAGGGATGTGCTGGCGAGGCGGCTACGGAGCAGTTTCAGATTGCAGACGAACGTTCGCCTGCCGAAATCGCGCAGTTGTTGAATCAGCGTGGATTTGAAGCCGTATGGAAAGACTGGGATCAGGCGATTCTGGCGACATGAAAAGCATCCGCTTGAATGGAAAACCACACGAGACGGCTGCGATGGATGTCGCGGGTCTTTTGAGTGAACTTGGGTTTGCAGCAGGAACGGTATTAGTGGAGCTCGATGGAGTGGCGTTGCGTCCGGAGGAATGGATCAACGTGTTGAAAGAAGGCGCACAAGTGGAGCTGATGAAGATTGCAGCCGGTGGATAACAAAAGCGGGACGCGAAAACCAGAAAGGGAACACTACACGTTTATCCGTAAGGGTAAAAAGGTTGTCCGCGGAACACGCAGAAAAACACGGAAATAATTAAGGACAGTTCTGGGAATTGGGGGTGAAAAATACTCACCAGATGGTGGCTTGAAATGTGGGTCGCTGAAGTCTCTGTTAATCATTTCTGCTGTTTGGTTTCTGTGTCCATCCGTGGTTTCCGTGGACAACCATTTTAAAAAGCTACGGTTTACATAGACTCTTTCCGGTTTTCGCTTTCCGGTC
>Ga0335394_10006242_pt1 | contig 13454 bp, 9 predicted proteins | sample MAT03_FD_205741 | JGI IMG/M metagenome (GOLD analysis project Ga0335394, IMG submission 205741) | Freshwater microbial communities from Lake Fryxell liftoff mats and glacier meltwater in Antarctica - MAT-03 (spades assembly) (version 2) ...
GAAGATGGAGTCATGGATACGTGCGAACAACCCTTCAACCGGTGTATAGGTGCTTATGTGCCGGTTGCGCCAACCGGCATTCTCTTCCGCCAAATTGCGGTTCACCTCCTTCAGGCTTGCATAATCGGTGATCTCCTTCCGCCAGGAGAAGATGGTGCCCACCACCGTATTGCTTGAGCTGATGGCCTGCGCGCGATGGTGTGCGTTTCCGTTGTACAGCAAGGCCAACGACACCAACATGAGGCCGATGAACATCAGCGTGCTGCGTATGCGGTGCAGGAAGCGGAAAAGGTCCCTCATGGTCCGATCACATCACCAGCATTAGGGGTGCGGGCGTTTGGACGATGCATGCATCGTCCCTACTCCCGCATCAGGAACTGGAAGCGGTCGATGTTCTTCAACGCGATACCCGTACCACGCGCAACGGCACGCAGGGGATCCTCGCTCACGTGTACCGGCAGTTTGGTCTTGATGCTGATACGCCTGTCCAAACCGCGCAACAACGCACCACCACCCGCCAAATAGATGCCGGTCTTGTAGATGTCCGCACTTAGTTCGGGCGGGGTGGCCTCCAATGCGCTGAGTATGGCCTCTTCGATCTTGCAGATGCTCTTGTCCAATGCTTGGGCGATCTCCACGTAGGTAACGGTGATCTCCTTGGGTATGCCCGTCATCAGATCGCGGCCCCGTACGGCGTAATCCGGCGGTGGGTTTTCCAAGTCGGTCACGGCGGCACCTACTTCGATCTTGATCGTTTCGGCAGTGCGTTCGCCTACCAGGATGTTGTGCTGGCGGCGCATGTACTCCTCAATGTCCTGCGTGAATTCATCACCGGCCACACGGATGTTCTTGTCGCACACGATCCCTCCCAAAGCGATCACGGCGATCTCGCTGGTACCGCCACCGATGTCGATGATCATGTTGCCCATGGGTTCTTCCACGTCAATGCCGATCCCGATGGCCGCGGCCATGGGTTCATGGATCAGGTATACTTCCTTTGCCCCTGCGTGTTCACTGCTGTCCTTTACAGCGCGCTTCTCCACTTCGGTAATGCCACTGGGAATGCAGATCACCATGCGCAGGTTTGGGGTGAACAATTGGCGCCCCGGTTTGATCATGCGGATCATGCCCTTGATCATGTCCTCGGCGGCCTTGAAGTCGGCGATCACCCCATCCTTCAAGGGGCGAATGGTCTTGATGTTCTCGTGCGTCTTGCCATGCATTTGTTGTGCCTGGCGGCCTACGGCGATCACTTTTCCGGTGGTCCGGTCCACGGCAACGATACTGGGCTCATCCACGACGACCTTATCGTTGTGGATGATCAGCGTGTTCGCGGTGCCGAGGTCGATCGCGATCTCTTGGGTGAAGAAATTGAACCAGCTCATGGTCCTAGGTTAGTGTTTGAAATGGCGTGTACCGGTAATGGCCATTGCCATTCCGTGTGAATTGCAGAAATCGATACTGTCTTGATCACGAATACTTCCACCGGGGTGTACAACCGAAGTGATCCCGGCCTTGTGTGCGATCTCCACGCAATCCGGGAACGGGAAGAAAGCATCGCTGGCCATTACCGCTCCATGCAGGTCGAAGTTGAATTTCGCGGCCTTTACGATCGCTTGCTCCAGTGCGTCCACGCGGCTGGTCTGCCCGGTACCGCTCGCGAGAAGCTGGTTGTCCTTGGCCAGCACGATCGCGTTGCTCTTGGTGTGTTTCACCAGCGCGTTGGCGAAGACCAGGTCACGCAATTCATTCGCATTCGGTGCATTGGTGGTGGCGGTACGCATTGCTTCGCGGGTGGCAACTATGCGATCACTATCCTCGGAAAGGACCCCGTTCAATGCCGTACGCACCTTGGTGGTGGGCCTAGTAGAAGGATGCCGCTCCAGGATCATGCGGTTCTTCTTCTGCCGCAGGACCTCCAACGCTTCGGGTTCGAACCCGGGTGCGCAGATGATCTCGAAGAAGATGGGGGCCATGGCCTCGGCGGTTACCTTATCGATGTGTGCGGTGGTGATGAATACGCCACCGAATGCGCTAACTGGATCACCGGCCAACGCCGCATCGAAAGCTTCTTTCAACGTGGGTCGTATGGCAGCTCCGCATGCGTTATTGTGCTTCAGGATCGCAAATGGCACCCCGGCCTCGGTAGCGCTGATAGTCGCCATATCGTCGATCAGCTCCAGTGCCGCATCCAGGTCCAGCAGGTTGTTGTAGCTGAGTTCCTTGCCGTTCAATTGGGTGAACAAAGCGTGCAGGTCACCGTGGAAACGACCCTTCTGGTGGGGGTTCTCGCCGTAGCGCAACACATGGGTGGGCCCGGAGACCGCTGGCAGGCCACCTTCACCGGAGGTCGACCATGCGTGGATGGCACCATCATATTGGGAGCTCACGGCAAACGCGGCAGCAGCGAACCGCTTGCGCTGTTCAAGCGTGGTGTTACCGGCTTGTTCGTTGAGGATCAGGGTCAATTCCGCGTAGTGCTCCATGGCGGGAATGATCACCACATCGCGGTGGTTCTTGGCCGCCGCGCGGATGAGGCTGATACCGCCGATATCGATCTTTTCGATGATCTCCTCCTCGGTACCTCCAGCCGCAACAGTTGCTTCGAAGGGGTACAGGTCCACGATCACCAGGTCGATGGGTGGGATCTCGAATTCCTCCATCTGGGCCACATCGCTTTGGAGGTCGCGACGACCGAGGATGCCGCCGAAGACCTTCGGATGCAACGTTTTCACGCGTCCGCCGAGAATGCTGGGGTAGGTTGTGAGGTCTTCCACGGGAGTGACTGCAACGCCTAATTCCTCAATGAATGCTTGGGTCCCGCCAGTGGAATACAAGTGAACGCCAAGCCTGTCCAACGCACGTACGATGGGTTCCAACCCATCCTTGTGAAACACGGACAGGAGGGCGCTCTTGATTCGTTTTTGCCCGTCCACTGTGGCTTGCAGGCCATTGATACCTGCGTTCAAGGCGCAAGTTTACGGCCAATTGGGGGCGATCCAAGGGGCAAAGGCACCGTGTTACGCAAAGGTTACCAACAGGGTGTTGGGGGTAGCGAGTGATCAACATGTTGGGAGTTGAGGAGGTTGAGGGGTTGAAGAGGTTGAATGCCGTACCGTGGAACGTGCGGGCGCACAACCTCATTTGGCCTGTTGAGAGTTGGGAGTTGAAAAGTGGAATGCCGAGCAGAGGAACGTCAGAGGCCATAACGCTGCTTAGGTCGAACAAAGAACCGGAAGTTGAGAGTAGCCCAACCTCCAACTCTCAACCCCTCAACCCCTCAACCCCTCAACCTCCAAACCTCACCTCAGAACCTGAATCCGATGCCCATTTGGATGTTCACCACATCCACGTTGCTGGTCAGCTTTTGATAGGAAACCGACCCGTCATTCGCGATGGCTACGCTTCGTGGGTCCACATAGGAAACTTGACCGGTAACGAGTCGTTCCACCCGCAACTCCGCATACACATTGCTTTTCAATCCGTACATGACCCCTAACGCCCAGCCGTAGCAGAAGGCCAGCGAGCCGTCCTTCTCCTTGGCTTGTTGCTGATCGTTGATGGTGACCACGGTACGCGTTACGAAGTGGCGCGCACCTCCCAGCAGATCACCGTAGGGCCGCAATCTGCCATAGGAGGGGTTCAATCGAACAAAGCCGAGGTGGTCGTAAACATTGCTGCTCACCTGCACATTGGGACCGTTGTTATTGATGCTATTGAACAAACCGCCGGACGAAGGTTCCTTCGTTTCGCCACCCATTCGTGCCCAAGCGAAATCGTAACCGAACTCCAGCGGCAAACGGCGCATGGGCAGTGAAACGTTTCCCGAGAAACCGACCAACGTATGCCCAAATGTTTCCTTGAAATCGCCCACCGGTATCCCGATCTGCAAACCACCACTAAGTGTTGTGGAGCGCTGGTTCCAATTCCCTGCATTCCTGTTCATGGTCATCAGTTGCGCGTTGCACTGCGCCACGAATACCAGAGTGCCAAGTATCACGGCATTGCGCAAAATGGAGGTGGAAGAACGGGTCATTGAGTTGGGAATACCAAAGTACATGCCGCATTACAACGGTCGCGCTGGTACGGTGGTATCTGCATGTCCGAGTTGGACGCGAAGCACCTTCCGCCGCCCGCCTATCTTCCGCCCATGGAAGTGGGTCAGGAATGGATCGAGTGGGGCTTGTTGGGCCTGTTCGTAGCGAGCTTCTTGGCGGCCACGATACTTCCTTTCAGTTCGGAAGCGGTATTGATGGCCATGGCCTTGGGGGCGTGGTCAAGTAGTTCACTGCTTTTGGTTGCAACAATTGGCAATACGTTGGGGGGCCTCACGAACTATGCGATCGGTCGGTGGATACCTGAGGGGAAATTGGTGAAGTGGCTCGGTATCGATCCCGGAAAGGCCGAACGATGGCGCAATTTCGCGGAGCGATATGGGGCGTGGGGTGCGCTGCTGTGCTGGCTTCCAATAGTAGGGGATCCCTTGGCCATTGCATTGGGCCTGTTCCGCACCAACTTCCTCCAGACCGCTTTGCTCATGTTCATCGGCAAGGCTGCACGTTACACCATTGTGCTTTGGGCAATGCGAACTGCGATCGGCCATTAAAGACGAAAGGCCCCCAAAGGAGCCTTTCGCATAACAAGCTGGAAATGTGGTCGTGACCGGTCAGTCAAACTCTCACAATGCAGTGGTCCAGTTCGCGGTCCAATCGTTCCCTGGTTCCACGGCACCTTTGAATTCAACCGGGCTGAACCAATTATCGATGGTCGAGGGGTCGAACGCATCGGCATTTTGAATACCGATGTAGCCCGATAGGCTTGGACCGCTGGTTGCATTCGTTGGGTCCGTTGCGATGCTGCCTGCGTTGTTGTAGTTGTTCACGTTGTTGAACAACGCACTGTTCTTCACGAAGAGGGAGCCGTCCACAACGTACGCGTCACATTCACTTCCGACACGAATACCGTCCGAGAAGCCTGTGATCAGACCGTTCCATAATTGCGCTTTGGTACCGTGCCGTAGCCGGGTTCCACTGTTCGCACTTCCATCATCTGCACCTACTAGGGTGAAATTGCTGATCATCGGGTTGCTGGTTGGGGTCACGTTGTAATCGGTCTCCCAGTTATCACCCTCAAAGCCATTGTCGCAGGTGGCGGCATCCTGATGCACAACCCAGAATTGCCCCTTTCCTCTCCATCCGTGGGTCCAGTCGAAACTGTCGTCACTGTTGCCAGTGGATACCGCCCATTTCAGGTTCACGGTACCTCCGAAGAATTCGAAACCGTCATCACTTCCTTTGAAGGCTTGAAGGTGTTCGAGTACGGTTCCGCTGCCTACCCCATTGAAGGAAAATCCGTTCAACTCGTTATCGGTTCCGAGGATCTTTCCTGCGTATTCGACACGCACGTACTTCATTGTTCCGGTATTATCGGCATCGTTGGTGCCGCCATAGGTTCCCGTTCCGCCTTCTCCCTCTGCGGCACAGTTCGATGCGCCGCAAATGTTGATCGCGCCGTATCCGTTCAAGATGATCCCGCCCCAGTCTCCACGGGACGCACCACCAGTCACGGTTTTGATGGTGGTGAAGACGATCGGAGCGCTGGCAGTGCCCACCGCATTGATCCGGCCACCGCGTTGGATGCTCAGAAAGGGAGTTGTGCCATCGTCGGCTGCATAGATCCTCGTGCCCTCCTCGATCGTCAAGGTGGCTCCCGAAGCAACGAACAGACCACCGGAGATCAAGTACTTCCGGCTAGCGACCAGTGACCTGTTGCTGGCGATATTTCCATTGAGCACGTAATAGGTTTCCCCGTTGATCGTCTGTGTGGGCTCGCTTTCCGGTGTTACGTATTCGCAGCAGCAATCCTTGTCGGCATCGGGATCATAGTTTGTCGCAGTTGGGTCGGTACAACCTTCCTTCTTTTTACAGGAGGTCAAGGGTGCCACGGCAATGGTCATGACCAGCGTACCGGCCAGCAAGTTGATGTTGAAGTGTCGAAGCAAATTCATTGATCAGGGGTTGTTTCAGATTTCTGATGCAAAAGTGCGGTAGTGTTCTTACCGAAATGTTCGCTGAACTTTATTCTTCCGTTAAAGAACGAGACCGCAGTGTTAACACTGCGGTCTCGTTCTTCGGTAAAGGAACAGCGTGGGATCAAATGATCGAATAGGTCAATCCTATCGAGATGTTTTGCCCGGTCCGGAAGTCGTTGATCAAGGTAGTGCCGTTAGGTGTTTCTTGCTCTATCCGCGTGCGGCTATCGAGCACATTCCTAAAATTGAGGTTCGCTTGCCACCGTTTCCCGATCTCCGCACGGGCGATCACGTTCAGCATACCTACCGGTAGTTCGTATTGATCACCGAGCCCATTTGCTCCTGCGGAATAGACCCGACGACCGAACACGTTATAAGCCACGGTAAGTGTCCCCTTCATGTTCTTCCCGATGGCTCGCGAGTAGCTCAGGTCAGCGTTCAGCAAATACGGGGATGCACCTTGTAGTGGGCGACTTGTGTTCGTGAGGACCACGGTTGCACCATCCCCGTTCGTGATCTGATCATCGATCTTCAACTGGGAATACAGCAGTGTGGCGTTCAGGCCAATGCTCAGGTCGTTCCAACAGGTGCTGTCCTTGCCGAGCAAACCACCGAGGTTCTTCACTAATTCCATTTCAAGGCCCACGACATTCGCACGACCGGTGTTCCGGAAGGACTGGAGCTGTCCACTGGCGGTGGCCAAAGCGACTTTTTCGATCGGGTCGATCAGCTGTTTGCCGAAGACGCCTACTGCGAACAACTCACCCACGTTCGGATACTGCTCAAAACGGATGTCCGCATTATGGATCTTGCCGTTCTTAAGGTCCGGGTTACCCACATTCTTTGCACCGGCGAAGTATTCCGTGTATTCAAAGGGTGCCATTTCCCGGAAGCCGGGACGAGAGATGGTCTTGCTCACATTGGCGCGCAGCAAGTTGGTCTTGTTCAGGTCGATCTTGATCCCGGCGAAAGGCAATATGTCCGTGGAATTTATTTTGGCGACCCGGCGAGGCTGGAGGTAGGAGTCGCTTTGCTTACGGTAAATGATCATCTGTTCTCCGTCCTCCAAACGAGCACCGCCCATCAGTTTCACTTTGTCCGGGACCACGTCGAGTTCTGCTGAGAGATAGGCGGCGTTGATGTCCTGCTTGATCCGATGATCAGCCTCGGGCCCCGTTACGTTACGGATACTGAACTCGCCGGCTTGGTACGTGTCGTTGTTGAGGTATGAGTCAGGTAGGTCCACATCCACACCATCCTGATTTGCACTGTTCACTCCGGAAAGATCATATGAGAGGATGTCATATCCGAAGTTCCGTTCCTTCCGCTTGACTTGGACGCCGGACCGGACAAGCAGGGTGGATCGCATTCCATCTTTGGTCTCGTGTTGAAGGATCCGGTAGGTGATCCCGGCACGGGCGCTGGTCTCTTTTTCCTCCAGGGCGCTGTACCACCTTTGGTTCTCCAGTCGGTCGATCGCGTTGTATCGGAACTCTTCGCCATCGCTTCCATGGGGGTACAGGTACACCAGTTGTCTACGGTCGGGTTCATCAGCATTCGCGCTGCTTTTCGAGGCCGCCCAATCGATCTTCAAGCGATCGTCCCTGCCGAAGCGATGTTCGCCGGACAATTGGTTGATCAACATGGTGTTCTGGCGGAAGGTGAAACGACGGGCGTACACATCCTCCTGGTAGTCGAAGTGCTCACCATAGTTCAAGCGGACCTCATCCGAGGAGAGATTGACCCAAGTGCTGGTGACACCGATCGTGTGGTTCCGGCCGAGATCAAGGGAAATGGACGCGAGCGCAGAGGATTGCGTGTTGAATTGCCAACTCTCCATATCGTAATCCACAAGTGGCTCGTTGAGCGTATTGATGATGCGGACCTTGCCTTTGAGGTAACGGTGTTCATTTCGGTAGTTCGCCGTGGCGAGCACATTCAATTTGACACTGCTTCCCAACGCAAAAGTGGATCCGCCGTAGAGTCCAAAATTCAGGTCCGGTGCAGCTTTTCTTTTGGAAGGGTTGAAGTTCGTTGGGAGCTTGAGGCGCTCGCCATTGATCGTGGCCCCTTGACCAAGGACCCCTGCCGGAATGTCGCGGGTACCGTCTTCGAGGCCCCAGAAGTCGGAACGGCCACCTTGATAGCTCGTGAAGTCGTGGAAGGTAGTTCTGGTATTCACGCCAGCTCCCAAGCTCACTTGAAGGGTCCGTTCACCTGTCGCGCGTTTGGTGCGGATGTCCACGGCCCCCCCGGAGAAATCACCGTACAGTTCCGGAGTGAATCCTTTGGTCACGTTGATGCTTCCAACGACCTGTGTCGGAAAAATGTCCAGCGGAGCCACTTTGGTATCCGGGTCCGGAGAAGGTAGCGGAAGCCCGTTCAGATAGGCTGCATTGTATCGATCACCCAATCCTCTCACCACAACATACTTGCCGCCAACCGTGCTAAGGCCTACCATCTTTTGAACACCTTCGGCAACGTCATTGACCCCCTTTTTCTTCAATTCTTGAGCACCGATGTTCTGCACAAGGTCAGTGGACTCCTTGCGTTCCATCAACAGAACGGCTTCTCGTTCCCGGTTCACGGTCTGCACCACTTCCACTTCGCCGAGGTCGATCCCTTGGCCTTTCATTTCGATAGAGATCTGCGCTGTTCCACCGGCGGTAACCACCACATTGCGTTCCACGGCCTCATACCCCACGAAGCTCACCACTAGCACGTGTTGACCGGGTTCCGCATCAAAGCTGAATTTTCCGTCCAGGTCCGTGGTCCCTCCCGTTGTGGTGCCTTTTATGGCCACGTTCACGAAGGGCATGGGCTGCACTTTTCCGCCCTCATTTGCGGTGATCGTACCGGCCACGGTGCCTTTCTGTGCGAAGGCCATCAGGCAGAGGAGGTGAGCCAAACAAAGAGTTAACGTTCTGTACATGACAACAGGAAAGGAGTTGGTTCCTTACCCGTTGCAAAGGTCCATTCGGCCTGTTACCTGGTCCTTGCCGTGATGTTAAGGCTTGGTTAGCGCGCCGAGGTACCAGTTAACGTGTTCTTAACACGGTCTTCCAGGAACCACCATTTGGGGTGGTCCTTCCGCCGTTGTGCCTCCTGCCACATCACCACCAGTCGGTCTTGTAGTAGAGTCGTTGCTTCTTCCACGGAATCGGCAACGAACACGAATTTCAATTCTTCCTTTCCAATGGTGCCTTCCGCGATCATGCGATCGATCTGCAACAACATGGGTCCCCAGTAATCCTTGCCATACAGAAGAATGGGAAAGTTCTTCACCTTGCCCGTTTGGATCAAGGTCACGGTTTCGAATAGTTCGTCCAGAGTCCCGGCACCACCGGGCATCACCACGAAACAGATGCTGTATTTCAGCAACAACACCTTCCGAACGAAGAAGCGCTCGAACGTGAGGCTCACATCCAAATAGGGGTTTGCATATTGCTCATGTGGGAGTAGAATGTTGCAACCAACGCTGGTGGCACCCACCTCTTTTGCCCCGCGGTTCGCTGCTTCCATGATCCCGGGTCCACCACCTGACATGATAGTGAACCCCACTCTCCCTACACGCTTTGCTAGTTCCCGTGCCGCAGCATAATAGGGGTGGTCTTCCTTGAAACGCGCACTGCCGAAGAACGTGACACAGGGCCCAACGAAGTGCAACTTGCGCAGGCCCATGAAGAACTCACGGGCAATGTTCATCACGTTCAGGAATTCGCGCCAGCGTGAACGGGGTCCGGCCAAGAATCGAAGGTCGATATGCCTTGGGTCTTTTTGTAACATGGATCGCGAAGGTAGCCGGTGCCGCAATAGATTTGCCCCTTAGCACAGAACACATGCGAATAATCGTACTCCTCCCATTCCTTTTCTTGACAACGCTCCTTGTCGCTCAACCCCAATTGGAGAATGCCAGCTACGAAACATGGACCGACGTGGGTGCCGCCACTGAAGAACCTGTTGAATGGAGTTCGGTGAAGACCAGCGACGGTGGTGCGCTTATCAATACGTTCGCGCCTCAGCTGTGCTGGCGAAGCACCGATGCGCATACGGGTACCTATTCCGTCAACTTGCGTACAGTGACCTCTGCCGTTGGAGCAGCCACCGGTCTATTGACCAACGGCCGAGTGCATGCTGAATTCACCATTGCGAACAGCTACGTGTTCTCCGACTTGGCCAATGCGGAATGGAATACCGTGTGCGGTTCACGACCGGACAGTTTGATCGGTTGGTACAAAGCCTCGCCTGCGTCCGGTGATCGAGCGAGGGTGACTGCATTGATGCATGTCGCCCAAGGCAAGTTGCCGGTGTTCGATACGTATCCGAACTGGGTGGGCACGGCTTCTTGGGGAGCGAACGGCGATACTGTTTCCACGTGGGCACGTTTCTCCGTACCATTCAATTACTTGGATGCGCGCGCACCGGAACATGTGCTCTTGGCCATGTCCTGTGGCGACAGCACGATCAGTACAATTGGCACTGAAGCGTGGTTCGATGATATGGGATTGATGTACAACGTGTATGCAACGCCGGATGAGTCCATCGCTTTCGTGAATGCAAGTACCAGCTTCGATCTGAACGTAGGATATAACACCGCTGGAGAGCCCACGGCCGCCACGGACTTCACAGTAGAGCTTTCCGATGAGAATGGTGATTTTTCAAATGCAACAGTGATCGGGACCGTGAACAGCACGTCGGCTTCCGGAAGCATTCCATGCACGATCCCCGCGGGTACAATACCGGGCATCAACTACATGCTGCGCGTGGTAACGCCTTCGGAATATTACGCTCCTGTGCCGACCGGTATCATCGTGGAGATCAGCACGGGACTGGCTTCGATCACGACGACGGATGCCACGGTACGTGTTGTTGATCACTCCATCCTTGTGGATCTTCGAACAAGCGACTTGGAACGACCGAGCTATGAATTGATCGATGCACGTGGTGCGCGTGTAGATCAAGGTCAACTACAGGGTGCTGCGATGAATCGTATTCCTGCTGATTTTGCGCAGGGCGTTCTGGTGTTGCGTGTGTTCCACAAGAGTGGAGCCTTCGTGCAGCGGGTGTTCGTGCCGTAGAGGTGTGATCATGCGATCTGCCTTACGATCCAACCGAGAAGCGTCAGGATTTCTTGCGCGACTTGGTTTGGTTCGTGGGTTCCACTTCTTTGGACTTGCTGCCCGATAACCGTTTCACCTCCTTGTCGAAATCACTGATATAGTCGCGATCTTGTTGCACGCGGAACTTTTCGTATTCGCCTTCGGCCAGTTGAACCGCCACATCGTGGCTCACTTTACCGGCATTCTTTAGTACGTTGTAATCGTTGAACTGAAGGAAGGCATCCAGCTTTTCAGCCCACTCCTTCATATACATCGTAATTCCGCGTCGGGCTCGGTTCTCGGCGTAGTCGAGATACATGCTCACGATACGATCCAGTTCGGTAACCTCTTCCACATTGAGGTAATTCTTTGCAACGGTCACATCGCTCTTCAATACCTTGCCGCGCGGCGCGTTCTTCCACGTGGTCAGGACCATACGTGGCAGCTCAGCGTTGGCGCGTTCGGCGATCATCTCGGCTGCAGTATGGTGATGGATGGCCCAGTGCAATTTGTTCAGCACTGACTTGTAGAAGAGGCGCGTTACATCATCTTTTGCATCATAATCACGGCTGCACTCTTTGTAAATGTCCGTGATCTTTTCGTAGAAACGTCGTTCACTCGCTCGGATCTCTCGAATACGTTCAAGCAATTCTTCGAAGTAATCTTGCCCGAGGTTCTTGCCTTGCTTCATGCGAGCATCATCCAGCACGAAGCCCTTGATGATGTACTCTTTCAATGTGTTGGTGGCCCAAATGCGGAACTTGGTGGCGTGAGCACTGTTCACCCGATAACCGACGGCGATGATGGCATCGAGGTTGTAGTGCTCCACGTCCCGAGACACCTCGCGGCCACCCTCCAATTGAACTATTCGAATTCTTCGAATAGTTGCCACCTCCTGAAGCTCAGCGCTTTTGTAGATCTCTTTCAGGTGATAGTTGATCGTGTTCACCTCCACATCGAAGAGCTCGGCCATCTTCTTCTGCGTGAGCCAGAAGGTCTCCTCCTCGAAGAAGACCTCGATTCGCACCTCGCCCTGCGGGGTGGTGTAGAAGATGATGTCAGAGGCGTTCATGGATCTAATTGACGGACTTTCTGGCAAGGTGTGAGCAGCAACTTAATACAGCGCCGCCATTCGTCGTTGGAATTGCTCGGGCCAAGTTTTCAACCCTCGCCACCAGGCCCCAGTTCCTTCAGCTCATCGAACTTCGCGGCCATCGTAGGATTCTTCCTTGTCAACTTCTTGATCGTCACATCCTGCGCCTTGTCATTCGCAAGCCGGAGATTTCGGTCCGTGCCCAGCAGCGCCTCTTTCGTTTTCTGCAGGTGATCGATCGACTTGTCTATCTCGTCGATCGCTGTTTTGAAACGCTTGGAGGCAAGATCATAGTTCCTCCCGAAGGCGGTCTTGAAGGCCTCCAGCTCGTCCTCGAAGTGCGTGATATCGACATTCTGGGCCTTCACCAGAGCGAGCTCGGTCTTGTACTTCAGTGAGTTCTGCGCGGCGTTCCGCAACAACGTGATGATCGGGATGAAGAACTGAGGCCTCACCACGTACATCTTCGGGTAGCGGTGCGATACGTCGACTATACCTCCGTTGAAGAGTTCGTTCTCGGGTTCGAGCAGGGAGACGAGTACAGCGTACTCGCAGCCCTTCTCATTGCGGTCCTTATCCAGTTCCTTCAGGAAGTCCTCATTCTTCTTTTTGGTCGCTGTGCCGTCGTTCTCATTCTTCATCTCGAACATGATCGACACGACCTCCGTGCCGGCGTCGTCCGCATCGCGGAAGATGTAGTCGCCCTTGCTCCCCGTCCTGGCATCATTGTCCTTCTCGAAGTAGGCCTTCGGGAATGCGGTATGGCGGATCCGTTCGAACTCGATCTCGCAATGCTGCTCCAGCGTTTCGCCCACCATCTTCGTGGACAGTTTCGCCTTCATGTCCTTGAGGCGATCGATGGTATCGTTGCGATCCCTTAGCTGTGTTTCGTACTTGTCTCTGAGGGCCGTCTCTGCGAGTTTCTTTTCGAGTTCCACTCGCTCGAGTCCGTTCTTCAGGCCATCACGTTCTTTCTCGATCACATTGACCGCGTTGGTGATGGCGAGCTTCTGCGCAACCTCGTTGGCTTCCAGCTTTGCCTTCAGGTTTTGTACCTCAGCCTCTTTTGTCGCAGCGGCCTTCTGTAGTTCGTTCACAAGCTTTTGGTCGGCCAAGTCCGCAGCGGCTTGCTTGGCCTGCTTCATCTGCTCCAGTTCGTTTGCGAGCTTGTCGCGGTCCTTCTCAACGCTACCGAGCGCATCCCTGAGGGCAAGCTGTTTGGCCACATCCG
>Ga0335394_10006243_pt1 | contig 13454 bp, 6 predicted proteins | sample MAT03_FD_205741 | JGI IMG/M metagenome (GOLD analysis project Ga0335394, IMG submission 205741) | Freshwater microbial communities from Lake Fryxell liftoff mats and glacier meltwater in Antarctica - MAT-03 (spades assembly) (version 2) ...
GCGTGATGGGATACTCGCGTCGAATCCGACTTCCCTCCACCACACCCCAGCCCGCCGCCTTCAACGCGGGATCAATGTGCTCGGCTCTGGTTTCGGCTTCGTTCATGACTGCTCAAGCGTGGGGAAAATACGTCAAGTATATGTCCAGTTTTGTGTCAAGTCGCCACGCGCTTCCCATCGTTCATTCCACTGAGCCGGTCCAACGCCAGTTCCAGCAGCCGATCATCGAACAGCTTCTCCTTACGCTTTGCATGAGTTGGTCCCGCTGGCCATTGCCGGATGCCTAGTCGGATTCCTTCCAAGGTCGGTTCTGTGTTCTCTCGAGCAATCAACCAGTCCACGGTGGCCAGTGCCTCCAAGCCCAACGGGGATTGAAAACCATCGATCAATTCATCCGTCGCTTCCAAGGCTGGGAGATACTCCCTAGCCTCCGGTCCTTTGAGATAGAGATCCAGCATGTCTCGTTTCTTGTCTTCAAACCAAATCGTGTCGAACGCATCGGCGTCAGTAATGCGCTTGTCGCAATGTAGGTAGCTTCGGTCCAAGCCATTGAGAAGATGAGTCAACCGATTTGCATACGGTCCGTATCGGTTCGCCTCAAATCTCAAGTCCAACGGGTCTTTCTGGCCCATGCGGCTGATTGTGCGCTCCAGAAACCACGCCAGCTTTTGCGCTTCCAACAACGTGCATTCGATGCCAAGCACCCAATAGCGGCGAATCATTTCCGCAATCAGCGCCCGCGCTGGAGTCAATTTCTCGACGCCCTGCTTCTTGGATACGTTCTGATATTTTGCGGTTGGCTCGTAAACGATGATCTCTACACCGGATAAATCCCTCAGTGCCTGTTCGATCATTGGACGCACCACCGTCCAGTCCAACCCCCCGTTGCCGCAACCAAGCGGCGGAATCGCGATGGACTTGATCTGCTTCTCTTGAATCAGTTGCTTTAACGACTCCAACCCATCGCGCACCCATTCGATCTTTGTCGGCTGCCGCCAATGCTTTTTGGTGGGAAAATTGATGATCCAGCGCGGTCCACCAAGCTCCACCCAAGCGGTGACAAACATTTTTCCGACCTCGACTGTTCCGGCTTCACACGCTGCCGCATACGCCTCGAAGTTTTCCGGAAACTTCTCCTTGAACATCAGGGCGATGCCTTTGCCCATTACGCCCACCGTGTTCACTGTGTTCACCACGGCGTCCACCTGTGCGTCCAAAAGGTTGCCTTTTGTGAAGTTCATACTCTTAGAAATACCATGTCGGCGTTGATTTGACATTAATTTGCTGGCCTGACGCCAGAAGTAAACCGTCCAGATGCTGTTTTACCGTTTCATCGTAGCAGCCGATGCCAAGTAATGCGCTGAGCGGTACATACCGATGCACCAATGCCTCCGCCTGATACCGCAATTGTTTACCAGGGTCAGCGTCGTTTGTTTTGAAGTTGCGGCTCTGTAAAAGCGCCCAATCCACTTGGTTTAAATCCTCCAGTTGGTGGTAGTATTCCGTCCCCATCGCATAGGCGTGCTGATTGGTAAAAGCGAAGGAAAGTCCAAGTTCCTGCAATCGGTGAATGGATGACACAAAGATCAGGGTGTCCTTGTTCTCGCGTTTCGTAATACCACCGTAACCGGTCTTTATATTGAGCATCATGATTGAGAACGGCGTGAAGTAGAACGGAACGTAGTCACTCAAGGTGCCGCCGGGCTGAATCGGTACCCTGTGCCGGGATCGTTTATCGATCAGCTCCGCGCTCCCGATGTTTGCGTATTGAAGGTCTTGCTCCGTCGAATTCCGGCAGAACATCCCGCCATGTTCCAAAATCCAGGGTACATTCGCCACATGCACGATGCGGAAGATGAGTGCCTTTTCAGGATTTAAGTTCACGGACATGACTACAGATTACCGGTGAAGGCTTGGTGCAGGAGCGACTTTTGCAACGCCGCCAGCGCCGCCTGCTTTTGCTGGTAGAGGCGCGCGAGGCGTTGGGTTTCGGTGTGGAGTTCGGCGAGAGTCGAAACAATCTTGCGCTGCTCGGGGATGGAAGTCGGGAAAGTGACGATAATCTCTCCAATTTTCGTTGGTGAAGTGTGGCGTACCTTCACGCCGGATGCGCTGGCGTGAATGTCTTTGCGAACCTGCTGGGTGTTGAAGACGTGGAAGAAAAACTCGTTCGTCCACGGAATTCCGGGCTTGGCGGTGACAAGGCCGAGCCGCTGGTTGTGGAGGAACTTGCTCGACTCGGGCACGAGCAGCGGGCTGCCGAGAAGTCCGGCGGCTTGCTCGGTCATGGCGACAAGCATAGCCCCTTGATGGTTTCCAGCACTTCCGCGCTCTCGGCGTCCAGCGCGGCAATTTCTTGTTTTGTTCTCATGTCCGTTTCTTCCCGTCCGGAAGTTTTGGCAGGCGGTTGTCCGCCGTGAGCAGTTTCATCTGGTGGATGGCGATCTGGTTGAGGCGGGCGAGGCGTTCGGGCTGGGGCAGGCTGTTGAATTACTGATCTGCGAGTTATCGGATTTCCCAAAGCATGGTTTTTTAAAGCAGTCTCTTGGAAGCCATGAGCCTTTTGTTGCGAATCCGGTAACAGCATAACAGTCTGATAAGGTAGTGAAGCAAAAGTAATTTTCCGGAGTAGTGCAGGCGAAGTTACTGAAAAGCGGGGGGCTTTCCGGCGAATTTTTCTGCGACCCATTCGGGCTTGGGAAGTAGGCTTTCTGCGCCGGGATGAAAGTAGATTTCGGTGACGCCGTCGGGCGCATCGCGCAGTGCGCGCTCGAATTCAACGGCGTCCATGCGACCAGACTTGCGAAGGCCGAAGACTGCATCGGCAGCTCCGATGTCGTTTTGTTTTAGCAACGGCAGGGCGCGCTTGCTCAGCATGGAAAAGATCCAGGGAAGCAGTCCCGGGAGTCCCGGTTCGCGCACCAGCCGGGTGTGGCGGAATCCATATTTCGCGGCGATGGGAAGCGTGAGCGAGAGCACGAGTGGATGCAGGTGCAGGTGCGTATGGCCGTCCCAATAGTGAGGGGGGAACCCCATCGCGACGAAGCGTGCAAATTGCGATTCGATTTCCTCCCGCAGCCATGCGCGTCGTTTTGGGTTAAAGGCATAAAGCATCCCGGCTTGAAACGGGGTGGGTGGCAGTTGACTGCCATCGGAAGCGAGTCCATCGCACAGCGTGAGGTGAAGCCCGACTCGCAGACTGGGATTGCGCCGCGAGATTTCCCGAGCTTCATCCACAGACCGTTCGTTGATCATCAGTCCAGCGCGTTGCAGCGCCCCGGCTTTGTGCCACCGCTCGATGGCGGCATTCACCTCCGGAGACCGGCCGAAATCGTCGGCAGTGAGGATAAAGGAACGCATGCAGTTTAAAGTGGAAGTTTTAAGAAGTGGACGTTCCTTGCTTAAAACTGAACACTTAAAACTCGAAACTTGGGCTTAAGGAAATGAGTAAAAACGACCGCATCCAAAGTCTGTTTGCCGATAAGCTGAACTTATCCGCAACGGAAAATCTGGAGAGTCATCCCTGTTACACGGGGTGGTTTGCTTACTTCAATGCCGGGGAGTTTTACACCGCGCATGATGTGCTGGAGCAACTGTGGTTGAAGACAGAGGGTGAGAATTACGCCTTCTTCAAGGGAATGATCCAGGTCGCGGGGGCATTTGTGCATCTTAAAAAACATTACGAGCAGCCCGATCATCCGAAGCATGGAAGACGGTTAAATCCGGCGGCGCGGCTTTTCGATCTGGCTGCCAGTAATCTCCTGTCGTTTGGCCCGCGCCGTCTAGGGCTGGATGTGGAGCAGGTTTGTAAACTATGTGAGGAGCAGGCGTCTGAAATTCGAAAATCTCACTACACAAAAAATCCGTGGACGCCTGCGCTCTCCCCGCGTATCGAGCAGATCCAATCTACCCCATGATTCAATCCACTTTTTTCCGCTGGAACCGTCTCGCTGCGATCCTCGCTGCGCTTTTCATGATTGGTCTGCAAACGGGCTTCATTTACGCGGAGCCGATTACAAGGGATGAGGTTATCAAAATCGCGAAGTCGTATGCAGAGTGTCGCTGGGAGGCGAAAGACGGGAATGTCCTGCATGGAAACGATAAGAGTGGAGTGAATGTGGATACTCCGAATGGAGACCGGGAAGGGCTTTGGAAGCCGGGCGCGAATGTGGGGGTGCCTTACAAGTGGGGCGGGTTCGATTCGCTGAAAAGCTTCGAGGATGGTGTTAAATCCGGAAGGGCAGCAGGCGATCTTTATTCAGCGGCTAAACGTCGAGCTGGAGACAAGGCGGTGAGTGGCCAAGCTGTGGGGATTGATTGCTCGGGGTTCATCTCCCGCTGCTGGAAGTTGAGTCAAAAACATGGAACTAGCACGCTTTCGAGAGTGTCGGAAAAACTCTCTAGTGCATCAAAACTCAAGGCGGGCGACATCATGAACACTTCAGGCGGACACGTGATCCTTTTCGCTAAATGGCTCGACGAAGCCAAAACACGCGCGCTTTTTTACGAGGCGGAACCTTTCAGCAAAGTCATCGCAAGTGAGTATGAAGTCGCGTCTCTGGTGAGTTCGGGTTTCAAGCCGCTGCGTTACCGCGAGATCAAGGATTAGGGGGCGTGATTAAAAGTGGGTGCGGTGAAATCGAGAAGATAGGCGGTGCCAGGGGGGGCGGAGCAAAGTAGCGCGAGCTTCCAGCTTGCGTCGCGAATCATTGTCTATTGGAAACACGGCGATTGAATTCCATGGCATGCGCAAGCTGGAAGCTCGCGCTCCATTGGGCGGCTTCGCTGCCGCCACTTCCTTCAACCGCACCCACTTCCAATCACACCCGGAAACGCAAGGTGGTGCGGATTGATGATTTAGTGATTAATAATTAAGAAACCATAATGAATTTACCTTTTTAAATTATCAACGACGTTGACAAAATTTTCGCTTAAGCAACATTGTTGGTGATTTTAGTCCAGTCGGATCGTTATCATTGTGAAAATCAGGAAATTACAATTACTGCGTTTAATTTTATCGGCCACGATTTTGCCCGTGGTATCGCTGCAATCTGCAACGGTTATTTGGGATGCGGGAGGTGGAAATGGATTATGGTCCACCGGGACAAACTGGAGCGCAAACATTGAGCCGTTGGCGGTGGATGATGTGCAGTTGCCTGTGGGATTGGGCGCGACGATCACGCTGAGTGCTGGAGAATTTGCAAACACACTACTTTTTCAGGACAGCGGCTACACGTTGACTGGTGGAGGGCTGACGTTGACTGCGGGAACCATCACTGTGGACCCTGGCTTCAGTGGAACGATCGCGACGCCACTTGCAGGAACGGTGATTTCGAAGCAGGGGACCGGAACGCTGATTTTATCGGGCGCGAATGGTTACACCGGACTGACTACAGTGGCCGCCGGTGTGCTGAATATTCAGAACAATACGGCATTGGGAACGACGGCAGGTGCGACGAGTGTGACCAGCGGTGCTGCTTTGGAGATGCAGGGTGGGATCACCGTGACGGGAGAGGCGTTGACGTTGAATGGATCAGGCGTAGGTGCTGCCGGAGCGCTGAGGAATGTCTCGGGAAATAACAGCTACAACGCGAACATTACGCTTGGCAGTGCGGTGCGCATTAATTCCGACGCCGGGACGCTGACGATTGATCCGGCGGCTGGAAATGCATTTGCTGGAGCGTTTGCGCTGACGTTGGGCGGAGTGGGCAATATTACGGTGAATGATCCTATCGCGACTGGTGCGGGGACATTGACCAAGGATGGAACGGGGACGGCGACCTTGACCGGTGCCAGCTCTTATACGGGAATCACCACTATTAGCGGAGGTGTTCTGAATGTGAGAAACGCCACGGCACTGGGCACGACAGCGGGGGGAGTTACCGTGGCGGGAGGGTCAGCGCTGGAGTTGCAGGGTGGCATTACGATTGGTGCGGAGTTGATCACGATCAACGGTAACGGAATTGGTGCGGGCGGGGCCATCCGCAGCGTTTCCGGAACCAATAGTTACAATACCAACATCACGCTTGCGAGTGACGCCCGGGTGAATTCCGACGCGGGAACATTAACGATCAATCCAACCGCAGGAAATGCGTTTGCGGGAGCATTTAACCTGACACTGGGTGGAGCGGGAAATATTACGGTGAATGACGCGCTTGCAATCGGCACCGGAACATTGACCAAGGACGGCGCGGGCATGTTGACATTGACTGCGGCGAGCACTTACACGGGGCTGACGGCAATCAGCGGAGGCGTGTTGCGGGCTCAAATTGCAACGGCGTTGGGCACCAATGCAGCGGGAACCACGGTGGCGAATGGAGCGGCGTTGGAATTGCAGGGAACTATTACTATCGTAGGCGAAGCGTTGACGTTGAGCGGAACCGGGATTGGTGGAACTGGTGCGCTGAGGAACACTCTTAATAGTAATAGCTTCAATGGAAACATCACCTTGGCTGCAAATTCGCGGGTGAATTCGGATTCAGGCGTTCTCACTATAAGCCCGGTAGCCGGGAGCGCGTTTGCGGGAGCCTTCGATCTGACGTTGGGTGGCGCAGGGAGCATCACGGTTAGTCGTCCGATTACCACCGGTGCATCCGCGGTGACACTTGATGGTGCGGGAACAGTAATCTTCAACACCAATGCTGCGAATACTTACACGGGTTTGACGACAATCAGCTCCGGGATTTTAAGTGTGAGAAATGCGACAGGACTGGGAACCAACGCGACAGGAACGGTTGTAGCGAATGGGGCGCAGCTGCAGATCCGGGGAACCATTACTGTTGCGGGGGAAGCTCTGACGATCAGCGGAACCGGAGGTGGAACTGGCGCACTGCGGAGCACCATCAATAACAACAGTTATAATGGGACCATCACTCTTGCTGCGGATTCCCGAATTAATTCCGACGCCAATACGCTGACTTTAAATCCTACGGGTGCGGACGCTATTACGGGGGGATTCAATCTCACGCTGGGCGGAGCCGGAGCGATTACGGTGAGTCGTCCGATCACCATCGGCGCGGGTACCCTGACCAAGGACGGCACGGGAACGGTGACCATAAACGTCAATGCTGCGAACAACTACACCGGCCTGACGAGTGTGAATGCGGGTGCTCTTAATGTTCGTAATGCAACCGGCTTGGGCACATCAGCCGCAGGAACCACAGTCGCGAGCGGAGCGGCATTGCAAATCCAGGGAACGATTACCGTAACCGGTGAGTCACTGACACTCAATGGTACGGGGATCGGGGGAACCGGTGCGTTTCGAAATATTACCAACACCAACAGCTTTAATGGAAACATCACTCTTGGTAGTGATGTCCTAATCGTCTCCAACGCCGGGGCACTGACGATCAATCCGGCTTCTGGAAATTCCATCACCGGCACCAATGTGAATCTGTCGCTCGGCGGCAATGGCGCAATGACCATTAGCAAAAGCATTGTGCTGGGCACCGGTGCGCTGACCAAAGCCGGGACCGGGACTGTAACTTTACTTGAGGCAAACACATATGACGGTCTTACCGCCATCAATGCAGGGGCGGTCAATATCAGGAATGATATGTCGTTGGGCAGTGTTGTGGCGGGGACGAGCGTGACCACTGGCGCAGCGTTGCAGTTGCAGGGGGGAATCACCGTGACTGGTGAGGCGCTGACCTTGAACGGCACCGGCGTAACTGCGACTGGTGCGTTGCGCAGTATTTCAGGGAACAACAACTTCAATGGAAACATCACCCTTGGCAGTGCAGTGCGGATTAATTCTGATGCAGGAATCCTCACACTCAATCCGGCTGCGGGTGATTCCATCACGGGAATAAATCAAAATCTGACACTGGGTGGTGTGGGCACCATTGTGGTGAGCAAGGCGATCACGACTGGTACCGGAACACTCACCAAAGACGGGACTGGCACTGCGACACTGCTGGGATCCAATACTTATACGGGGCTAACGACGGTCAGTGCGGGAGTGCTGAATATTCAGAATGACACGGCACTTGGAACGAGCGCGAACGGAACCAGCGTGACCACAGGTGCAGCGTTGCAGATGCAGGGTGGAATCACCGTAACCGACGAGGCACTGACCTTGAATGGAACGGGCGTGGGAGGCACCGGAGCGCTGCGCAATATTAGCGGAGACAACAACTATAACGGTAATATCACCCTCGGAGCGGTGACCCGCGTGAACTCGGATATAGGCACACTAACGATTGATCCCGGTTCAGGAAACGCATTCTCCGGTGCGTTCAATCTGACTCTGGGTGGTGTGGGAAACATTACCGTGAACGATCCGATTGCGACAGGTGCCGGGACACTGACCAAGGATGGAGTTGGAATACTGACACTGGCCGGGCCGAATACCTATACCGGATTGACGACGGTGAGTGCTGGTGTGCTGAACATACGCAACGACACTGCACTTGGAGGCACGGCGAGTGGAACCAGTGTGACTAGTGGTGCGGCGTTGCAAATGCAGGGTGGAATTACAGTGACGGGAGAGGCGCTGACCTTGAATGGAACGGGTGTGGGAGCTACCGGTGCGTTGCGCAATATCAGTGGGGACAACAACTTTAACGGAAACATCACCCTGGGTGCGGCGACTCGTATCAACTCCGATGCGGGGACACTCACCATTGATCCCGCCGCTGGTAATGCTTTCGCTGGTGGATTCGCGCTGACTTTTGGTGGTGCAGGAAACGCGAGCGTGAACGATGCAATTGCGACCGGTGCGGGAGTCGTCACCAAGGATGGTGCAGGAACTTTGACTTTGGCGGGGGCGAATACTTACACCGGGCTGACGACGGTAAGTGTGGGTGTCCTGAATATTCGGAATGATACAGCCTTGGGGGGCACCACTTCCGGAACGACGGTGACTGGCGGAGCAATGATGGAAATACAGGGGGGGATCACGGTAATGGCTGAGGCGCTGACTCTGAATGGGAGCGGAGTGGGTGCCGCTGGTGCGTTGCGAAACATCAGCGGAGACAACAGTTTTAACGGCAACATCACACTGGCGAGCGTCACCCGGATTAACTCCGATGCGGGAACACTCACCATAGATCCCGCTGCGGGAAATGCAATTTCGGGGGCATTTGCGCTGACTTTTGGTGGAGCTGGGAACATCACGGTGAATGATGCCGTGGCGACTGGAGCTGGAACGGTGACCAAAGACGGAGCCGGGACTTTGACGTTTGAAGGAGCTAACACTTACACCGGCCTTACGACGGTGAGCGCGGGCGTGCTGAACATTCGCAGCGATACCGCATTGGGTACAGCGGCGGCAGGAACCACGGTGAACCTTGGTGCGGCCTTGGAAATGGAGGGTGGAATTACGGTAACTGGTGAAGCGCTCGCCTTGAGTGGTAACGGAATAGTGGGAGCGGGCGCATTGCGGAATATCAGCGGGGATAACAACTTTAACGGAAATATAACGTTGGGTGCCGCGACCCGTATCAACTCCGACGCGGGGACACTCATCATTGATCCAGCAAGCGGAGACGCTATTTCGGGCGCATTTGACCTGACCTTTGGTGGTGCAGGTAACATCACCGTGAGCGATGTGATTGCGACAGGGGCGGGAACAGTGACGAAAGATGGTGTCGGGACTTTGACGTTCGAAGGAGCGAACACCTTTATGGGTCTTACGACGGTAAGCGCAGGAGCGTTAAACATCCGCAACGATGCGGCACTGGGAACGACGGCGGCTGGAACGGTAGTGAGCGTGGGTGGCACTCTGGAGATGCAGGGCGGCATCACGGTGACGGATGAGACGCTGACGCTGAATGGAACCGGAGTGGGTGGCGCGGGTGCATTGCGCAACATCAGTGGGGACAATAGCTTTAATACCAATATCACGTTGGCTGGTGCGACTCGGATCAATTCCGATTCGGGCACACTCACGATCAATCCTGCATCCGGCGACGCCATATCGGGCACGTCCAATCTGACATTAGGTGGTGACGGAAATATCGAGATTCAAAAAGCGCTGTCCTTGGGGACTGCAGCCTTGAATAAAGATGGAACAGGCACCGCGACGTTGTTTGTCGCAAACACTTATTCTGGAGTGACCACGATCAGTGGCGGAGCATTGAATATTCGTGTTAGCGGCGGGCTAGGGGCCAATACGGCGGGAACGGTGGTAGGCAGCGGGGGAGCGTTGCAATTGCAGGGTGGAGTCACCGTGACTGCCGAGGCGCTGACACTTTCCGGCGACGGCGTCTCGAGTGACGGTGCCTTGCGCAATATTTCCGGCGACAATGCTTACAACGGCAATATCACGCTAAATGCGGCAAGCCGGATTCAGTCCGACGCGGGTACACTGACGGTTAATCCATCATCAGGAGACGCCATCACCGGTGCAAACCATGACCTCATAGTCAGCGGCGCAGGCGATGTGGTGATCTCCAAATCGATCACGACCGGAACAGGTGGATTAGTGAAAGAGGGCGCGGGAACTTTGCAGATACTGGAAGGGAATACGTATACTGGATCCACGACCCTGGATGGGGGAACGCTCCAGCTTGTATATGGATCGAATAGCTCGAAACTGTCGGATACTGCGGCATTGATTTTAAATTCCGGCACACTCGATCTGGCGGGAAGCGTCGGACACAACGAAGTAGTCGCCAGCACAAGCGTCAACGGCACGGTGACTATATCACGAAGCGCGGGAAGCGCGGTGATCCATCTGAATACCATCACACCGGGCATCGGCGCGGATTTACATTTCACGGAGGATAACATCGCTACAACCGACAACCTGAACGACGGGAGCGGCATTCTTGGTTCATGGGCGACTGTGGGCGGATTATGGGCGACTAATTCCACCAACGCCGCAGATGGTCTGATTATTGGTTACACGGGATATATTGATGTGCCGCGATTGGGCGGTGAGATCAACGATGGGCCGAGCAATATTCGCATTACCGATGTCGGCAATACGGTGGGAAACGTCACCCTGGGTGGGGTCGGGCTCACCAGCATTAACAGCCTTTTACAAGGTGCGCCCGGCGGCACGGCGACTGTGGATATTGGTGTGGGAAACACTTTGCGAATTTCCACGGGTGGTATTTTGCTTTCGAGCGGGAATGGTGCGTTGGTTTTCGGCAGTGATGGCGTTTTGACCGCTGGAACTGCCGATGACACTGCGGGAACACTGAGCCTGACGAATCAGGATGCTACTAACTCAATTACGGTAAATACGGTCATTACCAATAATGGCACAGGCGTGGTTTCGCTGACTAAATCGAATGGAACGGGAACTGTGGTTTTGACAGCGGCAAATACTTACACGGGATTGACGACGGTGAATTCAGGCACGCTGGCTTATGGCGCGAGCGATGTGATCGCGAGCGGCGGTGTGACAGTGGACGGCGCGACGGCGGTGCTGGCGTTGGGAGTTAATCAAAGCGACACGGTTGGAACGGTAATTGTAGCGAACGGAGGCAGTATCACCGGGAGCGGAACTTCAACAATGACGAGCACGGGCACCTATGACGTGCGAAGCGGAAGCGTCAGCGCGATTTTAGGCGGGAGTGGAATTACCCTGACCAAAACGACGACGGGAACGGTGACTTTGAGCGGAGCAAATACTTATACTGGGCTGACGACGGTTTCAGCGGGTACGCTGGCGTATGGAGCGAGCGATGTGATCGCAAGCGGCGGTGTTACAGTGGATGGCGCGACGGCGGTGCTGGCAATGGGAGCCAACCAGAGCGACACCGTGGGCACGGTGATTCTGGCGAACGGGGGGAGTATCACCGGGAGCGGAACCTCAACGCTGACAAGCACGGGCAGCTTTGACGTGAGAAGCGGAAGCATCAGCGCGATTTTGGGCGGGAGCGGAATTACCCTGACCAAGACGACAGCAGGAACGGTGACTTTGAGCGGAGCCAACACCTATACGGGTCTCACGACCGTCAGTGCAGGCACGCTGGCGTATGGAGCGAACAACGCGATTGGCAGTGGTGATGTGACGTTGGACGGCGGAACGGCGGTGCTGGCAATGGGAGCTAATCGCAGCGACACGGTGGGAACAGTGATTCTGGCCAACGGGGGGAGTATCACCGGGAGCGGAACCTCAACGCTGACAAGCACGGGCAGCTTTGACGTGAGAAGCGGAAGTATCAGCGCGATTTTAGGTGGAGTAGGAATTACCCTGACCAAGACAACGGCAGGAACAGTGACTTTAAGTGGAGCAAACACCTACACGGGACTCACGACCGTCAGCGCAGGCACGCTGGCGTATGGAGCGAACAACGCGATTGGCAGTGGTGATGTGACGGTGGACGGCGGGACGGCGGTGCTGGCAATGGGAGCTAATCGCAGCGACTCCGTGGGAACGGTGATTTTGGCGAATGGCGGGAGTATCACCGGAAGCGGAACTTCAACGCTGGTAAGCACGGGTAGCTTCGATGTGAGAAGCGGAAGCATCAGCGCGATATTAGATGGAGTAGGAATTACCCTGACCAAGACCACGGCAGGCACAGTGACTTTAAGTGGAGCCAACACCTACACGGGTCTCACGACCGTCAGCGCAGGCACGCTGGCGTATGGCGCGAACAACGCAATTGGCAGTGGTGATGTGACGGTGAGCGGTGCGACGTCCGTGCTGAACTTGGGTGCGAACCGCACCGATACGGTTGGCACGGTCACGCTGCTTGGTGGAGCGGTGATTGATGGCAGCGGCACTTCCTCGCTCGGCAGCATCACCAGTTTCGAGTTACAAAACGGGACGGTGAACGTGGGCTTGGCTGGAACAGCCGATCTAAATAAAACGACTGCAGGCACTGTGACGCTGAACGGCACAGGTGCTTATTCGGGCGACACCACCGTGAGTGCAGGCACGCTGGTTTATGGCGCAAGCAATGTGCTGGGTTCGGGCTCGTTGCTTGTGAGCGGCGCAAGCACCATTTTAAATATGGGGGCAAATAATACGGACACTGTTGGGCTGGTGACTCTCGCAGGCGGGGCAACGATCGCCGGAAGCGGTACATCTGAGCTCACAAGCAGTGCCGGATTTGAGCTGCAGAACGGTGTCGTGAATGTCGCTCTTGCCGGGGCAGTCGATTTGAATAAAACCACGGTGGGCACAGTGACGCTTAATCATGAAAACACTTATTCCGGGCTGACTACTGTGAGCGCGGGCAATCTGGTTTATGGAGCCAACGATGTCTTGGGGAGCGGAGATGTAACGGTGGATGGCGCTACAGCGGTGCTGGATATGGGAAGCAATCAAACCGATACCGTCGGAACAGTGACGCTTTCAAATGGGGGAACTATTACCGGGACCGGTAGTTCCACACTCACTTCCACTGGAACCTTTGAAATGATGGATGGCAGCGTGAACGTCAGTCTGGACGGCGCTGGAATTGATTTTAACAAAACCACGGGCGGCACGGTGAGCCTGAACCGATCGAATACTTTTACTGGTATTACTACAGTGACTGCGGGTTATCTGAGCC
>Ga0335394_10006244_pt1 | contig 13453 bp, 9 predicted proteins | sample MAT03_FD_205741 | JGI IMG/M metagenome (GOLD analysis project Ga0335394, IMG submission 205741) | Freshwater microbial communities from Lake Fryxell liftoff mats and glacier meltwater in Antarctica - MAT-03 (spades assembly) (version 2) ...
CACCCTGGTGCCCGCTGCCAACCTGCCGCTGGAGCGGGTTGGAATCTCCGGTTTGCGCGGCAAGGGGCTGCGGCCGCTCATGGCGATGCCGTGGCGACTGACTCGCGCCGTGGTCGAGGCCCTGAGAATATTCAAACGCCATCGCCCGCGCGCCGCCATCGCCTTCGGCGGATTCGCCGCCGGCCCGGGTGGGCTTGCCGCGCGCATGAGCGGCGTGCCGCTGCTGGTGCACGAACAGAATCGCGTACCGGGCTATACCAATCGCATCCTCGCGCGGCTGGCGCGTCGCGTGCTGTGCGGTTTTCCGGATGCCTTTGCGCAGCGTGGCGAAACGGTCGGCAATCCGGTGCGCGCCAGCATTGCAGCGATCGTGCCGCCAGCACAGCGCTTCGCTGCGCGCGAGGGCGCGCTGCGGCTGCTGGTGCTGGGCGGCAGCCAGGGCGCGCGCGCGCTCAATGCCGCAGTGCCCGTGGCACTGGCGCAGGTGCCGGCGGGCAGCGTCGAGGTCTGGCATCAGGCCGGGCGTGCGCTGATCGACGCCGCGCGCGCGAGCTATGCCGAACATCGTCTGACTGCACGGGTCGATCCATTCATCGACGACATGGCTGCGGCCTATGCATGGGCCGATGTGGTGATCTGTCGCTCCGGCGCGCTGACCTTGGCCGAGCTGTGCGCAGCCGGCGTGGGTTCAGTACTGGTGCCGTTTCCGTTCGCGGTCGATGACCACCAGACCCGCAATGCGCAGTATCTCATCGAGCGCGGTGCCGCGATCCTCGAGCCCGAGGGCCCGCAGTTGGCGGTGGCCCTCGCGCAGGTCCTGATCGACCTCGGGCGCGATCGCGCGCTGGTGCTGGGCATGGCCGAGGCCGCGCGTCGACTGGCCACCCCGGACGCGGCCATGCAGATCGCCGATGCGTGCATCGCGGAGTCGCGGCCATGACCCTGCGACGCATGGCCGAACACGCCGACCTGATGCGCGCCTATGCGCGCGTGCACTTCGTCGGCATCGGTGGTGCGGGCATGAGCGGCATCGCCGAGGTGCTGGCCACCCTCGGTTACCAGGTGTCGGGATCGGATCTGGGCGAGAGCGCGGTCACCCACCGCCTCGCCGCTGCCGGCGTGCGCGTGCACCGCGGCCACGCCGCGGCCCATGTCGCCGACGCCGACGTGCTGGTGGTCTCCAGCGCGATCGCCGCGGACAATCCCGAACTGCTCGCCGCGCGCGAGCGCCGCATCCCGGTGGTGCCGCGCGCGGAAATGCTTGGCGAGTTGATGCGCCTGAAGACCGGCATCGCGGTGGCAGGCACCCACGGCAAGACCACCACCACCAGCCTCGCGGCGTCAGTGCTGGCCGAGGGTGGTCTGGATCCCACGTTCGTGATCGGCGGCCAGCTTAATTCCGCCGGCACCAATGCGCGACTCGGCCAGAGCCGCTTCCTGATCGCCGAGGCCGACGAGAGCGATGGCTCGTTCCTGCTCCTGCAGCCATCGATCGCCGTGATCACCAACATCGATGCCGATCACCTGGAAAACTACGGTGGCGATTTCGAGCAGGTGCGGCAGGCGTTCGCCGATTTCCTGCACCACCTGCCGTTCTATGGCCTGGCGATCCTGTGCATCGACGATGCCGAAACCGCAGCGCTAGCCAAGCAGACCCCGCGCAACGTGATGACCTACGGCGAAGCGTCGGAAGCGGATGTGCGCGCCAGCAACGTGCGCCAGCACGGCTTTGCGATGCATTTCGACCTGCACCTGCCCAAGCGCGATGCCGCCGTGCCGGTGGTGCTCGACCTGCCGGGTCGGCACAACGTGCTCAATGCGTTGGCCGCCGCCGCGATCGGCTGGCAGCTCGGCGTCGACGACGACGCCATTGCGCGCGCACTGGCCGGTTTCCGCGGCGTCGGCCGGCGCTTCCATCGGCATGGCCAGATCCGCGTCGGCGACGGGCACGCGATGTTGATCGACGACTACGGCCACCATCCACGCGAACTGGCGGCGGTGTTCGACGCAGCACGCGGCGGTTGGCCGGAGCGACGCCTGGTGGTGGCATTCCAGCCGCATCGCTACACGCGTACCCGCGATCTGCTCGACGACTTCGCCGAGGTGCTCGCGCAGGTCGACGTGCTGATGCTCACCGAGGTCTATCCGGCCGGCGAGAGTCCGATCGCGAACGCCGACGGCAAGGCGCTGGCGCGCGCGGTGCGCGCGCGCGGCCGCGTCGATCCGGTGCTGGTCAAGACCGCGCGCGACTTGCCCGCAGCGCTGGCCCCGCTGGCCCGCGACGGCGACCTGATCCTGCTCATGGGTGCTGGCGACATCGGCCATGTAGCCGCCGATCTTGCTGCGGCTGGCGCCCTGCCGGAGGTCCACGCATGAGCCGCATCGCGCAGGCACAGGCCTTTGGTCGCGTCGCCGTAGCACTCGGCGGCACGTCGTCGGAGCGCGAGGTCTCGCTCAACTCTGGCGCCAACGTGCTGGCAGCGCTGCGCGCGCGCGGCATCGATGCGCAGCCGGTCGACGGCATTCCGGCCCTGATCGCAGCCGCGCAGCGCGGCGAGATCGACCGCGTGTTCAACGTGCTGCACGGCCATCGCGGCGGCGGCGAGGACGGCGTGCTGCAGGGTGCGTTGGACGCACTCGGCGTGCCCTGCACCGGCTCCGGCGTGCTCGCCTCGGCGCTGTCGATGGACAAGATCCGCAGCAAGCAGGTGTGGCTGGCGCTGGGCCTGCCGACCCCGCGCTACGTGCGCCATGCCGCAGGCAGCGATATGCGTGCAGCGATCGCCACGCTGGGACTGCCGGTGGTGGTCAAGCCCGCCAACGAAGGCTCCAGCGTTGGCATCAGTCGTGTGTTCAGCGCCGACGACCTGCCGGCGGCGATCGAGCTGGCCGCGCGCTACGACGGCGAGCTGCTGATCGAGCAGTTGATCGTCGGCGAGGAGTACACCGTCGGCGTACTCGGACGCGAGTCGCTGCCCTCGATCCGCATCGTGCCGCCCGGCGAGTACTACGACTACCACGCCAAGTACATCTCCGACGATACGCAGTACATCTGCCCCGGTCTGGATGGTGCGGCAGAAGTAGCGCTGCGCGCGCTCTCGCTGGCAGCCTTCGATGCGCTCGGCTGTGCCGGCTGGGGCCGGGTCGACGTGATGCGCGATCGCGCGGGCGGCAACTGGCTGCTGGAGGTCAATACCGCGCCGGGCATGACCAGCCACAGCCTGGTGCCGAAGGCCGCGCACGCAGTCGGCATCGATTTCGAGTCGCTGTGCTGGCGCATCCTCGAAACCAGCTTCCCGCAGGAGGGCGCATGAACGCGCGCGTGCGCGGCAATCCGCTGGTCAAGCTGCTCGCCTGGAGCCTCGCCCTCGCGGTCATCGCGCTGCCGATCGTGGGTGCGCTCAACGGCTGGTTCGTGTCCGATCGCTGGCCGTTCCGCCAGCTGCGCATCGATGCCAGCTTCGAACGGGTCAATGCCGAACAGGTGCGTGCCGCGATCGCGCCGCGCCTGGAAGGTGGATTCTTCGGCGTCGATCTGGATGCGATCCGCGCCGCGATCGAACAGATCCCGTGGGTCGAGCGCGCCGAAGTGCGACGCCGCTGGCCCGATACCTTCGAGGTGCAGGTGCGTGAGCGCAGTGCTGCGGCCGTGTGGTCCGACGGCCGACTCATCGACAGCGCAGGAGAACTGTTCGCGGTGCCCGGCAACACCGTGCCCGAGGGCCTGCCCCGACTGTCCGGTCCCGAGACCCGGGTCGCCGATGCGCTGGCCTTCCAGCGCAGCGCGAATGCTGCCATGCAGGGCACCGGCATGGCGCTCGCCGAGCTCGCACTCAGCGCGCGCGGCAGCTGGACGGTGCTCACCGCCAGCGGCGCGACCCTGGTGCTGGGCCGCGAGCAGGCCAGCGAGCGCCTCACGCGCTTCCTCGATGCAATGCGCCAGATCGATGGCAGCGCCGGCCTCGTGCTGCTGCGCGCCGACCTGCGCTACGCCAACGGTTTCGCCGTGCAGTGGCAGCAGACCGAGCCACCGATCGAGCCACCGATCGAGGCACCAATCGCGCCACCGATCGCGCCACCCATCCCCGTTCCCGCGCCGCAGGCCTGAGCATGTCCCGCAAGTCAGAAAACAAGACGCTCCTGGTCGGCCTCGATATCGGCACCTCGAAGATCGTGGCGATCGTCGGCGAATACGCGCCCGGCGAGCCGGTCGAGGTGATCGGCATCGGCACCCATCCGTCGAAAGGCATGAAGCGCGGCGTGGTGGTCGACATCGAATCGACCACCCAGGCGATCCAGCGCGCGATCGAAGAAGCCGAGCTCATGGCCGGCTGCGAGATCCGCTCGGTGTATGCCGGCATTTCCGGCAGCCACATCCGCAGTCTGAACTCGCAGGGCGTGGTGGCGATCCGCGAAAAAGAGGTCACCGAGGGCGATGTCGAGCGTGTGCTGGATGCCGCACGCGCGGTCGCGATTCCGGCCGACCAGCGCATCCTGCACGTGCTGCCACAGGAATACGTGATCGACGAGCAGGAAGGCATCCGCCATCCGACCGGCATGAGCGGCGTGCGCCTGGAAGCGCGCGTGCACCTGGTCACCGGTGCCATGAGTGCGGCGCAGAACATCTCCAAGTGCGTGACGCGCTGCGGGCTGGCGGTCGACGATCTGATCCTGCAGCAACTGGCCTCGTCTTACTCGGTGCTGACCCAGGACGAGAAAGACCTCGGCGTGGCGCTGGTGGATATCGGTGCGGGCACCACCGACATCGCGGTGTTCACCCACGGTGCGATCCGCCACACCGCCTCGCTCGGCGTGGCCGGCGATCAGGTCACCAACGACATCGCCTTCGCGTTCCGCACGCCGACCCCGTTCGCCGAGGAGATCAAGGTCAAGTACGCCTGTGCGCTGGCCCAGCTCGCGCGCGCAGAAGAAACCATCGAGGTGACCAGCGTGGGCGATCGCCCGCCGCGGCGGCTGGCGCGACAGATGCTCGCCGAGGTGGTGCAGAAACGCTACGAGGAAATCTTCGAGATGGTGCAGGCGGAACTGCGCCGCTCCGGCTACGAGGAGCTGATCGCCGCCGGCGTGGTGCTCACCGGCGGCGGCTCGAAGATGGAGGGTGTGATCGAACTGGCCGAAGAAATGTTGCACATGCCGGTTCGGGTCGGCGTGCCGCAGTTCGTCACCGGCCTGTCGGACGTGGTCAGCAACGAGATCCACGCCACCGGCGTGGGCCTGCTGCTGTACGGCGCACGCCAGGGCGTCGGCGCACCGCGCACGCCAGCGCCGAGCGCAGGCGAGGGCGGCAACGATGTCTGGCAGCGTTTCAAGCGCTGGTTCAGTGGGGAGTTTTAGCGGTACGGGTGAGGGCGCAGGGTGCAGGGCTCAGGAAAGCAGTGTTTCGCGGCTCTTCTGCACCCTGGGCCGTGCAGCCTGAGCCCTAACCAAAGCAACACGCAACACCGGAAGTCACGGCAAAAACAGCAGCGAATCAAAAAAACCGCACGAACGGAGGATGGGAAAATGTTCGAACTCGTGGAGTCAGCCGCGCCCAACGCGGTCATCAAGGTCATCGGAGTGGGTGGCGGCGGCGGCAACGCGGTCAACCACATGCTGGGCGCCAATGTCGAAGGCGTCGAATTCGTGTGCGCCAACACCGACGCGCAGGCGATGAAGGGCTGCCCGGCCAAGACCGTGCTGCAATTGGGTGGCCACGTCACCAAGGGCCTGGGTGCCGGCGCCAACCCCGAGGTCGGTCGCCAGGCAGCCCTCGAGGATCGCGAACGCATCGTCGAGGTGCTGACCGGTGTCGACATGGTGTTCATCACCGCCGGCATGGGCGGTGGCACCGGCACCGGGGCGGCCCCGGTGGTCGCACAGCTGGCCAAGGAGATGGGCATCCTCACCGTCGCTGTAGTGACCAAGCCGTTTCCCTTCGAGGGCCGGCGCCGCATGCAGGTAGCGCTCAAGGGCATCGAGGAGCTCTCGCATCACGTCGACTCGTTGATCACGATCCCCAACGAGAAGCTGCTCACCGTGCTCGGCCGCGATGTCAATTTCCTCAACGCCTTCCGTGCTGCCAACGACGTGCTGTTGGGCGCGGTGCAGGGCATCGCGGAGCTGATCACCCGTCCGGGGCTCATCAACGTCGACTTCGCCGACGTGCGCACGGTGATGAGCGAGATGGGCATGGCGATGATGGGCTCGGGCATCGGCCGTGGCGACGACCGCGCGCTGGCCGCGGCCGAAGCTGCGGTGTCCAATCCGCTGCTCGACGACATCAACTTGTCGGGCGCCTGCGGGATCCTGGTCAACATTACCGCCGGCGCCAGCTTCACCATGCGCGAGTTCGAGGAGATCGGTCGCACCATCGAGGAGTTCGCCTCGGAGGACGCCACCGTGGTCATCGGCACCGTGCTCGATCACGAGATCCAGGACGATGTCCGGGTCACCGTGGTCGCCACCGGTCTTAACCGCCAGCCGCAGGTGCGCAGCGTCGGCGGCGTCCAGACCGGTCGCGACGGGGCGCGCGAGATCGTTCGCGAGCCGGGGCGCGAAGCCGCGCCCGAGCGCCCGTCCGTGCGGGTGGTGCGCAACGCGACTGGCGGGGCGGCAGATACCGGCTTCGGTGCGACGGGGCGCGCCGTTGCCGCAGCCAGGGTCTCGACCGTGCCGGCCGAGAACGCACCGCCGGTCGACGACTATCTGGACATTCCGGCCTTCCTGCGTCGGCAGGCGGACTGATCCAGTCTGCCAGCGCCGGGCTTGAGAAGGCCCGGTACCGATCGCCGGACCGCCAGTGCCCGGCGAACGGGCAATCTGCGAGGGATTGCCCGCGTTTCCTGCCCGCCGGGCGCGCCCATCCCGCGCCCGGCGCGGCTATTATCGGGGCCTGATTGCGGTCCGACGGTGCGCTGGCGCACCGTGCGCTGCACGACATGGCTGTTGCGTCGGCGCAACACTTGTGGGGTTTTGTCCGCCGCAAAGGTTTGCCGCCCCAATCTCCTGTGTTATGGTCCCCCGCCGTGACAGCCTCTGCCCCGAGGAAACGACAAGAATGATCAGGCAGCGCACGTTGAAAAACGTGATTCGCGCGACCGGAGTGGGAATCCACACGGGTGAAAAGGTTTACATGACCCTGCGTCCAGCTGCACCGGACAGCGGCATCATTTTTCGTCGTGTCGACTTGCCCGAGCCGGTTGAACTCAAAGCCTGCTGCGAGTGCGTGGGCGACACCAGCCTGTCGACCACCCTGGTGCGCGACGGCGTTCGCGTCGCCACGATCGAACATCTGCTGTCGGCGATGGCCGGTCTGGGCATCGACAACGCCTACGTCGACCTGTCGGCTGCCGAAGTGCCGATCATGGACGGCAGCGCCGGTCCCTTCGTGTTCCTGCTGCAGTCGGCCGGTATCCACGAGCAGGAAAAGGCCAAGCGCTTCATCCGCATCAAAAAGTCGATCACCGTGCGCGACGGCGACAAGTGGGCGCGCTTCGACCCCTTCGATGGCTTCAAGGTCGGTTTCTCGATCGACTTCGACCACCCGATCTTCACCACCAAGGCCTCGACCGCCGAGATCGACTTCTCGACCACCTCGTTCGTCAAGGAAGTCTCGCGCGCGCGCACCTTCGGCTTCATGCGCGACATCGAGATGCTGCGCGAGCGCAATCTGGTGCTCGGCGGTTCGATGGACAACGCGATCGTGCTCGACGACTACCGCGTGCTCAATGAAGACGGGCTGCGCTACGAAGACGAGTTCGTAAAGCACAAGATCCTCGACGCGATCGGCGATCTGTACCTGCTGGGCCACAGTCTTGTTGGCGCGTTCTACGGCCACAAGTCGGGCCACCAGTTGAACAACCGGCTGCTGCGTGCGCTGCTGGCCGATGCCAACGCGTGGGAAGAAGTCACCTACAACGATCACAGCACTGCCCCGATCTCTTACGCCCATCCGGCGCAAGCGGTCTGACGAGTTAACCAACCGGTCACACAAAACAACGACAGCCGCCAGCACACTCAGGCGGCGACGGCGCAGTATCCGCCCGGGGGAATCACGAGGTAGAGGCCAGGGAGGCCAGACGGTGGAAGAGGGCTCGCAGTTCGGGGTCTTCCAGGATGGCGGCAGCTTGCCGGAGGTGCTCGGCAGCTGCGCTGGAAAGCGGCTTTTGCGATGCCTGTTCCGGGGGAACGGCTGGTATCGGTGCCACTTTCACGGTGAGTTGGTCCACGGTCGTGCCGGTAAAACGGCTGGCCGCAGCGAGCAGTGCGCCTTGCATGAGGCGAAGGCGTTCTGCAACCGCTGGCGAACTCGCCAGAAAGATGAGGCGCGATCCTCGAAGGTTGGCCAGGCGGACTCGTCCGGCCAAGGTGGGGGGGAATGCGCTACGCAATGCCTGGTCGAGCACCTCGAGGAGTCGGGCGTGCGCGATCAGCCCGGTCAAAGCCGGTCCGGCTTTCGTGTCCAGTGGACGCGTGGGTCGATCGGTAGTGGCAGGGCGGCGTTGCATTGGCCAATCAATGAGACCGGACAGCAGGCGAACACGACATGAACATCATAATCGTCGCCAGCCGGCTTTCGTCGCCTAAAACCATCCGACTGGGTGATTGGCGCGCGATGGCCGCAACCGGCACGGCGCTCGCAGCCGTGGCCGGAGTATTGATCGCTTTCGGCGCCCTGTTCGGCGCCACGTTCACCGGGCCGGCCAAGGCCCGTGCAGAAATTGCGCAGGCACGCGCGCAACTCGAGGCGCAGCAGGCGCAGCTGGGCGAAGTCGAGCGTGCGGTCGAGCGCGGCGTCGACGCGCTGGCGATCCGGCTGGGCAAACTGCAGGCCGAATCGATGCGCCTGAATGCGCTGGGTTCGCGGCTGGCAAAAGTCGGCAAGTTAGACGATGGCGAGTTCGATTTCGATGCCGAACCCGCCCTCGGCGGTCCGGCCGCCTCGGCACCGGCGGTGTCGCTGAGCGTGGCGGAAGTCGATGGTGCGCTGGAGCGCCTCGAGACGCAGTTCGCGCTGCAGTCGGACCAGTTGGGAATGCTGGAGTCGGTGATGTTCGATCGCGAGATCGACCAGGGCCTGATGCCGGCCGGCACTCCGGTGCGCTCGGGTTACAAGTCTTCCGGCTTCGGCTATCGCGCCGATCCCTTCACTGGTCGACCGGAGTTCCACAGCGGTGTCGACTTCAACGGCCCGCGTGGTTCCGACGTGATCGCCGTGGCCGGCGGCGTGGTGTCCTACGCCGGCCTGAAGCCCGGCTACGGCAACGTGATCGAGATCGACCACGGCAACGGCTACATGACGCGCTACGCCCACAACGACCGCAACATCCGCGAGGTCGGCGATCCGGTGCGTGCGGGCGAGCTGGTCGCGCGCATGGGCTCGAGCGGTCGCGCCACCGGCGTGCACGTGCACTTCGAGGTGTGGCTCAACGGGCGCCTGGTGAACCCGTCGGAGTACATCCGCGCCATTCGCTGACGCCACGCGGACTTGAAACCGGGGCGATCCGGCCCCAATCCGTGAAGGTCGCGCAAAGGCCGCCAGTCGCTGGCGGCCTTTCGCTTTGCAGCGCAGGTAAACTGGCGCGCTCGCGACCCGCATTCTTTCCGTATCAGGCCCGTCCATGATCAACCGTTTCCTCACCGCCATTTTCGGCAGCCGCAACGAGCGGCTGGTCAACCAACTGCGCAAGGGCGTGGCCAAGGTCAGCCAGCACGAGGCCGCGCTGCAGGCGCTCGACGACGAAGGCCTGAAGGCCAAGACCGCCGAGTTCCGCGCCCGCCTGGACCAGGGCGAGACGCTGGACAACCTGCTGCCCGAAGCTTTCGCTGCCGTGCGCGAGGCCGCGCGCCGCACCCTGGGCCTGCGCCACTACGACGTGCAGCTGATCGGCGGCATGGTGCTGCACAGCGGCAAGATCGCCGAGATGCGTACCGGCGAGGGCAAGACCCTGGTAGCGACCTTGCCGGTGTATCTGAATGCACTGCCGGCCAAGGGCGTGCACGTGGTCACGGTCAACGACTACCTCGCCCGCCGCGACGCAGCGTGGATGGGTCCGGTCTATGCCGCGCTCGGCATGAGCGTGGGCGTGGTGGTGCCCGGCATGAAGCCGGGCGACAAGCGCGAGGCTTACGCCGCCGACATTACCTACGGCACCAACAACGAATTCGGCTTCGACTACCTGCGCGACAACATGGCGCTGTCGAAGGACGACCGCTATCAGCGCGAGCAGACCTACGCGATCATCGACGAGGTCGACTCGATCCTGATCGACGAGGCGCGCACGCCGCTGATCATCTCCGGTCCTGCCGAAGACTCCCCGCAGCTGTATCTGAAGCTCAACCGTGTGGTGCCGAAGCTGGTCAAACAGGCCACCGAAGAAGGCGAAGGCGACTTCTTCGTCGACGAGAAGCAAAAGCAGGTGCACCTGTCGGAAAGCGGCATGGAGCACGCCGAGGCGCTGCTGCGCGAAGCCGAGGTGCTCAAGGAGCAAGACAGCCTCTACGACGCGACCAACCTGGTCGTGGTGCACCACCTCAACGCGGCCCTGCGTGCGCACAATCTCTACCAGCGCGATGTCGACTACATCGTGCGCGACGGCGAGGTCATCATCGTCGACGAGTTCACCGGCCGCACCCTGGCCGGCCGCCGCTGGTCCGACGGGCTGCACCAGTCGGTCGAGGCCAAGGAAGGCGTGCCGATCCAGCGCGAAAACCAGACGCTGGCCTCGATCACCTTCCAGAACTATTTTCGGCTGTACGAGAAGCTCGCCGGCATGACCGGCACTGCCGACACCGAAGCCTACGAGTTCCAGACCATCTACAGCCTGGAGGTGGTGGTCATCCCCACCCATCGCGCGATGGTGCGCAATGACAACGCCGACCTGGTGTTCCTCAAGCAGCCGATCAAGTACGACGCGGTGATCGAAGACATCCGCGACTGCCACCAGCGCGGCCAGCCGGTACTGGTCGGCACGACTTCGATCGAAACCTCCGAGCTGCTCTCGCGCGAGCTGACCAAGGCCAAGATCCCGCACGAGGTGCTCAACGCCAAGCAGCACGAGCGCGAGGCGCATATCGTCGCCCAGGCCGGCAGCCCGGCCGCGGTCACCATCGCCACCAACATGGCCGGTCGCGGCACCGACATCGTGCTCGGCGGCAACCCCGAGTCCGAGATCGCCGCGCTGCCGCCGGAATCCACCGCGGCCGACCACGAGCGCGTGCGCGCGGAATGGAAGCAGCGGCATGCGCAGGTGATTGCCGCCGGCGGCCTGCACATCATCGGCACCGAACGCCACGAATCGCGCCGCATCGACAACCAGCTGCGCGGCCGCTCCGGCCGCCAGGGCGATCCCGGTTCGAGTCGCTTCTACCTGTCGCTGGAAGACAATCTGATGCGCATCTTCGCGCCGGATTGGGTCACCCGCTGGATGAAGCTGTTCGGCATGAAGGAAGACGAAGCCCTCGAAGACAAGATGGTCACCAAGGTGATCGAGCGCGCGCAGCGCAAGGTCGAGGCGCACAACTTCGATATCCGCAAGAACCTGCTCGAATACGACGACGTCGCCAACGACCAGCGCAAGGTGATCTACGAGCAGCGCAACGAGCTGCTGGAAGCGACCGATGTAGCCGCCACCGTTGCCACCATTCGCCAGGACGTGACCCAGGCGACCTGCCGCACCTATGTGCCGGCCAACAGCATCGACGAGCAGTGGGACCTGCCGGGCCTCGAGCGCGCCTTCGAAAGCGACTTCGGCATCCCGATCCAGACCCGCCGCTATCTCGAGGCCACCGAGGAGATCGCCGCCGACCAGCTGTGGACGCGGGCCACCGACGATGTCGAGCGTCACTTCCGCGAGAAAGAGGCGCTGGTCGGCAGCGAAGTGATGCGCGCACTGGAGAAGCACATCATGCTCTCGGTGCTCGACTCGCAATGGAAAGACCACCTGTCGAACATGGACTACCTGCGCCAGGGCATCCACCTGCGCGGCTATGCGCAGAAGCAGCCCAAGCAGGAGTTCAAACGCGAAGCCTTCGAGCTGTTCGAGCAGATGCTCGGCAAGTTCAAGACCGAGATGGTGACCATCCTGTCGCGCGTGCGCATCCGCAGCGAAGACGAAGTCGCGCGCCTCGAACAGGAGCAGCAGGAACGCCTGCAGCGCGCTGCCCTGCAGTTCCAGCACGCCGATTCCGGCAACCTCGGCGTCGACGAGGAGGCAGCCCAAGTGCAGGCAGCACTCGCGGCACAGGCAGCCCAGGGTCCAGTGGTGCGCGATGCGCCGAAGGTCGGGCGCAACGATCCTTGCCCGTGCGGTTCGGGCAAGAAGTACAAGCAGTGCCACGGGCGTCTGGCCTGAGTCGCTGCGGGCAGCAGCGCGCTGCCCGTGGCTGGCGATACCGCGAGCGCGACGCCTCGATCGGCCCGCGCCGCACGCTGCCAAACTGATGCAGCCGCTCGCGGTCGTCGCGGGCGTGCTGCGCGATGCGCAAGGCCGCGTGCTGGTGGCGCAGCGGCCGCACCATAAACATCAGGGTGGATTGTGGGAATTCCCCGGCGGCAAGCGCGAGGCCGGTGAGACACCGCTGCAGGCGCTGCGCCGCGAGCTGCACGAAGAACTCGGTATCGACATCGGCGACGCAACACCGCTGCTCCGCGTGCCGTGGCGTTACCCCGGGCAGCGCGTCGATCTGGAGGTGCTGCAGGTCGAGGGATTCACCGGAACGCCGCAAGGCCGCGAAGGGCAGGCGCTGGCGTGGGTCGCGGTCGACGAGTTGCATCGGTGGCCGCTGCCCGCTGCCGATCGCCCGGTGGTCAGCGCGCTGCGCCTGCCGCGCGAGTACGCGATCACCCGCGATCCGGACCTCGATGCCGAGGCATTGCTTGCAGCCGCGCTCGCGCAGCTGCAAGCCGGATCGAGGCTGCTGCAGTTGCGTGCGAAGACACTCGGGCTCGACGCGACCGCGCGCGTGCTCGCGGGGTTGCTTCCGGTTGCGCGCGACTGCAGTGCGAACATCCTGGTCAACACCCACTTGGCATTGGCCCGGGCAGTCGATGGCGTCGGCATACACCTGACCGCCGCCCAACTCGATCAACTCGACCGCCGCCCGCTGCCGCGCGACCGCTGGGTCTGCGCCTCGTGCCACGACCCGCGCGAAATCGAACGCGCGGTCGCACTCGATTGCGATTTCATCGTGCTCGCACCCGTACTGCCCACCGCGAGCCACCCCGGCGCCCGCACACTGGGCTGGCCCGAATTCGCACGTCTGAGCGCGCTGTCGCCACTACCGGTGTTCGCCCTGGGCGGTCTGGCCCCCAGTGATCTCGATACCGCCATCGCCCACGGTGCATTCGGCATCGCCGGCATTGCAGGTTTCGAGGCCCCGTCGCTTCGACCTTGAGCAAGCCCGCCAGCGCAAAACCCGTTCATCCCACACGCCGAAACCGCAAGGCTTGTCC
>Ga0335394_10006245_pt1 | contig 13447 bp, 11 predicted proteins | sample MAT03_FD_205741 | JGI IMG/M metagenome (GOLD analysis project Ga0335394, IMG submission 205741) | Freshwater microbial communities from Lake Fryxell liftoff mats and glacier meltwater in Antarctica - MAT-03 (spades assembly) (version 2) ...
TTGGGGGCGATTTTGTCCCATCCCATAGCAATCCCGGTGCCATGCCGTGCTAGAACGCCAAGAGTGCCAGGGCGGGTCAATGAGTGCCAACCGAACCCGACAAAGCGTTTTCCCCATGCACGCATAGTCCGTTTTCGGAAACGCAAGGGGGGAGTCGCCCGATACTCCTGCGTCATATATTCGCTTAAAGTCAAACCGTAGCATTTCGCACGAAAGTGACCGCGCCCGGCTTCGACAGCACACGTCGTTTCGTTATGCGCACGTTTTCTGCGTCCCCCTCTTTCCATGAAAAATCGAAAAAAATCTTCTCCCACCGAGACCGCGCCGGCGACCGCCGCATCCAAAAAAAAGGGCTCCTGCCCCTTCACCGCACTGCGCCGCTTTCTCAGCGGAGAGACGCATCAGACCGTGACAGACGAAGGGCAGCCCCTGACGACGAACCAAGGCGTGGTCATCGAAGACAACCAAAATTCGCTAAAGGCGGGGGTCGGAGGCCCCACCCTTCTCGAGGATTTCATCCTGCGGGAAAAAATCACGCACTTCGACCATGAGCGTATCCCCGAACGGATCGTTCACGCACGGGGTTCAGGCGCGCACGGGTATTTCGAATCGTACGGTACGGTCTCGGACGAAACGCGGGCCGAGTTTCTTCAGCCCGGGAAAACGACCGACGTTTTCGCTCGCTTCTCCACCGTTGCCGGGGGAGCCGGTTCGGGCGACCTGCCGCGCGATGTCCGAGGATTCTCCGTCAAATTCTACACCGAAGAAGGAAACTTCGATCTCGTCGGCAATAATATCCCCGTCTTCTTCATTCAGGATGCGATGAAGTTCCCGGACCTGATTCACGCGGTGAAGATGGAGCCGGACCGCGGATATCCGCAGGCGGCCTCTGCGCACGATACCTTTTGGGACTTCGCCTCGCTGATGCCGGAGAGCATGCACATGTTGGTCTGGGCGATGTCCGACCGGGGCATTCCGCGTTCCCTCCGCATGATCGAAGGCTTTGGCGTGCATACCTTCAGGCTGATCGACGCAGCCGGAGGTTCGACCTTCGTCAAATTCCATTGGCGGCCGCTCCTCGGTATGGCTTCGGTGCTCTGGGACGAAGCGGTGAAAATCAACGGAGCCGACCCCGATTTTCACCGTCGGGACCTGTTCGAGGCGATCGCGAAAGGCGACTTCCCTCAATGGGAGCTTGGATTTCAACTCTTCGACCAAGCGACAGCGGACAGCCTCGATTTCGATGTGCTCGACCCCACGAAGCTCATCCCCGAGGAGATCATTCCTCTACGGATGGTAGGCAAAATGACGTTGAATCGAAATCCGGACAATTTCTTCGCCGAGACCGAACAGGTGGCTTTCTGTCCCGCAAATGTGGTCCCGGGAATCGATTTCTCCAACGATCCCTTGCTTCAAGGAAGGCTACACTCCTATTTGGATACACAGTTAAGCCGGCTGGGTGGACCGAACTTCCATCAGATTCCCGTGAACGCCCCGCGCTGCCCGATGCGGAATTTTCAGCGCGACGGCTTACGGCAAATGACGGTTCCGAAAGGGCGCGTGGCCTACGAGCCCAGCTCGCTCGACGACGGCGTACCCCGCGAGAATCCGAAGAAGGGATTCACAACTTTCAACACGAGAGGACTGCCCGAAACACTCAACGCAGAAAAGACACGACGGCGGGCGGATACGTTTGCGGATCATTATACGCAGGCGCGCCAGCTCTTTCGATCGCTTTTGCCACCGGAGCAAACTCACATCGCCAGCGCGTTCGCCTTCGAACTGAGTAAAGTGGAGACCAAGCGCATCCGGTGCCGCATGCTCGGCCATTTACACCTGATCGACAACACACTCGCAACCACCGTGGAGGAAGCGCTCGGAATGGAGGGACAAGCCGAATACCTCGAAGCTGCCGTGCCTCCCCGCGATTTGAAGCCCTCGCCCGCCCTGAGTATCTTGGGGAAGGCGAAGGAAACGCTCGAGGGTCGAAAAATCGGGGTCTTTCTTACCCACGGCTTCGACGGCGCGCTGCTGGCCGAGGTGCGTGCACAGCTGACCAAAGAGAAAGCCAGCCTCGCCCTGATCGCGCCAAAGGTCGGCGGGGCGACCGACGCACGAGGAATGCACGTCGAGCTGGATTTTGCCCTCTCGGCGGCTCCGTCGTTTTTTTTCGATGCAGTCGTCCTCCTCGCCGGAATGGAGGAAGCGAGGAATCTTTCCACGCAGACGGCAGCGGTGGAGTGGGTCGCGAACGCATTCGCACACCTCAAAGTCATCGGTCACACGGCGGAGGCCGATCCCCTTTTGAAAGCCGCCCGAGTCAAACGAGATCCCGGAATCGTCACGCTAGCGGGGAAATCGGACGTACGTGCCTTCGTCGACGCGGCTAAAAAAGGGCGGATCTGGGACCGCGAACCGAAACTGCGATCTCCGGGCTGAGCGGAAGTCCGTTTCGCGGGAGGACATCCCTTGCACGCTTTCCGATGAAGGCCGCACTCCGCCCAAAGTGGAACGAGTGCCATGCTTCCGCCATCGCGCAATGCGATCGCGGCATACTCTCAGGGAATTCCGGTCAGGGCGATTGCCGCGACCTCCAGACGTTTCCGATCGACACGCGCGCGTTGACCCTCGGAACGTTCAATCAATCCCGCATAGTCGATCTCGCGCAGTCGAACATCCGTGACCGCGGTGAGCTGCAAAGCCTGCCAGAGGGCTTTTTTTCCGGAGAGCCCGAGCATTAACATCTCCAACGTTTCGAAAACACCGAACACCTCCGTCGCATTCCTCAGTTTCAGGCGGCCCGCTTTCGCGGCCACCCAACTCGCGACCTCCTTGATGCCTGTCGACCCGCACCCGATCCGCGACCGGAGCTCGACCAGGATCCTTTGCTCTTCTTCGATTTCCGAAAGGAGAGCGGAGGCAAACGGCCCGAGAGTGTCGCTCGTGTGGTGATCGCGCAACATCTTGAGAAAGTCGACGGCGGCCTTGGACGCGCTCAGATGATCGTTCAGGTAAATCGCGAGTGGTTCGTTCATGACGATTAAACGAGGATGCGGATGGACAGTACTACCCACCGGAGGTTTCGCCGCCCATGACTGGCAAAACAATCCCCGTGATGTACGACGAATCGGCCTCGGAAGCCAAAAACACGTATGCTGGTGCCAACTCTTCCGGCTGCGCGGGACGACCCATGGGGTTGTCTTTTCCGAACTGCGCAACTTCCTTTGGACTCAAGCCGGGGTCAGACGGATTCAAAGGCGTCCACACCGGACCGGGTGCGACGGCATTCACGCGAATACCCCGGTCGAGCACACTGCCCGCGAGAGCTTTGGTAAAAGCATTGATCGCACCTTTGGTGGAGGAATAGTCCGGCAACTTGGCGGAACCGAAGATACCAGTTTCCGAACTCGTCACGATGATGCTCGAGCCAGGTTTAAGATGTGGAAGGGCAGCCTTCGCCAGACGAAAATACGCGTAGACATTGACCTTGAAGGTTCGATCGAACTCCGCGTCCGTGACTTCTTCCAACGACGGCTTCCGAGCCTGGTGGGCTGCGTTCGAAACCAGAATGTCCAGTTTCCCGAAATGTCTCACGGTGGCCGCCACAATGCGCCCAGCCGCAGACGGCGTCAGTAGATCTGCTGGCAGCAGTAGACACTGCCGACCTTCCGAGACGATAGCCGCTTGGGTGACAACGGCATCGGATTTCTCACGAGGAAGAAACGAAATCGCCACATCGGCACCTTCGCGGGCGAAAAGATAAGCCACCGCGCGACCGATGCCGGAATCGCCTCCAGTGATTAGCGCAACCTTTCCCGTAAGTTTACCCGCAGCGCGGTAACGAGGTGCGCGCCAGAGAGGAAGGGGCCGAAGCTTGCTTTCGATTCCGGGAGCCACTTGGTGTTGTCGGGGAAAAGGAAGACGAGGCGATTTTTTGGCGAGAGCTATCCGAGGAGCGACTTTTGCATTCATACGCTCGGCGGACACCCATTCGCACCGCATGTTCATGCGCGCAGAAATGCAACCGACATTTTCAAGTGTTCCCACGTCCCGAACGAAGAAAGGTGCACCGTAAACTCCGTTCTCGAAACCTCGCAAAATATCGGGCGCTGGGTGCAAGCGGGAGAGATGTGGTCGGGTCTTAGTGCTCATCTGAAAATTAAACGGAGAATGAAACGCCTCCCACGAATCGCTTTCACAGAACCGAGCCAGTGATAAGCACCTACCGCGCGGATGCCGGCGTGGGTGGAACTCCCATCTGCTACCTGCAGTCTCATGGTTTAACTCTTCTCATGAAAGCTGCATTCGTTTTGGCGGCGTCTTCGGTCGGATTGTTCGCCCTAAGCGCTCGCGCTCAGACGTCCACTCCTCCGGTGAGCCCCGCGCCACCCGTCCCTGCCGCTTTCGTCGCCGCTTCCACTCCCGCTTCACCGGCGTCGGGCGCTACGATCGCCGCGCGTAGTCAAATCGTTTACGCTTCGCGTTTGCCGAGCGCCAACGAACTGGTCGATGCCGCGACCGCACAAGGTCTCACGATCGACCGCATCGATCAGACGAGCGCGCAAGTGGTTGCGGTTTATCGATACGGCAACGGTCAAACCAATACCGTCGCTTACCAACTCGTTCCGCCAGCCGGAACCTCCCTCGGTCGCGCGGTTGCGGTTGTCCCCGCCACCCAGCCTCCGACCATCGTGTACCAGAGTGCGCCCCAGGTGATCTACTATGACAGCTATCGGCCTGCATACTATTATCGCCCGTGGAATCCTCCGATCTCCTTCCAGTTCGGCGTTGGGTATGGATTCGGACGCTCCCACGGTCATGGCGGTTACTACCGTGGTGGCCACTGCCACCGAGGTCGTCGCTGATACTTCCGCGCGGAGTCCGTAAAGGCATTGAGATCCAACCATGAACTCGCTTTTCCCCGTTTCGCTTGCTACGGTGTCGTTCTTCTTGGTCGGTTGCGTCGGAGAAGGTCCCAATACCCACCGTGGAGCCGTCATCGGTGGCGTGCTTGGAACCGTGGCCGGAGCAGTCCTCGGGCATAATAGCGGCGGAGGAGATGCCTTCGGCGGGGCGCTCTTGGGGGCGACGGCAGGGGCGCTCGCCGGTGGTGCGATCGGCAATACCAAAGACCACGAGCGCGGAACCCTCTACGGCAGTTCCTACGAACGCGTGGACCGCGGCCAGCAATACACCGTCGCCTATCCACCGATTCCTCCTGCCCCCACCGAGACGGAGGTCTTCACTGCACCGCCTGCACCTAATGCAATTTGGATCCCCGGCTATTGGTCGTATGACGGTCGTGCCTACACGTGGGTGACCGGGCATTGGGAAGTGCCTCCACCGGCTGCGACCACCTACGTGACCGCACACTGGGAAACCCGCGCCGACCAATACGTTTTTGTGCCGAGCTACTGGCGATAAAAGCGGGAAGAGCGGCAGATTGGTATGCAATCGGAAAGGGAGCTAATTCGCTCCGTGCCGGCAAATGCGCCCGGGGGCCTCGGCTGAGCCTGGCAAGCTGGCACAAGCCCCGCTTTCGGTCAGGCGTGGCCTCTCCCCTCTTCCCGGTCCTGGGCGTTCTCCTCGCTGCCGCGTCGTGCCCAGCCGCCGACACGCGGCCCGCGACGGTACCCTTCACCAAATAGCCTGGGCCAACGCTTCGTGACGATTCCGGGAATCGAGGCCCGGATGTGTGTCTGGGAAACCCGAGTGGGCGATTCTCGAAGCTTCGTTGCGGAGACCCGCTACGATGCCACCGGGAACATGTTCACTTCTCCTAAGCCACTCAGTACTTCATCGTGACCGAGAGAACCGCACGCCCCGGAAGACCGCGCTGCTGATTGGCGGGAAAGTATTCGACATTGGCCATATTCTGCCAGTTCAAGGCGGCATTCATGGAACGTCCGTCCCACTTCCAGTCGTAACCGACGGCGGAGTTAAAGAGCGTTTCGCCTTTTAGGAAAAGCGCCGGATTATTTGTCCGCTGCGCTTTCTTACCCGTCGAATTGAGGCCCGCGCCCACCCAGAGGCCTTTCAGCCCCTCGGAGGCGAACGAATACCGCGTCCACAGATTGAAGAGCGCCTTCACCGTGGCTTCCGGATGCGCACCGAGGAACACTTCCTCGCCCTTGGGCACTTCTTTTACCCGGATGTCGTTCAGCGCTCCGCTGACATAGACCTGCCAGTTATCCAACGGCGACCAGGTGACTTCCGCTTCGATTCCGTTGCTGCGATCGAGGGTGCCCTGAAGACTGTTGGTCACGGTGACGCCGGTCGCACTGAACGAATTGAAACGCAGAATGCGGTCCCGCTGATCGATTTGAAAAATCGAAATCGTGGATGAGACGCGGCCGTCGAATAAATCCGTTTTGATGCCGACCTCGTAACCGGTGGACGTCGTCGGTACCGCCGCGCCGATGGGAACGCTCTCCCGGGTTAGTGCCGCCGCATTGAGCACGAAGGACTCGCTGTAGGACGCATAAAGCATGACATCGCGCGTCAACTTCCATCCGAGACCCACTTGGGGCGTCGTTTTTGTATTCTGAACTTTCGCCAGGCTCGATGCCGGAGCGAGGTAGTTGTCGGTGGATCCGCTCGCTTTATTGTAACGCGCACCCACGACCGCGCTGAGGCGGTCCTCGAGAAAGCTCATATTGAGAACGCCGTACCCCGCGCTGTTCCGTGTCACGGAAAGGTTGTTCGTGGAGAAAGGCAATGTCACCGGATCGAAGTCCGTGTTGTAATCCCACGTCGACGGATTCTTCATATCCCAAACCGGGAAAAATTGTGCCGTCGGAGATTGCCGCAACCGGCCGAAGCCACGCCCCTCGTTGTAGTACGCTCCGATCAACGGCTTCAATTTCATCCCGCTAAAAACATAACTGCCGGCCATCTCCACTTGGGAGGACTTACTCTGCCCAAAGGACTCCTGGAGCCGTTTTCGGCGGCCGAGCTGAGCCTGCGGGGCCAATAAGGCCAAATCGATATTGTTGAGCAAAGCCGCTGCATACGCCCGCGCAGCGATAAGGTAATTGGCAGCTGAAATCGGCAGCGCGGCACCGGCCGGATAATAGCTGGTGGGCACCGTCACACTCACGGCTCCCAGCCCCGTTAGCTTCTGCGCCGTCCGGTTCTTGCTCCAGTTGAAATTGGCGCGTGCCGTCCACGTGTCGGTCACCTTCGCGATAAGCTCCGCGTTGATCGTCTCGTAGTCCGTGAAACGATGGTCGTTATTCGACGTGTAGTTGAACGTCCGTGGGAGCGGATAATAGCTCAGGAATCCGGGGTCGCTATTGTCCAGCGGATTGATGAGCACGCCGGATGCACTCAAAATGCCGCTCGCAGGCGGAAGCGCGACGATCTCCGTATTGGGTTTGATGTGGGCCGACGGAGGGGTTTCCCGACGGGAGAACCATTGGTAGTCGACGGTGAGGGCGATTCGATCGGTGATCCGCCAGGTCACGACAGGAGCGATCACCGTGGTCCGCTGCTCGCCGGGGACGATGTATTCGAACCCGTTTTCGTACACGCCGTTGAATCGGAAGAGCAGTTTGTCTCCCACCAGGGGCCGATTGAGGTCCACGGCGGTCCGCCAGAAACTTTGTGTACCCAGCTGTCCCGTGATCGAACTGACAGACTTCGGGCCCGGGCGCTTGGTGATGTAATTCACGGTCCCGCCCGGCGCGACTTGTCCATAGAGGACCGACGACGGTCCTTTGACGACTTCGACGCGTTCGACCGTCGACGTGTCGATATAACCCTCGCCCACAAAGCCGTTGTGCTGAGGCGCCTGATCGAAACCCCGAATGGTGTAGAGCGCATTCCCGGCGTTGAACTCGCGGCCCGAACTGGTGACCCCCGGCGCATACTGCACGACGTCGAAGAGATCGCGCGCTCCCACGTCGGTGATGAATTGCTGCGTAAACGCACTGATCGCAAAGGGCAGATCCTTGATCGGCGTATCGATGCGCGTGGCGGAAACGGAATTTCCCGCCCGGTATCCTTTGTCTGCGGAGGTGGATACCTGAAACTCCGACAGCGCGATCGCGTCGCCCGACGCCGATGCCGACACCGGCCGAACGGTCTGCGCGTCGGCTCCCGTCGCGGCGAAGGCGACCGCGGCGCAGCAGACACGAAGGGAGACACGATAGACAGCGACCACGCAGTGGCGCGAACGGGACAGAGTATTCATGGGGCAAGGAGTGGGCGCCGACCGCTAAAAGGAGGCGCGACTTGATTGATAATTATTAATTTACCGGGTCGGCAAGGAAATAATTCGAGTCCGACGGACGCAGGCGCGGCCGCAGAGAACGCCGGGAAGCCAATTTCGACGCTGCGTCTTCGCAACGCAGCGGTCGGCTGCGCGGCTCCAACATCGAGAGACGAGCGGCGGTCGCTGGAAAAATTACGTTCGGCAACGATTCGTTCGGATTCTCCGGGAACATCGTCAACTCCCGTGCCTGCGACCGCCCCCGGTTTATCTGTCGCGAGGAATTGCACCGAGTCGGGTTGTCATGCATAGCGAGACCATGGAAGACACGAAACCTTCAGAAACCGCTCACTCCGTCGCCGAAATCGTTCACGCGATCAACTGTCTCTTTGCGGCAATGACCCTCCAGCCGGGATTCGACCGCACTTCGTTTTCTCGAGAGGCGCTCGGCATCGCCATCTCGCTGGAAGAAGGCAAGGCGGTGCCGCCGCTCGCCGCGACAATCGTGAGGAGCGCGGTAAAATTCGCCGAGGCGGTGCAAGCGCAGGTAAACCCTAAGTCACCTCCGACGATGGAAGGGCGTTAAGGGAAGCCTCTATTCCGACCCGACCGAAGGGCTGAGCGTTATAGGATGCGAAGTCAGAGTTGCTGCCGGAAAAGAGACCAGAAACGATCCGTCAGTTTCACGTGCAACGAACGACCGCCCACTCGTTCTGGGTAATCTCTCGACTTTTCGATCTGTCCGCGGCGAGCGTTTTCTCCATCTGCGCAGCAAAGGAAGCACTGTAAATGTTAAGGTTGGCCTCGTCATTTAGCCTGAAGGCACGGTTGTCGAAATTGGTCGACCCCAACGAGGACCTTAGTCCATCCGCGATAATCCCGCCAGTGTTCGGGGTCCTCTGCATAAGCCTTTCCATTCGTTGCCCATGCCCACGTCGCCGGAAAAGCCAATCCGTCCATCGGCCTCTCAGGAGCGGCCCTGACGCGTCCTCCATCACCTCTTCTTGGCCGCTCGGCGGAGCTTTTCCATAATCGCGTTGGCCTTTGCCATCACCTTCTCGCCAACGGTAACGCGTCCCTGAGTTTTTTTAGCGGTCTTCGCGGACGCTCCAGTTCGTTTAGCCGGTTTTTTTGCTGCGGATGAGACCTCAGGAGGGCGTGAGGAACTCGATTTTTGGGTTCGCGAGGGTGATTTTTTCGGAGGTGCCATAGTCAGGATCTAGTACGCGTCCAGCGACTGACGTTCCCTGCCAACGAATTTCGCGCCCGATAATTCCCGACCGCATCCCGCATGCTTGTTGCGGGTGTCTGGGTTTCAAGGTGGGCTTGCCGGAGTTCATGATCCAAACCCAGGAGGTGCCGGGTACAAGTGGCTCGCCACCGCCAGTCGACGAAGCGTGGGCCGCTTTTTGTTCTGGTGCGTTTGCATCCGTCGCAAAATCCGGTCGAGAACCTCGACCGCTTCGACGATGTGCGGGCCCTTGTTGAGCATGATGCATTCGGCACGCTCGCCCATGGCGGCATCGGTGATCTCGGCGCGGGAAGGCACGCCCTTCTTTGCGAGCGAATCGAGAACCTGCGTCGCCCAAATCACGGGCACGTGGGCGGCTTCACACAGCCAAAGAATCTCCTCCTGCACTTCGGCCAGACGTTCGTAGCCGCATTCGACCGCGAGGTCGCCGCGCGCGATCATGACTCCCAAGACAGGAAATTTCAGTCCTGCCAGAAGAATTCCCGGGAGCTGTTCGAATCCGCGGCGAGTCTCGATCTTGAGGACGACCGCGGGCGGGCGGGGATGTCGGGTCAGGTGGCGCCGGAGTGCGTCCACGTCGCGGGCGGAGTTGACGAACGAAAGTTCGACGATGTCCGCATGGGCGGCGACGAACGCCAGGTGCTTGCGGTCTTGCCGCGTCAGGGCCGGTAGCGGGAGGTCGCTCTCCGGCAGGTTGATGCCCTTGTCCGCACGCAATTTTTTCCCAGCGAAACCCGCGTGGGTGATTCGGACCCGGCATTCGCGCGGACCGACTTCGTCGAGGATGCCGCCGATTTTGCCGTCGTCGAACCAGATGGGTTCGCCCACCCGGAGGTGGCGTAATACCTCTGGAAGCGTGCAACCGATCGCAGGTTCATTCTCGTGCGAGGCCGGTGTGGACGTTGCGGTGAGGCGCAGTCGATCTCCTCGCCGCAGATGTATCCAGCCTTCTTTCCGCGGTAGCGGTCCAAGTTTCGCGATTCGGACTGTTTTGCAGCCGCCCGGTCGATGGCAGAGAAGCTGTCCAGGCACGAGATAGGTGCACTGGTAGACCTCCGCCCGATACCTTCCGTCTCTCATTTCCACGACTTGAAACGAGCGACTTTTCTTTCGGGCGTCCTGACATGTGATTTCATCGCCGACCTCGATCCCGGCGAGCCATGACCGCGACACGCGCAAGGTGGGAAGCGTCGGGTTATCGATATTCCGGGGTGGTGGACCCGAGGAGAACCAGACTTGTGTCGGTACCGTGACCTGCCCGAGGACGTCGCGGGCGGGTTTAAGTTTGAGCACAGCGGGCCCCGGCGGAAGCGGCCCTGTCCTCAGCTTGGGCCCCGCCAGATCCATCGCGACGCGACTGGACCGGCCGAGAGCTTTTTCGGCGCTGCGCAGATGGCGGATGATCCGAATCCAGACCGCGGGCGTATCGTGCGCACAATTGATCCGCGTCGCTTCCATGCCAGCGGCGAGCAGTCGATGGATGAGATGGCCATCGCCTGCCGCCTCGCTCGGCATCGTGACCATGATGCGAGTACGGCGGACGCGCGGTGTCGCACCAAACAACGCCGTGGTCTGGTCCGCCAACCGTTTTCTGCCGTCGGCAAAGGACAAGCGAGGAGGGTTGGATCTCGGCCGAACGGCTGGCGGATGGCCGCCCAAGGCGTGCAGCGCATCGAGGACTGCGTCCACGGCAGCGAGGACGTGGGCTTCTGCCCGTCCAAGCGAAGAGAGGCCAAGCTCGGCGAGTTTAAGCTGGAGGGAACGGATATCGTGGCGGCGGATCGCCAGATAATGGACCAGATTGCGCGCACTTTCCCGTTGGGCCGGCGCGATGCGGCGCAGGGCCGGTTGGGCCGCGCGCTCGGCTTCGCTCATGCTCGCGCGCAACTCCATGACTTCGCTCAAGACCGAACGGATCGCTTGGCCGCGTTTCTTCTGCCGGGTAATCTCCAGGGGAATCTTCACAACCGCCTTTGGCACGCAATCTGTTCGTTAGTTGCCCGCTACGGGAATTTTTCACACAGAAGTTTAGGGTCGTAGGGACAACTCCCGGATCAGGGTTGCATAGGTTTCCGCCGGTCTGTCGCCATCCGGGTCCTCCGCCTCCCGCTCCGCCCCCCGATTGAAATCGATCGAGTAAAGGCCGAACCGGGGCGTGTAGGTGCCCCATTCGTAGTTGTCGAAGAGCGACCAATGGAGATAGCCGGCCAAGGGTACGCCGTCCTGGAGGAGTCGCGCCACCTCACCGACATGCAGGCGCAGGAACTCACTTCTCGTCATTCGGTCTCTTCGCGGCTTGCGCCCGTCACCGCTGCGGCGGAGCGCCATCCCATTTTCCGCGATGAGGACCGGGCGGCAGAAATCCTCGGCATAGTGGCGGCAGAAAAAATACAGGCCCCGCGGCAGTACCCGCCAGTCCCACCATTTATTGGTCACGGTCGCGAGCACCCAGCTGCGAAAGGAGCGATTCTTAAACTCGTGATCCCAAACGACCGGCAGACGGAAGACGTGGGCCATAAACGGATCGTAATAATCGAGCCCAATGTAATCGAGCACCCGTTCGCGCGGCGAGGCGTACAGCTCATCCAGGAAAGTATCGAAGGGCTGCACGGAGAATTTTTGATAGCCGACCCAATTGCCCAATCGCTTGGCAACAGCGCCAAAATAATAGGCGAGGTCCTTGTGCAAGGGCAATCGAGCCACGCGGAACGCCGCATCGAACTGCGTAGCCTTCTCGTGAATGTACGCGGCCAGTTTTTCTCGGGTCACGCCCCGTTCCCGCGCGCAGGCGAGATCGAGCAACAGTTTGTCGGTCCAATAGAAATCGCTGCAATAATTGTTGAAGCTGACAGCGGGCGCAGGCCAGCCGCGCTCACCGTAGAGATCGTGCAGGACGTTATACGCGAGGAGGTGCGCCCGCAGGAGCTGAGTAAAAGCCAAAGCCATGGTGCGGAGACCACCCTTGGCCCTCGAGGGGAACTGGTGCCCGAAATAGGAGTTTAGAACGAGCATGTTGGGTTCGTTTAGCGTGATGAACCAATGGATCGGCCGGGGCAGCCGTGCGTTGACGTGCGCCACGACGGTACGAACATAGTCCCGGAAGCGCGCCGGTGTCGTGGAGTTCAACCACGGGTCGGAACCCAGCCAAGCGGGATGGACGAAATGATGCAGAGTGACCACCGGCTCCAGCCCGTTTTCCATGCAGGACAAAATCATCTCGGCGTAACGGTCCAGCGCCTCGCGATCGAAGGGCGGGGGTTCGCCGGCCCGGTCGATCTGCGTGGGTTGAACCCGGCTCCATTCGATGCTCAGGCGAAAGGCATTGAGCCCCAGCGTGCGACATCGCTTGAAATCCTCTTTGTACCGATGCCAGAAATCGGCCGATTGGCCCAGAGGTGCAACGTCGCCCTCCCGTTCCGCCCGGGCCCAGTTGGTCTGCGGCTCCCCCGCGCCGTTAAACCCGCCCTCCGCCTGGTATCCGGAGGTGGCTACGCCCCACAGAAACGAGTTCATTCTTCCACCGTGCGGAGGGCTGCCTGGGCGATCGCCTTGCGCTGCTCTGCTTCTAGGACGAGCGGCGGCAAGTTGTCCTTGAGGAGAGTTTTGACCACGGTGCGCGCGGCGTGTGGCCGTCCCATCGCGCGGGCTGACGCACGCATCGCCGCCAAGCGGGCCGGATCTTGCAGGAGCGCATCGATCTTAAAGGGCATGCTCGTGAGTTCGTTGCATTTGATCGCTGCGCCCTGTTCGAGGAGGTGATCGCTGTTGCGTTCCTCCTGGCCGGGAATGGGGGAAAAAATGACGATGGGAAGCCCGCAGGCTAGGGCTTCGGAGGTAGTGAGTCCGCCCGGTTTGCCGATGAATAGATCGCTCAGGTGCATCAGTTCGTGCATGCGGTCGGTGTAACCGAGAATGACGAAACGTCTGGCCTCCGAACCGACAGCACGTGCGACCCGATCTTCGATCTCCGGATTTTTTCCGCA
>Ga0335394_10006246_pt1 | contig 13446 bp, 8 predicted proteins | sample MAT03_FD_205741 | JGI IMG/M metagenome (GOLD analysis project Ga0335394, IMG submission 205741) | Freshwater microbial communities from Lake Fryxell liftoff mats and glacier meltwater in Antarctica - MAT-03 (spades assembly) (version 2) ...
CGCGCACCATCCACCTTTTGATACGACGGCACATGCTTCCGCAACTCCATGAGTGGATTCGGAAGCTGGTCAGGATGGCGATAGACCGCTTTTCGTTGCTGCGCAGCCACCGCTGGCACTCCGTAAGCTTCGCTCACAGCATCCCAATCACCCAGCGCCCACGATTCGAGCTCTCGACAGACGATACGAATGAGCACGTCGGGACGCCCTGCCTCTGCTGCCAACACGCGGAGCCTTGACTTGATCGCGAGGCAATCGGGGTTGGAATCCTGATCTCGCATGACCACGAAGTGGCTATCGGGTCGCATCCAGCCTCGAATGCGCCCCGTCATGCGCCTCTCCAGATCCTGCTTGCCTTCGAACACCATGTATTGGACTTCGACAGTCGAGGGCAACAGTCTGGGAAGCAGCCCTTGCATCAACGCGCGCGCCGAGGGCTCCTCGAAGAGGAACACCAGCGTCGTCACTGAGGATCAGCCCCCGCGAGCAGACCCGACTTCCAAAGAAACCCGAGCTGATCGCCGTCCTCGACGTAACGCACCAGCTGAGGATCGTCTTTCGCAGCCCGAACCGACGTATAGCCGCCTTCCTTCACCAACCAGAACGCCTCGTCGATGCGGACTGCATTCAAGAAGTCGGGCGAATGTGTGGACACGAAGACTTGCTGACCTCGCGCGGCGTAGGCTCGAAATTCCTCGGCCAGCTCCCAGAGCAGTGACGGATAAAGCTGATTCTCAGGCTCCTCCACGCACAGCAGGGGATGCGGCGCGGGATCATAGAGGAGCACCAGATACGCGAGCATCTTGATCGTCCCATCGGAGACATGGCGCGCCAGAAACGGATCCTCGAAGGCACCGTCTTGGAACTTCAGGAGGACGCGCCCTTCCTCGGTCTGTTTGGGCTCGACTTTGGCGAGGCCAGGAATCCTTCGCTCCAGGTTCCGCAAGATCGCCTCGAACACCCCTTTATGGTTCCGATACAGGTACTCGACGACATTGGCGAGATTCTCGCCTTCCGTCGAAAGGTGCTCGGCGTAGCCAGCCTCTTGCTCCGGTCGCGCACGGCTGATGTGAAAGTCAGACAGGTGCCACTGCTCGATCAGCTTGCCCAGCTCGACGGCGGCTCGAAATCGCTGAAACTGAGCGAGACCCTTGATGGCCAGAATGTCCGGACTCCGGAGCTCTTGCGATTCTCGCTTGAGATCTTTCTCTTCGGTAATCTCGACGTCCGTCTCGTTCGTGACGGCCTCACCAACGCCTCGAGTAAAGTCGAGGAAGTGCCACGGTCGACCGTGGCTTCCTCGCCGGTACTTCAGCACCTCGCGGACGATCACAGGCCGATCGTTCTCTTCGTCGATCTGTAGCGAGTAGGTGACGAGTTTCGGCTCTCGCCCGCCCAGATTCGCGCGAAACTTGATCTCGATTTCGATCGGACCAGTCGTGCCGCGCGATCGGACCTCGCTGAACCCGCGACTTCCCCCAAGTCGGGCAAAGGCCGATGTCACGTTGTGCGCCATCGCGTCACGCAAGAAGGCGAACACCGAGAAGAGCGTGCTCTTGCCGGTGCCATTCGCGCCAATTACGACGACGAACGACGGAAGATCTCGGAGCGTGACGTCCTTGAACGCACGAAAATTTCGAAGGCGGATCTCTTCGATCTTCATCTAGTTGGCAGCCTACCAGCAGGGCGACAGTCAGTGCCGCTAGCGCGTCACCAGACCACCGCGGCGGGCGTGGCGGTGCGCTCGAAGGAGCCGATGACGCCGGAGCCGAGCTGGCCGTGGGCGTTGGCGCCCCAGCACAGGGTCTTGCCGGCGGTGGTGTACGCGCACGAGTGGTTGAAGCCGGACGACAGCAGGACGGCATCGGTGACCAGCGTCGCGGTCGGCACCAGGCGGACGTCGCTCACGACGATCTCGATGCCGTCGCCGACCTGGCCGCTGGTGTTTTCGCCCCAGCACGACACCGCGCCGCTGTCCGCGCGTCCGCAGGTGTGCTCGAAGCCGGCGTCGAGCTCGACGAAGCGCGTGCTGGTGATCTTCACCGGCGCCAGGCGCCGCTCGACGGTGGCGTCGCCGACCAGCTGGCTGGCGCCCCAGCAGTAGGTGCCGTCGGGGCGCACCGCGCAGTTGTGGATCAGCGACGCGGTGATGACAGTGTCGTCGCCCGTGCCCAAGACCGGGCTGGGCGTACGGACCGCGTCCTGGGTGCCGTTGCCGAGCTGACCGTCGACGTTGTCGCTCGCGAAGCACAGCTCGGTGCCGTCGGTGCGCAGCGCGCACACCAGCGACCCCAGCGAGGTGCCGCCCTCGTTGGCGTTGACCAGGTGCGCGACGTCGGTGAGCCCGGCGACCGCGACCGGCACGCTCGACGAGGTCACGCTCGACGAGCCGAGGCTGCCACCCCGACCCCAGCACCACACCGTGCCGTCGGTCTTGCGGGCGCAGGTCGCGGCGTAGCCGGTCGCGATCTCGGCGACGTCGGCCAGGCCGGTGACCTCGGTCGGGGCCAGGCGATCGACGTCGTCGCCATTGCCGAGCAGGCCCGACCGTCCGGCGCCCCAACATGACACCGTGCCGCCGGCCCGCAGCGCACACGCGTAGTCGACGCCGGCCGAAACCGCGGTCGCGTCGGTGAGCCCGACCACCGCGACCGGCGTGGCGAGGCCGTCGCCGCTGGCCACGCCGTCGCCGAGCTGGCCGGCGTCGCGGCGCCCCCAGCACTTCACCGAGCCGTCGACCAGCACGGCGCAGGTCAGCTCCATGCCGGCCGACAGCGACTTGAGCTGCGGTGACGGCCCGTCATCGTCGTCGCCGGTGTCGTCGCTGCCGGGGGTCCCGCAGGCGGTGAGGAGGAGCGCGACCAGCACGGCGAGGTGGCGAAGCTGAGGCATGCCCGCGCTAGTACATCTGGCGTGCCAGGCGTGAGCGGCTCGGGGCGGGTGCCCGCGTGCGCGGCGCCCCATCGCACGGTCGAACTGGGCGGTCAGATCGTTCGTACGACCGCGCGACCGGCGTGCTACACGGCGCGCCCGATGATCGCGTTCGCCAACGTCAGCAAGCAGTACGGCGGCCAGGTGCTGTTCATGGACGCCTCGTTCCAGATCAACCCCGGCGAGAAGATCGGCCTGGTCGGCCCCAACGGCGCCGGCAAGAGCACGGTGTTCCGGCTCATCGTCGGCGAGGAGCATCCCGACGACGGCAGCATCGAGCGCCCCAAGAAGCTGACGCTCGGCTACTTCCGCCAGGACGTCGGCGAGCTGCGGGGCCGCTCGATCCTCGCCGAGACCTGCGCCGGCGCCGGCGAGGTCGCCGAGCTGGCCGAGGAGCTGGCGGTGCTGACTGGCAAGCTCGAGGTCGGCGGCGACGATCTCGAGCAGGTGGTCGAGCGCTACGGCGACGTCGAGGCCCGCTACTCCGAGCTGGGCGGCTACCAGCTCGAGGGTCGGGCCCACGGCATCCTGGCCGGCCTCGGCTTCCCACCCGAGCGCACGCTCGACGACGTCGGGACGCTGTCGGGCGGCTGGAAGATGCGGGTCGCGCTCGCCCAGATCCTGCTGGCCAGCCCCGACGTGCTGCTGCTCGACGAGCCCACCAACTACCTCGACATCGAGTCGATCCTCTGGCTCGAGGGCTTCTTGCGCGACTACGAGGGCGCGGTCGTGATGACCTGCCACGATCGCGAGATCATGAACCGCATCGTCTCGAAGATCCTCGAGATCGACGGCGGCGCGCTCCGCACCTACACCGGCAACTACGACTTTTACGAGCGGGCCCGCACCGAGGCGGCAGCGCGCCACGAGGCCGAGTACTCGCGGCAACAGGCGATGCTGGCCAAGGAGAGCCGGTTCATCGAGCGCTTCGCGGCCCACGCCGCCAAGGCGGCCCAGGTGGCGTCGCGCGTGAAGAAGCTCGACAAGATCGAGAAGCTGGCCCCGCCCCGCCGCATCATCGAGCGCAAGTTCGGCTTCAAGGCGGCGGCCCGCTCCGGCGACGACGTGGTGCGCTGCCAAGCCCTGACCAAGGCCTACGGCGACAAGATCGTGCACGACGCGCTCAACCTGACCGTGCGCCGCAAGGAGCGCTGGGCGGTCATGGGCGAAAACGGCGCCGGCAAGTCGACCTTGCTCAAGATGATGGCCGGCGCGCTCCAGCCCGACGACGGCGCGGTCGCGATCGGCGCGGCGGTGTCGATGGGCTACTACGCCCAGCACACCATGGACGGACTGTCCGGCGACCGGACAGTTCTCGCCGAGCTCGAGGCCCACGCGCCGGCGGCCAACCAGGGCACCTTGCGCAACCTGGCCGGGGCCTTCGGCTTCCACGACGACGACGTCGACAAGCCGATCCGCGTGCTGTCGGGCGGCGAGAAGGCCCGCATCGCGCTGGCCAAGCTGCTCTACGACGCGCCCAACCTGCTGATCCTCGATGAGCCAACCAACCACCTCGACATCGTCACCAAGCGCGCGCTCATCAACGCGCTCGGCGAGTACGAGGGCACGCTGGTGTTCGTCTCGCACGATCGGCAGTTCCTGCGCGCGCTCGCCACCAAGGTGGTCGAGCTGTCGCCGACCGGCGCGCACCTCTACGGTGGCAACTACGACGAGTACGTAGCTTCGACGGGCCACGAGGCGCCTGGCATGCGGGTCACGCCGTAGCGCCCGCGATCGCCGCCGGGGATCGCAACCATGGCGGAGCGTCACCACCGTCGTGATACAGATCGCCGAGCGTGACTGCTCGCACCATGCTCGCGGCGATCGACGCCGGCTCCAACGCGCTGCGCGTGGTGGTGGCCGAGCTGACGCCGTCGGGGCTCACCCGGGTCGAGGCCGAGCGGGTCCCGGTGCGCCTCGGCCACGGCGCGTTCACCCGCGGGCAGATCGACGCCGAGACCGTCGACCGGGCGGTCGCTGCCTTCGTCGGCTTCCGCAAGGCCTTCGATCGCCACGGCGTCGAGCGCTACCGGGCGGTCGCGACCTCGGCGGTGCGGGCCGCCGACAACCGCGACGTGCTGGTGCACCGCCTGCACCACGAGGCCGGCCTCGAGCTCGACGTCATCGACGGCGACGAGGAAGCCCGCCTGGTCCGCAAGGCCGTGGTCCACGCCTTCGGCCGGAGCCCGGTGCCGCGCTGCGTGCTCGACCTCGGCGGCGGCAGCCTCGAGGTCAACCTCCACGATCCCGCGCGCGGACGCTGGCGCAGCTACTCGGCGCCCATCGGCACGGTGCGGCTCCTCGAGACCCTCGGCCTCGACGGCGCGATCGGCGACACCGAGGCCGGCATGGTCCGGCGCTACGCCGCCAGCGTCCTGCAGACCGTGGTGCCGAGGGCGGTCGTCGGCACCACCACCGAGCTGGGCGTCGCGGCGGCCTGTGGCGGCAACGCCGAGGCCATCGCCAAGCTGCTCGGCGACGGCGCCGCGATGCCCACCTTCGAGCTGGCCGCGATCGAGCACGCGCTGCCCGAGCTGCTGAGCCTGTCGGTCGCCGCCCGCATGGAGCGCTACGGCGTGCGCCGCGATCGCGCCGAGGTGCTGGGCGTGGCGGCGTTGGTGCTGGTCACCGTGGGCCGCCAGCTCGGCATCACGCGCTTCGTGGCGCCCGGCGTCGGCATCCGCGACGGCCTCCTGCTCGAGCTCGCCGAGGCCACCGACGAGGCGCCGCTCGATGGCGCCCACGACAAGGCGCTGGTCACCGCCGCGCGCATGTTCGCGGCCCGCGTCGATCACGACACCACCCACGGCGAGGCGGTGCGGCGCCTGGCCCGCGCGCTGTTCCAGCAGCTGCGCGACCTGCACCAGCTGCCCGAGGAGCTGGGCGTGCTCCTCGAGGTCGCGGCGCTGCTCCACGACGTCGGCGAGGTGGTCCACACCCGGGGCCATCACAAGCACAGCGAGTACATGATCCGGTGGGGCCGCATCCCCGGCCTCGACGGGCCGGCCCGCGAGATCGTCGCGATGCTGGCGCGCAGCCACCGCAAGCCGGCCAGCGAGGCTCGCAAGCTCATCGCCGACTCGGCCATCCCGAAGGACCAGCGCGCCGCGGTGCGCCGGCTGCTCGCGCTCCTGCGCCTCGCCGACGGCCTCGACTCCGGCCATCGCCAGCGGTTCGACGGCCTGGTGGCGTCGCGCTCGGGCTCGGCGGTCGTCCTCGATCTGGTCACCAGCAGCGCGCCGGCCGGGCCCATCGATCTCGCCGAGCTGCTCCGCAAGCGCGATCTCTTCGAGGAGGAGTTCGGCTGCACCGTGCAGGTCACGATCGGTCGCGGCGCGCCGCCCGAGATCCGCACCCTCGAGGCGCCGCGCCCGGCCAGCGACGGTGGCAGCGCGGCGCCGCGCTCGCTGGGCCGGCGGCTCGCGTGACGGCGACGCTCGCGATCCGCGCGGCCACCGCCGACGACGTGCCGACCATCCTCGGCTTCATCCGCGATCTCGCCGAGTACGAGCGCCTGGCCCACGAGGTCGTCGCCGACCCGGCCACGCTGACCGCGACCTTGTTCGGCCCACGCCCGGCCGCGGAGGTGCTCATCGCCGAGGACGCCGGCGTCGCGGTCGGCTTTGCGCTGTTTTTCACCAGCTACTCGACGTTCCTGGCCCGGCCCGGCCTCTACCTCGAAGATCTCTTCGTCCAGCCAGCCGCGCGCGGTCGCGGCGTCGGCGGCGCGCTCATGATCGCGCTGGCCCGCATCGCGGTCGAGCGCGACTACGGCCGCTTCGAGTGGTCGGTGCTCGACTGGAACCAGCCCGCCCTCGACTTCTACGCCGGGCTGGGCGCGCGGCCCCAGCGCGAGTGGACCGTACAGCGCGTCACCGGCGACGCGCTGCTCGCGTTGGCGCGTCGCTAGAACGCCTGGCGATAGCCGGCGATGACCCGGGGACGGCCGCGGTCGGGCCCGTCGATCGGGATCGCGAGATCGAAGCGGAACGGCTCGGGCGAGGTCTGAGGGACCAGGCCGCGCAGCCCGATGCCAACATCCTGGCGCGGCGTGAGCTCGCCGAGCTGGTAGGCGGCCGCCGCCAGATCGTGGAACCCGACCAGGCCCCAGCGGGTGCCGAGCAGCAACTTTCGCGACCGGGTGCGCAGCTCGGTCTGCAGCACGAAGGAGCGCTCGCCGACGAACGCCCCCACCGGATAGCCGCGCAGGCCATTGTTGCCACCGACGTAGAGCAGGCGATTGCCCTGCTCCTCGAAGTAGCCGACGAAGCGGGCCTCGCTGACGACGCGAACGAAGCCGACGGTCGGCGTCATCACCCGCACGCTGTGGGCGTAGCCGCGATCGATGAGCCGCCCGCCCTCGAGGCGCGCGCTGAAGCTGGCGCCCATCGAGGCGATGCCGTCCTGGCCGACCGGGATGACCCAGCCGCCCTCGACCGAGATCGTGCCGAAGGTGCGCTCGGAGCCCAAAAACGGCGCGGCCACGCCGAGGATGATCTGGCCGCGCGGCCCGAAACGCTGGCTCTCGGCGAGGTCGTAGGAATCGACGTCGCGGTAGTCGCGGTAGCGCGGCGTGTAGACCTCGTAGCCGACCCACGCGGTGCCGGCCCGCTCCGATCGCGGCAGCACCCGCTCCTCGAACTCGCGGCGCGCCTCGGGGGTGGCGACGAAGTCGTCGACGACGGTGGGCCGCTGGCTGGTGATCGAGTAGCCGGCCTTCCAGTTTTGTTTCACCGCGGTGCCCGACGAGTGGGTCGCCGACAGCGACAGGCTGGCCGCGCGATCGCGGTACTGCCAGGGCAGCGCATCGTCCTGGGGCGTACCCGGCGCGTCGAAGGTGCGCAGCCCCGAGCCCAGGTAGGTGCGATCGATCGCGTCGCGGTGGCTCCAGTCGAGGTACACGCCCCACCGGGTGCCGAGCGACCACAGCGGTCGCGACAAGGACAAGGAGCTCTCGCTGCCCTCGACCGCGCGGGTCGCGCGGTTCCACAGCGGGCCGCCCCGGACCCGGAGATCGAGGTGGCGTCCGAGGAGGTTCTTGTCGACGTACGCCGGCCCGAGCGCGAACGCGCCCTGATCCATGCGGAACACCAGCGCGAGCAGCTTGCGGCGGCCCCACAGGTTGTTCTCCGACAGCGACAGCGTGAGAAACGTGAAGTAGTCCTCCTGCAGCTCGCCGTTGTAGTTGGTGCGCAGGCTCCACACGTCGCGCGTGACCACCAGCAGATCGACCGTGGCGCCGGCCGAAATCGGGCCGCTCGGGACCACCGGCACCACCACCGCCAGCGACGAGAACAGCGGATCGCGCAGGCGCCGCACCGACTCGGCGATCGTGTCGGGGTCCCACCGGTCGCCGCCGCGCACCACCAGCTCGCGCGCGATGACGTGCTCCTTGGACGAGACGTGGAAGACGTTGGCCCAGCGCAGGAGCCGCTCGTCCTCCCCGAAGACCGGCAAGGTCACGACGTGGATGAGCCCGATGCGCTTGCCGGTCGGCGCCGGATCGAGGGCGAGGCCGCGCTCGATGAGCGCGCGGCGGAGCGCGGCCCGCTCGAGCGAGCCCAAGGCCGCGATGGGATCGCACGACGGCGCGTGATCGGCGCAGGCGTCGCGCATCGCGTCGCGAGCGTGGCCGGTCAGCTGGGGGTGATCAGCGAGCGGATCGGCGGGCCCGACCTCGGCGACCGCCGCGCCCTGCGCGAGGCTCGCGGTGCGCGCGCCGGCGAGCACGACGATGGTCACGAGCCAGCGAGGTACGACGACCGAAACCACGGACCTGCATGGTACCCGTGCGGCGCGGCCCGCGGGTACAATCGCGCGGCGTGTACTGCCCGGCCTGCCGTTCCGAGTATCCCGACGGGTGGAAGCGGTGTCCCACCGACGAAGCCCAGCTGCTGCGCGGGCCCACCGTCGGCAAATACAAGATCGACAAGCTGATCGGCGCCGGCGGGATGGGCGCGGTCTATCGGGCCGAGAATCCCGACACCCGGTCCGACGTCGCGCTCAAGCTCCTGCACGGCGGCAGCGCCAACGAGGAGCAGGCCCGGACCCGGTTCCAGCGCGAGGCGGCCTCGGTCGCCGCGCTCAAGACCCGCCATGTGGTCTCGATCTTCGATTTTGGCGGGGATGTCGACGGCACCCTCTATCTGGTGATGGAGCTGCTCGAGGGCCACACCCTGCGCAAGGAGATCGCGGGCCCGCCCGACCTCATGCCGATCGGGCGGGTCCACCTCGTCTTCGACGGCGCGCTGCGCGGCCTGGGCGCGGCCCATCGGGCCGGCATCGTCCACCGCGACCTCAAGCCCGAGAACATCTTCCTCGCCCGCACCGACGACGGCGAGGTCGCCAAGCTGCTCGACTTCGGCGTCGCCCGCACCGGCGGCGGCAGCGCGCTCACCCAGTCGGGCGCGCTCATGGGCACGCCGGCCTACATGGCGCCCGAGCAGATCGCCGGCAACCGAGGCGAGATCGGGCCGTGGAGCGACGTCTACGCGATGGGCGTGATCCTCTACGAGATGCTGGCCGGGGTCGCGCCCTTCCACGCGGAGTCGATGACCGAGCTGCTCAGCAAGGTGCTGTCGCGCCAGCTCGCGCCGCTGCGCAGCGTGCGCTCGGGGCTGCCCGAGGCGGTCTACCAGCTGTGCGAGCGCGCCCTCGCCGACGATCCGCAGCGCCGCCACGCCGACGCCGACGCGCTGCGCGACGCCTGGCAGCAAGCGTTCATGACGTTCCCGACCGAGCTGCGCGACGCGCCGGTGCCGCGCTTCACCCGCGACGGCGGCGGCAGCGAGCTGGCCTCGGCGCCGACCGCGGCGGCCACCGCCGCCAACACCCCAGGCCTCGAGCGCGATCGCGAGCGGCGTGGCGCCGCCTCGACCAACCGCGTCGCCGCCGAGCAGCCGTCGACGCGCACCCCGCCTCGGCGCGGGCTGATGGTCATCGCCGGTGGGATCGCCGCCGCCCTGGTCGCGGTCTTGGTCGCGCAGCGCGGCAAGGGCCGGCCCGATCGGCGAGCCAACCCGCTCGACGCCGCCGCGCCGATCGCGATCGACGGCGGCGCGACCGTCGACGCCGCGGTCGCCGAGGGCCCGCTCGGCATGGCGCGCCTGCCCGGCGGCGTCTTCACCATGGGCAGCTCGCCCGACCAGGTGAAGCTCTACCCCAGCGCGCTGGCGGCCCAGGCGACCGAGGTCGCGCCGTTCTTACTCGATCGCCACGAGGTCACCGCGATCGCCCTGGCGACCGCGCTGGGCCAGCCGCCCGGCCTCGACGCCCTGCCCGATCTGCCGGCCCGCGGCGTCACCTGGAACGACGCCGATCGCGCGTGTCGTCAGCTCGGCAAGCGCCTGCCCAGCGAGGCCGAGTGGGAGTACGCGGCCCAGCGCGGCCCGCTGCGCGCCGACGACGCCCAGCTCCTGCGCGCTGGCGTCACCGGTCCGGCGCCGGTCGGCAGCCATCCCGGCGACTGCACCACCGACGCGGTCTGCGACCTCCTCGGCAACGTCATGGAGTGGACGCGCGACGGCACCGCGGCGGCCCGGATCGCGCGCGGCGCGTCGTACAACGTCTCGGCCCAGGGCCAGTGGTTCGCGACGATCCAGGCCCGCGCGTCGGTGCCGCCCGAGCGGGTCGATCCCGAGCTCGGTTTTCGGTGCGCGGCCGACGCCCCGACGAGCGCGCCGTGATCCGCGCGCTGCTGATCGCGGTCGTCGCGACCGCGGCCGTGGCCGGCCCCGCCCACGCGATCGAGCGCGACTGCCCCAGCGGCCAGGTGTGGAGCCCCAACCTCGGCGCGTGCGTCGCGCGCCAGGCCAGCCCGCAGCGCACCGCGCAGGGCACCTACTACGCCGCGATCGCCAAGCTCGAGAGCAGCAAGCCCGCCGATCGGCGCGCGGCGCAGGCGCTCCTGGTCGGCACCTGTCAGGCCCGCCACGCGCCCTCGTGTACGCTGCTCGGCTTCGTCCTCGAGCAGGGCCGCACCGCCGCCGCCGATCCGCGCACCGCGGTCGCGCAGTATCAGCGGGCTTGCGACCTCGGCGACCTCGACGGCTGCATCGGCGCGGCGAGCGTGTGGGCCCGCGGGCTCCTCGGCGAGCCCGACCCGGCGCGCGCGATCGCGCCGCTCACTCGAGCCTGCGAGCTGGGCAGCGGCAAGGGCTGCTACACGCTGGCCGGCAAGTACGAGGTCGCGCTCGGCGTGGCCCGCGACGATGGCAAGGCCACCGCGCTGTATGAGCGGGCCTTCTCGCGGCTCCGCGTCGAGTGTCCGAAAAGCGGACCGGCCTGCTACTTCCTGGGCAACGCCTACCTGGCCGGCAAGGGCACCGCCGTCGACGCGACCGCCGGCGCCCGCGCGCTGTCGTCGGGCTGTGACGTCGGCAGCGGCGCGTCGTGCGTGGCGCTGGGCGAGCAGTACCGCGGCCAGCACGAGCTCGATCGCGCGCTCGGCGTCTTCGACCGGGCCTGCCAGCAGTACGACAACGCCGACGGCTGCCACGCCGCCGGCGAGATCCTCGCCGAGCGGGCCGACGGCGATCACGACGCCGCTCGCCTCACCGACCTCGCCGAGCGGGCCTGTCGGCTGGCCACCGCGAGCTGCGATCTGGCCGGTTACCTGTTCGCCACGGGCAAGGGCGGCACCCGCGACGAGACCGCGGCCACCGCGGCCTACGTCCAGGCCTGTCAGGCCGGCAACCCGACCGCGTGCTCGGCCGCCGCCGCCCGCATCGCCCACGGCACCGGCACGCCAGCCGATGGCCCGCTGGCGGTCAAGATCTGGGAGCGCGCCTGCGAGACCGGCTCGGGCGAGGACTGTTACCAGGCCGCGATCGCGCACCGCGACGGCGAGCTGGTGCCGGCCGACCCGGCGCGCAGCGTCGCGCTCCTCGGCGTGGGCTGCGTGCGCAAGAGCCCGCGCGCGTGCGAGGACGCCGGCGAGGCGCTGCGCGACGGCGTCGGCATCGCGGCCGACCCGCCCGAGGCTATGCAATACCTGGCCGCTGGCTGCGCGCTGGGACGGGGCGAGACCTGCACCATCCTCGGCGACGATCTGCGCGACGGTGCCAGCGTCGAGGTCGATCGCGAGGGCGCGCGCGCGGCCTACCAGCGCGGCTGTACCGCGGCAACGCCCGACGCGGCGGCGTGCGCGGCCTGGGGCGCTCTGGCCGACGATCCAGCGGCCTCGCTGCTGGCCAGCGCGCGCGCGTGTCGACTCGGCGAGCCGGCCAGCTGCCGCGGGCTCGACGCGCAGGCCGCCGCCACCAAGCCCGACGACGCCACGCGCAGCCGGGCGCTGGCCGCGCTGCAAGAAGGCTGCGATGCCGCGCCCGCCGTCGACGCCGCCTGCGTGGCCCTGGCCCAGATCTACGGATACGGCGGCACGTTGACCGCGCGGGCGCCGCGACGCGCCTTCGCGATCGCCGGCGACGCCTGCCAGCGCGGCGCGCGCGGCGCGTGCCTCGAGCTGGCCGACTACTACGCGAGCGGGCTGGGGGTGGTCGCCGACGTGGCGCGCGCGCGCGTGCTGTACCAGACGTTGTGCGATCAGGACCGGCCGGCCGCGTGCTGGAGCCTGGGCAACCTGCTGCTGGGAGACGACCGCCACGACGACGCGACCCGGCTGTTCGCACGCGCGTGCGACGACGGTCTGGCCGCGGCCTGCAACAGCCTGGCGTACTCGTCGTACATCGGGCGTGGCGCGGCGTGGGACATGCCGTACGCGCGCCAGCTCTACGCGCGCGCGTGCGAGCTGGGCGATGAGTTTGGCTGCGCCAACCTGGGCGAGCTCGACGAGCTGGGCGTCGCCGGGCCGGCCGACCCGGTGGCCGCGGCCACCCACTACGCGCAGTCCTGCGGTGACGGCGCGGTCGCCGGCTGCGCCCGGCTCGGCGCCATGGTCGAGCGCGGCGAGGGCGGGATGACTCGCGATCTTGGGCGCGCCGAGACGCTGCAGCGGCGCGGCTGCGAGGCCGGCGCCGCCGAGGCCTGTCGAGGATTGGCCGAGCTGCTAGACGCCCAGGGCTTTGGTGACGCGGTGCAACGGGCTCGGCTGCGCCAGCGGGCCTTCGATCTCGCCCGCGACGAGGCCGGCGCCAATCCCTACCAGATGTACTTGCTGGGCACGTTCCACCGCGACGGCATCGGCACTGCGCGCGACCCGACCGCGGCGCGGCAATGGCTCGATCGCTCGTGCGCGGCCCGCGATCCCTACGGCTGCATCGCGGCCGGCGAGGCTCACCATCGCGCGCGCCAAGGCGAGGCCGCGGTCGCCAGCTTCGATCGAGCCTGCGCGGCCGGGGTCGAGCGCGCCTGCGAGCGCGCGGCCTCGGTGCGGCGCGACCTGCCGCTCAATGGCCACGGCTGCGCGTGCGGCACGTCGCGCCCCGATGCGGGCGGCGCGGCGCTAGCGCTGCTCGTGCTCGGCTGGGTCGTGCGCCGCCGACGGTAGATCGCAGACAGCGGCGGCTACGGTCACGGCCACGGTCACGGTCACGGTCACGGTTACGGTCACGGTCA
>Ga0335394_10006247_pt1 | contig 13445 bp, 11 predicted proteins | sample MAT03_FD_205741 | JGI IMG/M metagenome (GOLD analysis project Ga0335394, IMG submission 205741) | Freshwater microbial communities from Lake Fryxell liftoff mats and glacier meltwater in Antarctica - MAT-03 (spades assembly) (version 2) ...
AGAAACAAGTCGCCTATCTCGATGAGCATCCGGAAATTGGTGTACTCGGCACACGAACAACATTCAAGACCTCGGTGGACCAAAGCCTTGGAATGGAAGCATTCGTCCGTTGGCAGAACGCGATCATAGCACCGCACGAGCATTATGTGAAACGCTTTGTTGATGCACCGCTCGCTCATCCAACGGTCATGTTCCGTCGCGAGTTGGCGGAGCAGTTCGGCAACTATAACACCGGTCCACTGCCGGAGGACCACGAACTCTGGTTGCGGTGGATGCACCAAGGCGTGCGCTTCGCCAAGCTGCCGGAGGAACTGCTGACGTGGCATGATCATCCGCAACGCCTCAGCCGCACGCATACGAACTACAGCGTGGATGCCTTCTTCACCACCAAGGCGAAATGGATCGCGGCGTGGTTCGAACGAAAGTTTCCTGATGGCCCCACAGTGATCATCGCAGGAACGAGCAACCTGTGTCGTGATCGCGCACGCAAGTTGGAAGCACAGGGCATGCGGATCGATGCCTTCACCGATGTACGGAAAAGAGAAGTGCCTGGCTATCCCTTCATCCCGCACATGGACCTTCCGGGACCGGGGCAGGCCTTGATCATCTCGTTCATCAGCCAGCGCGGAACGGGGGATCGCATCGCTACGTTCCTGACATCACGCGGATTGAGCGAGGGTGAGGATTTCATCCTTGCTGCATAGATCCGACAGGTCATGTCGAACGATTGCAAAACTTGCGGAGCACCGGTCAACGACCGCTATTGCGGTGCTTGTGGAGAAAAGCGGCTAACGCCAGAGGACCACACGCTGAATCACTACCTGGGCGCGCTGCTCAACGCGTTCACCTTCGCGGACAGCAAGCTCTGGAACACCCTGAAGGCTGTTGTACTGCGCCCCGGGGAACTGAGCTCGGCTTACATGGATGGCCGACGCGTGAAGTACATGCGGCCGGTGGCCTTCTTCTTCCTGGCCAACTTCATCTACTTCCTGGCACCCATCTTCGAGACGTTCAACACCCGGCTGAACAGCCAAATGCACCACCAGGGTCACAGCGGGTGGGTGCGAGAAAAGGTGGAAGGACACCTCGCCGCCACCGGTCAGACCTTGGCCGAGTACACAGCACTGTACGATCCGGCTTCAAGCAACAACGCCAAGCTGCTCATAGTGGCGATGGTATTCGCGCTCTTCATTCCCATCGGGGTTATCTACGTCCGCAAGCGATCGTACATCAGCGCCTACCTCACAGCGGCTTTCGAAATGATGGCCTTCCACCTGTGGGTAACCACCATTGCCTTGGGGCTTGCTTTTGCGTTGCTGGTGCTGCTACTGCGGGTATTGGATATTCCATCCGCACATCTAATGAACGATGCCCACGTTAAGTGGCCCGCTCTGGCCCTGCACTTGTGGGTCACTATCGGCATTGGTCGTCGCTTTTTCGGCTGCTCATGGGTGGGTTCGATCTGGCGTTCGGGCGCCATGTTGTTCGGGCTCCAGTTCGCGCTTATGGCTTACCGCATACTGCTCTTTGCGGTCACTTTCTGGACGGTGAGTTGAGCAAGTTGGCCCTAGGGTATATGCGCAGGGCTTGGCACCGGACCTGTTGATCGCGAAGCCCATCCTTGTCTTGAACATTTGGGTCGGTTGTCGCTACTTCGGCTGCAAGTGTTGGTGCGTGGTGGCATCTCTGGCGCGGAAGTGCGTTCCTTCGTAGTGTGGAAGACCCAAGCACCCGACTGCAAGCCCTGCGCACCTGCTTCAACAGTGGCGTGACGCGTCCTTACGCTACCCGTCGTAAGGCACTGTTGGCACTCCGTGAAGCGCTCAAGAGGCATGAGGAAGAACTTATCGCCGCCATGCACAGCGACATGCGTAAGCCACGTTTCGAGGCATACTTGAGCGATATCGGCTTGGTGTACACCGAGATCGACCATGCGCTGAAGCACCTGAAGGAATGGATGCGCTCCGAGCGGCCGAGCACTCCGCTCGCATTGCAGGTCGCCAGTAGCGAATTGCGCCCGGAACCACTCGGGGTGGTGCTGATCATGGCGCCGTGGAACTACCCGGTGCAGCTGGTATTGACTCCGCTGGTGGGTGCGATCGCCGCTGGGAATTGTGCGGTCGTGAAACCGAGCAATGAAGCGCCCGCCACGGCACAAGTGATCGAGAAGCTCATATCAGAGACTTTTGGTCCGGACCATGTTCTGGTCGTGCAGGGAGCAGGAAGTTCGGTCGGTCCGAAGTTGATCGAGCCCTTCCGCTTCGACCACATCTTCTTCACGGGTAGCCCGGCCGTTGGTCGCAAGATCATGGCCATGGCCGCACCGCACCTCACACCGGTGACCTTGGAATTGGGCGGCAAGAGCCCCGCCATCGTGGATGCTACGGCCGATGTGGAACGCGCAGCCGCGCGCATTGCTTGGAGCCGCTATTTCAATGCCGGACAGACCTGCATCGCTAGCGACCATGCCTTGGTCCACCAAAGCGTGATGGACCGATTCTTGGCCGCACTCACGCGCTCCATCGAACGATCCTATGGCAAGGACCCGAAGGAAAGCCCGGACTTTGCGAGGCTCGTGAACGACAAGCGTTTCAACGCTGTAAAGGGCTATCTCGACCATGGACACATCCACTATGGCGGTATGACGGATGCTGCGGAACGCTACATCGCACCCACGGTACTTACCAATGTTCCCCTCGATAGCCCACCGATGCAAGAGGAGATCTTCGGCCCTGTTCTACCGGTGATCCCCTGGAACGAACGTGAAGAAGTGCTCTCGATCGTCGGACGGAATCCGTTTCCATTGGCCGCCTATGTGTTCAGCAGTGACCGATCCGCGCAGCGCTACTTCACGGAGAACATTCCCTTCGGTGGCGGGTGCATCAACCACTGTTTGCTCCAATTCGGGAACCCGGAACTGACCTTTGGCGGAGTGGGCAATAGCGGCATGGGGCGTTACCACGGCAAGGCGACCTTCGACCTGTTCTCGCACCACAAAGGACTGGTCCACGGCAGTACGCTCATCGAGCACGGCCTTCAGTATCCGCCATACACGAGCCTGAAGGAAAAGGTGCTGCGCCTTGTGCTCAGATGAGCACTTGGTGACATTCCTCACCCGCGCATGAGCGACTTCCGCCCAGCTTTGCGGAAAGACCTTTAACATGCGAACATCCGTACTCCTCTTGGCCATCTCTCTTCCACTTGCTTATGCCGCGGCACAGGATCTCGGTGATCATAGGATTGTGTTGGAAGAGCTTACGATCCCCGGAATGCCCGGGGTACAGTCCTTCGCATTTGGCCAACAAGGCCCGGAATGGCTCCTGTTGGGTGGAAGAACGGACGGCCTGCACCAACGCCAACCCTTCGCCGCCTTTCTGGCCTCCGCCAACAACACCATGGCCCATGTGGTGGACCCGTACACCGAGGAGGTCTGGAGCAGGAGCATCTCCTCACTGCCCACTGCCATCTACGAGCAATTGCAGTGCACCAACTTGGAATTCTTCCAGCGCGGGAACACGTTGTACATCATCGGTGGATACGGTTACTCACCGACCTCGAGCGACCACATCACGCACAGCAAGCTCACGGCTGTTGATGTGCCGGGAGCCATTGGTGCGATCAAGAACAACACCCCTCTTGGTCCGCATTTCCGCCAGCTTTCCGATAGTCGAATGGCAGTGACAGGCGGATACCTCGGCTTTCTGAACGATGAGTTCTACTTGGTCGGTGGACAACGGTTCATGGGGCGCTACAATCCGATGGGCCCAAATTCAGGACCTGGCTTCACCCAAGAATACACCAATTCCATTCGTCGTTTCCGGATCGAGGATGATGGCACCTCCCTCGCGATCATGGACTACTTGGCAACCGTGGACACGGCCAACCTGCATCGCCGGGACTACAACTTGGTGCCGCAGATCTTCCCGGACGGCTCCCAAGGCTTCACGGCGTTCTCCGGTGTCTTCCAATACACGAGCAACATCCCCTGGTTGAACACGGTGGACATCACCCCGTCCGGATACACGGTGGTCCCTGTGTTCGAGCAGCTCTTGAACCAGTACCATACGGCGCACTTGCCGGTTCATTCTGCTACATCCAACACGATGAGCACGGTGTTCTTCGGCGGCATCGGGCGCTACTACTTCGATGGCAATGGACAACTGTTTGATGATGTGAACGTGCCCTTCGTGAACACGATCAGTCGCGTGGTCCGTAATGGGGACGGCAGCATGTTGGAAACAGCGATCGGCAGCATGCCGGCACTATTGGGCTCGAGCGCGGAATTCATCACGGCGCCCGGCGTTCCCACCTCGTTCAACGATGTCATCGACCTTGACGCGCTCGAAGGGGACACCGTGCTGGCGGGTCACATCGTGGGTGGGATCGAAAGCAGCGCGGCGAACATCTTCTTTATCAACACCGGCACACAAAGCGATGCCAGTACACGGGTGTTCAAGGTGATGCTTGTGCGGGACGTCAACACCGGTGTGGGTGCCACTGTGGCAACGACAAATACCCTTGAAGTGGCCATGTCCGGCAGTGGCGAACAGCTCATCGTAACCTTGAACATGGCCACAGGCACCGAGGGTACCTTGAACCTCTTGGACAGCAGCGGTCGTTTGGTACGCACGCTTGTGAAAGCACGCATGCCGGCAGGTAGCCAGAGGTTGCATAACGATGTCCGCGACCTCCCACAAGGCTCCTATCTCGTGGAGTGGACCACGAATGAAGGTCGTTCGGTGGCCCGTTTCGTACGGTAGGCTCAGTCCTCCAACACCCGTTCTGCACGCTTCGGTTTCAGCGCATCGCGGATCAGGAGCATGTGTACTAGATCGCATTCCAACGTCGCTTCAACACGCACTTTATGGTCACTGGTCCAATGGCGGTATTCGGAAACTTTGTTCCTCTCGCAGAAGGTATCCAAGTGCCGCAAGAAATGCTCAGCAGTTGGTTGGGCGTCGGGTCCGAAGAAATCCCAGTGGAAACGGAGGATGCCCATTACGCAAGCTGATCGCTTAGCAAGCGCATCTCAATGATCGGCGCCATCTTTTCGTAGAGCATGCGGTACGTGGCTTCCGTGATCGGCATGTACACCCCTAGCTTTTCGTTGATGACATGTACGCACTTCACGGCGTAGTACCCTTCGGCCACCATGTTCATTTCCATTTGGGCGGCGCGCACACTGTAACCGCGACCGATCATGTTCCCGAATTCCCGGTTCCGACTGAAGGTGGAATAGGCCGTCACGAGCAGGTCACCCAAGTACGCGGGTTCGTTGATGTCGCGCGTGATCGGGTGTACGGCGGCCACGAAGCGCTCGATCTCCTGAATGGCGCGGCTCACGAGTACCGCCCGAAAGTTGTCCCCATATCCCAACCCGACACTGATCCCTGCACATACGGCGATCACGTTCTTCAGGATAGCGGCGTATTCAGTTCCGTATATATCGTCGCTCAATGTTGTCTTCATGAAGCGCCCGTTCAGCGCAGTGCTCATTGCCTTCGCCTTCTCTTGATCGCGACAAGCGATAGTGAGGTAGCTCAACCGCTCCATGGCCACTTCCTCTGCATGGCACGGGCCGCAGATCACGCCGAAGTGGTCCTCCGCGATACCGAAGTGTTCGAAGAGATATTGGCCTACGATCTGATTCGTTTCCGGCACGATCCCTTTCACTGCACTGAACACGGTCTTACCGGCGAGTGCTGCGGGATCCAATTGATCGAGGCTCGCTTTCAGGAATGCGCTGGGCACCGCAAGGATCACCACATCGGCTTCGCGCACCACGGTATGGATGTCGGTATCCATCGCCAACCGTTCCGGATCGAACTGGGCTGCGCTGATGTAGTCCGGATTATGTCCATATGCGGCAATGTGCTTGATCGTATCGGCACGCCGCACCCACCAACCTACCCGTTCCGTGTTCGCCGTTAGCAACTTCACCAATGCTGTTCCCCAAGAACCTGCGCCAACAACAGCGATCCGTGCAGCACTCATGGGAATGTCACTTCGGTATTGATCACTTCCTCCTTGCGCATCACTTTCAACGGCGCGCTGTCTCCCTTTTTCAGTGCCGAAAGTGCTTTCATGTAGCTCATCATATCGATCACGTCAACTTCACCCAACTTCACGACCACATCACCAACTTGCAGACCGGCGTTCGATGCAGGTTTTCCATCGGTGATGCCATCAATGCGCATCCCTTTGCCATCGAAAAGATAGTCCGGTACAACGCCCAATGTAACGGTGAAACGCGGTGCCTCCTCATTGTCCGCATCGTTGGTCTTGGTGAAGTCGAGCTTTCCATCATCATTCAACGTGGCCAACAACGATTCGATGTAGCGAGTGATCCTCAACATACCATCGTAATTCACCTTTTCTTCATCGTCCGTGGGTTTGTGGTAATCGGCGTGGGAGCCGGTGAAGAAATGGATAGCAGGAACTCCTTGCAGGTAGAAGCTGGTATGATCGCTGGGGCCGATGCCGCTCTCCGTGGTCTTCACTTTCAGATCACCGACCAGCACACGGTCCACTTCAGCCCATGCGGGTGAAGTGCCAACGCCATTGATCCCGATACTTCCTGCACTGTCCAACCGGCCCACCATGTCCAGGTTGATCATGTAGTTGAGCTTTTCGATCGGCACCGTGGGGTGCTTGGTCCAATAGTTCGATCCGTACAATCCTTTCTCCTCGCCGCTGAATGCAATGAAGAGATAATCGTTCTCCCGGGTCTGGTCCATCTGCAGAAGATCACGGGCCAGTTGCAGCATTACCGCGATACCACTTGCATTATCATCCGCTCCATTGTGGATCGCCTTTTCACCGCGGTACAACGAACCTTCATCGCCCCAACCCAAATGATCGAAATGCGCACCGATCACCACCACGTTGTCCTTTCCGTGGTCGAGCATGCCCACCACATTGTAGGCCGTGCGTTGCTCGCGCTGGATGTCGGTGCCGATCACCACAGGGTTGTTATCGATCACCAATTGACCGTAGAGTTCACCTTTCAAGTAAAGCACCGGGATCGAAATGGGCTTGGTGCGTGCAGAGAATTCCAGCGACGGCTCCTCGGCCGTTGGATCATCGTTGTAGAAGACCACGGCGGTTGCGCCCAGTTCCGCAGCTTTCTCGGCGCGTGCTCGCAGGTCCTGGTAACCGATGTACTTGCTATGCGGGTGGACACCATCCGGTGAACTGATCGACAACGAGACAATGCGATCCTTCATATTCAGTCCGTTGTAGTTGTCCGTGTTCAGTTCCGGTGCCTGGATCCCATACAACGCTTTGGTCAATTTGCCACGCACCACACCGGTCCCTGAAAAGGGCATCAAGGCATAATCCGTTCCCATTTTCAATATGGACCGGCCCAACTGGAAACTGTTTGCGGGACCCGCAAAGGGATCGCCACTGAAGGTGAACGCTTGCAAATAGCTCGCACTATCACCGTAGGGCATCAATCCTTCATTTCCGAATTTGGCGGCGATGTAATCTGCGGCCAGTTTCTCCCCTGGCGTACCGGCCTCACGACCCTCGAGTCGATCACTTGCGAGGTATTTCACATCATATTGCATCTGTTCACGTGCGTCGGTATCCGATTGCAATTGGGCAAGAAGTGCAAAGGGGATCGAAAGCAGCGCGATCGAAAGGAAGATCCGTGTTGTCATGGGGCAGATCGCGAAGATACCCCGTCCGTTATCTTCGATGCACTTTCCGCGGATCCGGCACAAGGTTCGCTGATCCATGCACATGAAAAGCATCCTCGTAGCCGCAGCGGGCTTACTTTCTCTTATCTACCTCTTGAACCCCACCATGGGGATCTTCGAGTTGCTGCCGGACAACCTGCCCTTCATCGGCAATTTGGATGAAGCCACAGCAACGATGGTGCTGATCGCGGCGTTGCGCTATTTCGGTTGGGACTTGTCCGATCTGTTCAACAAGAAGAAGGTGATCGACTTCACGAACGCGAAATAGATGCGCATTCCACTTTTGCTCTTTTGCGCCACCGTTATTCTGCTCGGTTGCTCCAGAACAACGTCCCAGGAAGCACTGACCAACCGTTGGTCCGATTTTCGTCTTTCGCCGGTCCTGGAGGCTCAGGAACATCGCGATACAAAAGAATTGTGCACCTTGCTCAAAGATCCAGAGGTTGTCGTGCGCGAAGCCGCAGCCTTGGCTTTTGCCAGTACACAGGACACCGCTTCGATCCCGTGTTTGCTAAATGCGTTGCGTGATAGGTCAGCAGTGGTGCGCGCCAATGCCGTGTTTGCACTGGGTTTCGTTGCCGATAGCACCATCATAGATGCAATGGCCGAATTCGGGAAGAACGAAGCAGTTGATGAAGTAAAGAAGGCTTGCTTCAGTGCAACATTGGTGGCCATGCAGCGCAACAACATGCTCAACGATCCGCAGGTATTGAAGAACGTGTTCGATCGAAGTAACGACCATGATCGCATTCGCCTCGCCGATGCATTTCGCAGGCTGCCGGACAGTTCGATGGTCGCCTTCGGTCCTTCGATCTTGGAATTGATCGCACATGAAAAGAACGATGAGGTAAAAGCAGCATTGATCCGCGGAACAAAAGCTTTAACATCTTCAGAAAGCAAAGAACTATTGTTGAGGTCCATCGTTCCGGACCAGCCTGTGTTCGTTCGTGTGAATGCTCTACGTGTGTTGGCGGCCAAATACGAGAATGATGCAGTGCCGCAGCTGCTCGAAGCGCTCAACGATAAGGACCATTCGATACGTACAAGCGCTGTTGAAGCCCTTACGAACTTGCCCGAACCAGTGGATCCACGGATCCTTCGCAACGCCAATGTTGATCTCGAAGATCCCATGACCTGGATCCCGGTCCACGGCTTGTTGTTACGCTCGGCGAACAACGAAGATGAGGTGAAGGCATTCCGCGGGAACGGTGAGAACAACAACGCATATACGCGTTCGTTGATGCTGAAGGCTCGCGCCTTCACACAGCGAACCATCCTTGATAGCGCACTGTTCATCATCCTGGAAAATGACACTTCCGCATTGATGCGCCAATCGGCATTCGAGTCGCTTGTATTCCGAGCACGTGAAATGATGAAGCGTTCGCGCTATGCTACATCAGAAGCACAGTACGCGCAACTTGGCAAGGTGATCCGCAGGACAATGGTCACCGGCGATCCGGGACTTCTTGCAGCCGCTGCGGAAGAATTGAACAAGGAGTCCGCTGGACCGATCGCGATCATGTTCGACAAGGAAATAGAACAACGCGCATTGTCCGGTTTGCGGCCGATCCAAGATCTGGAAGCACGGTTGTTGTTGGAACAAGTTGCCGCGAAGCGGGACGGTTCACCTTCTGCCAAAGCAAGTCCTCCGCCATTCAACCGTATGATCGACCCGATCAAATTGAGAGCATTGGCGCAAGGTCAACAATACAGGATAACGACATCAAAAGGCGCGATCATCATCGCCACCGATGTGAACGATTGCCCCGGCAGCAGTTTGGCCTTCGATTCATTGGTAACCACCGGCTACTACAACGGCAAGTCCTTCCACCGCATGGTCCCGAATTTCGTGGTGCAAGGCGGTTGCCCGCGCGGCGATGGATACGGCGGCATGCCTTGGACCTTGCGCACGGAGATCGGTCGCAAACCTTTCACGGCGGGTTCGGTCGGCCTGGCTTCTGCTGGCCGCGATACGGAGAGCTGCCAGTTCTTCATCACGCACAGCGCAACGCCGCATTTGGATGGACGCTATACACGTTTCGGCGAAGTGGTGAGCGGAATGGATGTGGTGATGAAGTTGCAGGTGGGGGATGTGATGTTGGGGGTGGAAAAGATGGGACACGAATAGAGTTCATTTCTGCCGAAATCGGCGTGGACCTGAAACTCTGCACGACCGACATTCCTTTCTGGGTGTAGGTTTCAAGGCGACTGGTGCAGAAGTAGAGTTGTACTCTAGAGTTGCACGGTGCCATGTTTCGAGCATCTTGCCCCCTGTTGAAAGCAAATATCACTCGGTGAACGACACCGAGCCTTTGCACAGATCTGGTATTCAATCCTATATTTGTCCAGCATGATCAAACGAGAAATGGCAACGCTGCTCCGGGCCGGTGTGCGGGAAATGCCCGTGGTCACCATAACCGGCCCACGTCAATCCGGCAAGACCACGCTGGTGCGAGAAACACTTACGGCATATAAGTACGTGAACTTGGAACAGAAGGACCTTCGCGAGGAAGCCTTGGCTGACCCTTTGGGTCTGCTGGAACGACTCGGACACAAGGTTATATTTGATGAAGTCCAGAACGCCCCGGACTTGCTTTCATACATTCAAGTTCGGGTAGATGAGGAGCGCAGAAAAGGGCAGTACGTGCTCACAGGTTCCCAGAACCTGCTGTTGTTGGAAAAAGTCAGTCAATCCTTGGCTGGTCGAACCTACGTTCAACATCTTTTACCGCTAAGCGCGCGGGAACTGAACAAGGCAAAATTGCTCACGGATGATCCTTGGGAGTGGGTACACAAGGGTGGTTACCCGACCCTTTACGAAACGAGATCAAGACGCGGAAACTGGCATCAAGGATATTTGGAGACATACGTACAACGCGACGTGCGCCAAGTGTTGAACGTTCAAGATCTTGATCGTTTCGGCAGGTTCATAACGCTCTGTGCATCCCGCATTGGTCAGCTCTGGAACCAAAGCAGTGTAGCCACCGAATTGGGCGTGGATGGCACCACGGTGAACCGTTGGCTTAGCTTACTAAAGTCCAGCTATATCGCATTCAAATTGCCACCTTACCACCGCAACTACAGCAAACGCCTGGTAAAAACTCCGAAGCTCTACTTCTACGATACCGGTCTTGCTTGCTCGTTGCTGGGCATTCGCACTCCGCAAGAGTTGGAACTGCATTGGATGAAAGGGCCGCTCTTGGAGAACGCTATCGTGGTGGACAGAATGAAGGGGCACTTCAACGTGGGCGATGCACCGAACCTATTCTTCTGGCGGGATAAACACGGACGCGAAGTTGACCTGATCGAAGAAGGGAACCCCGTACATGCAATTGAGGTAAAGGCCGGTCGTACACTGAACGCACCCATGCGCGAAGGCCTTGATTGGTTCCGGGATCTCGCCGAACCCACGCCCAAGGCCACGCTGGTTTATTTGGGTGATCTACGATCTACACGCGAAGGCATAACCACGGTAAATTGGAAACGATTTCTAACTGGACCCAAGTAGAGACTAAGGGAACCTTCGCAAAAGTCCAATTTGCAAGTATTGCGGAAACACCAACATGTGGACCAGCAGGGCTTTCTTCAAAGTAAAAGAGCTAAGGAAGGGGAAGACTTGGAATGCCTGATTCAGCGATCGTAGTGGTAGCGGCACATGAGAATGGTCACTTTGCGTTCCTTCAGGTCGCCGCTCACAGCATAAACAAGGCGGTGTTCACCTGTGATCCTGCGCGACCAGAAGCCCGCCAGATCATGGCGCAGTGGTTCTGGCTTTCCCAGCCCCTTGAATGGATCACGACTGATATCCTTGATCAGATCATGGATCCGGTCCACCATCTGGCTGTCGGCTGCTACCCAATGGGAATAGTCCTCCCAACCTGTTGGGGTGAACTCAACGCGCACTGCCATGGGATCAGCGCTTCCTGTTAAATTCCTTTGGCGACTTGGTCTTGCCAGCCTCCATCTCTGCAATGGATCCCTTTAGCCGTGCCCGGTTGGTTGCCGTGGACATCAAGTGGCCGGTCTCCGTAAGAGCGTTGTACTCCTTCATGGACATGATCACCACCGCATCGTCCTCGTTGCTTCCACGCGAAACAATGATCACCTCCAAGGATCTTGAAACACGGTCCAAATAGCTTTTCAGCTTTTCGCGAAGAGAACTAACGGGTATGGCGATCATTGGGACGTGTATAATTTGTACGCCCAAATGTACAAGATCCCGTACAATATGTCACCCAAACTTCTCCGGCCGCATCTGCGGGAACAGCAGCACTTCTTGGATCGCCGGATTGTCGGTGAGCAGCATCACTAAACGGTCCATGCCAATGCCGATACCGCTTGTTGGTGGCATGCCATACTCCAGGGCGCGCAGGAAATCCTGATCGATGAACATGGCCTCATCATCGCCGCGTTCCATCAACTTCACTTGCTCTTCGAAACGTTCGCGCTGATCAATGGGGTCATTCAACTCGCTGTATGCGTTGGCTACTTCGAAGCCACCGATGTAGAGCTCGAATCGTTCCGTCAGGCGCTCATCATCACGGTGCTTTTTGCACAACGGGCTCATCTCCGTGGGAAAGTCCATTACGAAGGTGGGCTGGATCAATTCAGGCTGAACAAGCTCACTGAAGAGCTCGTCGATCAACTTGCCTTTCCCCATGGCGGAGGTCACTTCGATACCGTGCTTCAAGCAAAGCGCACCGAGTTCTTTTTCATCGATCTCGAGCGGATCGACACCGGTCTTTTCCTTGATCGCACCGCACATCGTGATCCGTTTGAAAGGCGCTTCGTAGCGGATCTCCTTGCCCTGGAATGTGGCCACTTCAGAACCACTGGCCGCGATCGCTACTTGCGCGAACACACCTTCCATGTAGTCCATCATCCATAGGTAGTCCTTGTACGCCACGTACAATTCCATCACCGTGAATTCCGGGTTGTGGGTACGGTCCATGCCTTCATTCCGGAAGTTCCGGCTGAACTCGAACACCCCTTCGAAACCACCCACGATCAAACGCTTCAGATAGAGTTCGTTCGCGATCCGCAAATAGAACGGAACGTCCAACGCGTTGTGGTGCGTCTCGAACGGTCGTGCAGCTGCACCGCCAGGGATCGCTTGCAATACGGGCGTATCCACTTCGATGTAACCGGCGGTCTGGAACGCCTTCCGCATAGCATCGAAAATGCGAGTGCGCTTCAGGAAGGTCTCGCGTACGTTCGGGTTCACGATCAGGTCCACATAGCGCATACGGTAGCGCAGTTCGGGATCGCCGAACGCATCATGCACTTTGCCATCTTCGTCGGTCTTCACCACCGGCAATGGTCGCAACGATTTGGCGAGCACGGTCAGCTCCTTCACATGCAGCGTCAATTCGCCGGTCTGGGTGGTGAACATGTATCCCTTCACTCCGATCAGGTCGCCGAGATCGAGCAACTTCTTGAAGACATCGTTGTACAAGGTCTTGTCCTCGCCGGGGCAGATCTCATCGCGGTTCACGTAGATCTGTTGATCACCGGTATGGTCCCGGACCACTGCGAACGAGGCCTTGCCCATCACGCGCACGCTCATCAATCGGCCTGCAAGCACAACGTTGGCTTTGGGTTTCTCTCCTTCACCTGAAGGGGCCGCATCCTTGAACTCCTCCTTCACTCCTGCGGCTGTATGTGTAACGGGAAATTCCGCAGCGGGAAAGGGGTCGATACCAAGCGCACGCAGCTTTTGCATGGAATCGCGGCGGCCTTGTT
>Ga0335394_10006248_pt1 | contig 13444 bp, 10 predicted proteins | sample MAT03_FD_205741 | JGI IMG/M metagenome (GOLD analysis project Ga0335394, IMG submission 205741) | Freshwater microbial communities from Lake Fryxell liftoff mats and glacier meltwater in Antarctica - MAT-03 (spades assembly) (version 2) ...
TCAAGCGATCGACCATGGTGTAGTCGTCGCCAACAACGCTCAGCCACAAGCGGTTGACGCGGCAGTCGGTGCTGAAGAAGCGATGGGGTCCGAGGTCGACTCGTTGGCCCCATAAATCGATCGTCCGAGACATTCCGCCAACGTTGGGGCTGGCCTCGTACAAATCAACATCAGCTCCGCCTTGGGAGAGTTGCATTGCCGCCGTCATTCCGGCTGGCCCCGCGCCAATCACTGCAACCCGCATGACCCGAACTCTGTGTTGAAGAAAACGGACGCTTGGAAGGCGAAACCAACATTGTTCGCCCTCATTGGACGTCCCACTGGGAAGTATAGGTTGTTATCTAGCGGTCCGCCGGACTTTAGCGAAATCGACGATGACTTCGCTCAAGATGCTTGCACGTTGGATTGTGACCATTTCCACGCTAACATTGAACCATTTGCTGCAAGTCGCACGATAAGCAGCGAAGCGGGTCGCATTGAACAACAGGTCTTTTCCGTTTTTAAACAAAGTTCAAACGATGTTTCATGATGCAGAGCAGAACCGGCGTCACTACGATCGTGTCTCGGAATCCAAGACTTCGTTGTACTTTGAACGCTTCGACACACATCTGCTAAAGGATCGGCCGTTGGTTGCGTCGCTATTAGACAAAGCGTTTGATGCCGTGTTTCCTGAACGTGTCGGCGCGTTGCTGGATGTTGGTTGCGGCACCGGGTTCTACTTCCCGTTGCTTTCGCGACACGCGGAGAGCATTACCGGCATCGATCTTTCGACTGCGATGCTTGCCGAAGCGGAGCATTTGATTGCGGAGGAAAACCTGAGCAACTGTCGTGTTGTGGCCGGTTCAGCTCTCGACCTGCCGTTCGCGGACGAATCGATGGACGTCGTGCATTCGTGGGATTTCTTGCACCATCTTTCGAACTTACCACGTGGTCTCGCCGAGATCCAACGTGTACTGAAGCCCGGCGGCAGGTATATCGCCTTTGAGCCCAACATCTTGAACCCGTCGATTACTTGGTACCACTTCCGCAGACGGTCCGAGTGGCGGCTCTTTATTCAGAATCAATTTAGCATCCCGCGACAATTGCGAAAGGATTTCGATGTTCGCATCAAGTACGACAATACCATCATTAGTTTCCTCAATGAGCGAACGTTATGGATTTGGAAGCTAGCGAATCGCATCACATCATTGCCATGCTTGGGAATACTTTCGTTCCGTTACGTGATTGAATGTCGAAAGCGATCAGGCCCAGAGCGATGAGGCTAGGCGCGATGAGGCTAGGTGCGAGAGGAGACCAGCGGCGAGTTACTTTTGCTCAAGTTACTTTTGTTCGAGCATCTGCTGGATCATTGGCATGACGAGTTGGCGATAAAGGCTGTCGGCCATCGGGTACTGCTTCAATTTTTCGAATGTCTCGTACGCCGATCGCCCTTCGGATTCGGTGAGGGGCACGGTTTCGTTACGACCGTCAGAATCGATCATAACCGCTTGATAGGACCACTTGCCGTTTTCATCTTGGGTTCGTTGGACATCTCGCAACTGGGCCGAGTTTGCGTCGAACACACCTTCAACAGGCGTGGGACGACTTTCATACTGGTTTCGATCGAGCCCCATGACGTCGGCAATCATTTTCGCGATCGGTTCGATATCTTTGGTCTCGGCGCTGCGTTCAAGTCGCTCCAATTGGTCGTCTAGTTCGTCAAGCTTTTGTTCGTTTGACTTGTTGGACGATGCGTCAATTTGTGATTCGATCGACGCTCGAATTTTTGCAGCCTCGGGATCCATTGCGAGAGCCGTTGAGCGGCTTTCGTTAGGCAAGCGTGTCGATTCCGGCTTGGCCTGACCTGCGACACTTGATTTTGCGGCTGACTTCTGTTCCGGGTAGTAATAGAAGATCAGCATCAGCAGTAAACCGACGTGAACGATGGTGCTGATCATCAAAGCCCGACGGTACCGTCCTCGCGGACGTGCTACAATCGATCGATCGGAGTCCTGAATATCGACCATGGGTTCACTACTTTTTTGCAAACGTTCCGCAGATCACACCTATCATTTAAGTCGACGCGGTCATTCATGGCAAACCCCTGCAGCATTTTGGAAGTTCAGCCTACAACCGCAGCGAATTGCGAAATCGCTGCTCAGTTGGCTGACTGGCTGCTTGCGGATCAACCCGAGCTTCGCAAAAAGGTATGCCGAGCGCTGTTGTGTCGACCGGACGAGGCGAGGCAAGCGATGATAGAAACAGTCAAGTTCATGTGGTTGGCCGCAGGCAGTTCAACCGGTCGCTTGGTCCCGGCTCATCGCGTTGACCTCGCGTGGCACGAGTTGATCCTATTCACACGAACGTACCACCAGCTTTGCGACAAGTATTTTGGTAAGTTCGTGCATCATCAGCCGGAGGGGATTGTCCAGGAAGGCGGCCAAGAAGGCGGTCAGGAAGGCGACCAACGGTTTTCCGCAACGCTATCCCGCTACCGCCAAGTCTTCGGATCGCCGCCGGTTGATTTCTGGGGAACCTGTGAAACAAAGTTCAAATCAGAATCGAATACTTCGACCTGTGGCACCTGCGAGTCTCAGCAGGGAGGCTGAATTGTTTCGGTATATTAGCCGTTTTGCCGCTTGCCACGGTTCCCACGTTTAACCGTGGCTAGCGTCAAAACGGCTATTGAGTAATGCAGAATGACTTCGCCCTACTAGCTTAAAGGAGAATAGATTATGTATATGAACGGATATATCGACATTGATCCAAGCCACGTGACCGAGATCCGGCGCAAGCCGACCAAGGGTTTTCGACGTTTCGCTGAGATCTTGACCCTGGGGGCGATGTCACAGCAGGAAGAGCACGAGACGTTCACGGCGATCTCCATTCTTCAGGAAATCAACATCGCGCTGCGAACGCTGAACATCACCGATGTGGTGCGTTTTACAAAGGATGACGTTGTCATTTACGACGATCCCGATGGCAAGAGCAACGATGATATGGGTATCGCGTTGCAAGAATTGCAGAGATTTTCGGGAATCGGAAAATCGACTGTTTTTGATTCACTATCGCTGCTGCTGGAACATCACCTTGCTGAAATCACATTGATCATTGATGTTCGAATTCAGCGCTCGCATTTTGTCGGTGGATTTCCTATTCGAATTGCCGTGAACGGCCTGGCAACGGAGTTTCAAGGATCGCAGGACGAGACTTCGCTTGGCGACCGACTGGAGCAGACGTTTGCGGATCAAGCGTCCTACAACGCGGTGGAAACCAAGCTGCGGGAGCAATTCGATGCATTCATGGCCCAGCTTGAGTTGGCTGTCCGTCAAAAAATGATGATCGATGACGTGCGACTGTCCACGCAGTTAAATATCTTGCGACCACGCAATGATGAAGTCGGAAAGACGCGTTCATCGCTTGCGGGAAGCAGTGCAGAATCGGCTGGATCATCGAGCTCCGATCCCGTCTTTCAGCGTTACCATCAGGGCTCGGATGCATTTGCTTATTGTTGGCTATGGTCCAGCATGATGCATTCTCACGGAACCCATGTTCAAGAGGCAACGATTGTTGACGAACAAGGCCAGCGTTTGATGACAATCGGTGAGGATGGTTTGAATGCAGGGGAAACGACGGCGCTTGACCCAAGCACGCCATTCGCTGATTCCGATGCCTCATCGTTCGATGCCAGCAGTGACCTGACTGGTGACTCGACTTCGAAAATGAACAGCTTTACCGATACCGGTACCGATACCCAAGGCGGCGGCGATAGTGCTGGCTCAAGTTGGCTTGATTCCTTCGGCTTCAGCGGCGGAGACGGAAGTGACTCTGGCGATTCCGGCGGCAGTAGTTGCAGCTCATGTGGCGGTGGGGATTAAAGTCGCTCGTCGCTCCGTCGACGAAAGCGTAGAATCGCCCTAAGATTTTCCACCCGCCCATAGCCCGCTAGCCCAAAGTTGACGCCAAAGGAAAATGCCATAGTCCCACCCGCTTCCGTCGACGGAGCGAAGGGCGACAATGTTACTGATTTGACGCCCAGCACCTTGACTTCACCAAGTTAATCTTCCAGAGGAAACACGAATCATGCCTTCGGTACTTGCGATCGCCGCACATCATGACGACATCGAATTTTTGATGGCGGGAACGATGCTCCAGCTCAAAAAGCTTGGTTGGGAACTGCATTACATGAACATTGCTGATGGGTGTCGCGGCTCCACGACGATGGACCGTGTCACGTGCGCGGCCGTTCGACTGGAGGAAGCACGCGCAGCGGCGAAGAGTCTTGGCGCGACGTTTTATCCGCCGATTTGTCCTGACATGGAGATTGCTTACTCAACGCCGCTGTTGCGAAAAGTTGCAGCCGTTATACGGATCGCCAAGCCGTCCATTCTACTGACGCATTCCCCGAGCGATTACATGGAAGACCATGAAAATGCCTGCAAGCTCGCTGTCACGGCAGCATTTGCTCACGGGATGCCGAACTTCGAATCCGATCCCGAAGTGCCGACCTATAGCGAACCGGTGACCGTCTACCACGCTCAGCCTGTCGGTAACGCGACGCCACTTGGCGATGTTGTTTATCCAAAGTTGTACGTCGACATCACGGATGTCCTGAACGATAAAGTCACTTCGCTAGCTTGTCACGCCAGTCAAAAGCAGTGGCTGGACGAGAGCCAAGGGATGGATTCGTACCTCGAAACGATGCGTGAGACCTGCTTGGAAATTGGTGGGATGTCCGGCGTCTACAAGTATGCTGAAGGCTGGCGTAGGCGTCAGCACTGGGGATTTTGCGGTCCCGACGACGATCCGCTAACCGATGCCCTGCTCGGACGATGTGCGATTCGCGGCACGAATTGACTGTAAATTCACACCGAACCATCTCTAATTTCTAATCGTAGGGCGTTTACCCAACGATTGGTCGCTGTACCGCCGTTGAGTGATTTGAGTTGTGCGATATATTATCGCGTTACGCTTGGAAGGATGCCCTTCCGAGACCTTCGACAGCTTTTCCACCGAAAACTTGCAAGCACGAGATGTCAAAAAGCGAAAAAGCGAATTTTGGAGCCAAATCCGAGGCTTTCTCGGGAGTTGCCGAACGCAAGCCGATGATTGAAGCCATCGGCTTGAGCAAATTTTACGGGCCGTTTGCGGCCGCGCGGGATGTGACCTTTTCCGTGGGTGAAGGCGAATTGGTGGCGTTCCTTGGTCCCAACGGTGCTGGCAAGAGCACGACAATGAAGATGCTCACCGGCTATATCGCGCCCAGCGAAGGTTACGCGAAAATCGCCGGTCATAACATGACCGAAGACCGGATCGAAGGCAGCAAACGCCTTGGCTATCTTCCCGAAAACGGGCCGCTTTATCCCGAAATGACGCCGGCTTCGATGCTCGATTTCTTTGCCGAGGCTCGCGGACTAAGTTCGTCGTACAAGAAAGAACGGATCGAAGTAGTCGTCGATATCTGTGACTTGTCGACCGTGATGTACAAGGCGATCAGCAAGCTGTCCAAGGGTTTTAAGCAACGCGTTGGCATGGCCCAAGCACTGCTTCACGAACCGGATGTTTTGATCATGGACGAACCGACCGCAGGTTTGGACCCGAATCAAATCCGTGGCGTTCGCGCGACGCTGCGGAAGCTGAGTCAGACCAAGACGATTCTGCTCAGCACGCACATTTTGCAAGAGGTCGAAGCGATGGCTGACCGCGTGGTGATGATCAACGAAGGCCGCATCGTTTATGACGGCTCCGTTGCAGGATTGCACGGCGTCGACGGCGTCGGCACTGACCTCGATGATGCCTTCCACAAATTGACTCACGGCGTCACTGTCTGACCCGAGCGAGCTTATCGCCGCAAGGCAATCATTTCCCCACAACGCTGATTCGAACCTTCCAAGACGTTCTATGAACCCTTCTGCGATCTCCACCGCTGTCCTGAACTTACTACTGCTCGATCTGCTTTTTCTAGCCGTCGTGCTGCTGATCGTGGCGTCTTTGGCGAAGACGAAGCGTGCTGCATTTGCGGTGATGAAGCGAAACTTTCTCGGTTACTTCAGCAACCCAACCGGGTATGTGTTCTTGTGCATCTTCGTGTTCTTGACTTCGCTGGCTGCATTTTGGCCCTACGAATTCTTTAACCAAAACCTCGCCACGCTCGACCAACTTAATTACTGGTACCCGTTGATCATGCTGGTGTTTATCCCAGCGATCACAATGAGCATTTGGGCCGAAGAAAAGCGTCAAGGCACTGACGAACTACTGCTCACTTTGCCAGCCGATGACTTCGATATTGTGATCGGCAAGTACATGGCCGCATCCGCGATTTTCACTGCCACGCTGCTCTTTTCACAGCTCAGCACGTTCATCACGCTGGCGATTTTGACCGAAGGATCGCTTGATACGGGGCTGATTTTTACGACGTATCTGGGCTACTGGTTTGTTGGCTTGACAATGATCGCCATCGGGATGATCGCGTCGTTCCTGACAGGAAACTTGACGGTCAGCTTCATTCTCGGTTCACTGTTCAATGCTCCGCTGGCGTTTGCTTCGCTGTCGAAGTCGATTGTTCCGGGCAAGACGATTGCCAATGTGATGTCAGAGTCCGGTATCGCGCGGCCATTTGACGATTTCGGTCGCGGTGTCATCAGCCTTTCCTCCGTCGCCTACTTCCTGCTGGCGGCGATCGTCGCGCTTTACATTTGCATGGTGCTGATCGGTCGACGTCACTGGACCGGCGGCAAAGATGGCAACACGATGGCATGGCATTACATTGCTCGAGCATTAGCACTCGTTGTTGTTACCGGTGGTGCGGTTGTGCTGTTCCGAAACTTTGACATTTTCCGTCACGACGCGACTGAAGGCAAAGTTAGTTCGCTTGCTCCTGAGACCAAGAAACTGATTCGCGACCTGGACCCCAAGCGTGCGATCGTGATTGATGCGTTCATCAGTGCCGAAATTCCCGAACAGTATGCTCGCACACGTTACGAACTACTGAATCTTTTGAAAGAATTCCGCAGCGAAGCATCGAAGAACAAACGCACGATCGAAGTCAATCTGTACGACAACATTGAACTGTACAGCGAAGAAGCGAACTTGGCGCAAGAGCGATTCGGCATTGCACCAATCACTCGAATGGTTCGCGAAAAAGGCTCGTTTCAAGAGAAGCAATTGATCATCGGTGCTGCGTTCAAGAGCGGTCTTGAAAAGGTCACCATCCCCGTTTTTGAATACGGTGTTCCCGTTGAGTATGAACTGGTGCGCTCGATCAATACCGTGTCTCGTGGCGAACGCAAACGAGTTGGCATTGTCACCACGGATGCGAAATTGATGGGCGGATCGGTGATGAGTGGGATGAGCTTCCAGCAAATCGAGAAGCACCCCTTGATCACAGAGTTGGAAAAACAATACGAAGTCGAGGCCGTTGACTTCAACGGTGCAGTCATTCCGGGCCAGTACGATGCGATTGTCGCCGTGCAACCATCATCGCTAGCACCCGAGCAGTTCACTAGATTTGTCGAAGCGGTCAAGGCCGGAGTTCCAACAGCCGTATTCGAGGATCCATTGCCGTTTGCCCAGAGCTTCATTTCCGGAACGGGTGAGCCCAAGCAATCGCCCGGCGGTTTCATGGGCGGTGGAGGGCCGGTGCCCAAGGGTGAGATTCGTCAGTTGTGGGATCTGCTTGAACTTGACGTACCAGGCAAGCCCAGCATGCAAGGGATATACAATCCGTCACTTGCTTGGCAGCAGTACAACCCATATCCGAACCTGGAGATGAATGTCAACGACCTATGGGTGTTTGTCGATTCACAAGCACCTGGCGCGTTCAACTCGCTGAGTGATCAGAACCCAATTACCAAAGGACTTCGCGAAGTGCTCGCGCTTTATACCGGCGTCGTGAAAGCAAAATCCGGTGCGAAGCTAAAGCACACGCCGCTGTTGACTACGGGCACGAAGAGCGGATTGCTTGAAACCGAGGCTGCCAAGCGGGTGCTGAGCCGCGAGTCGACGATTCTTCGCGAGGAAGGTCCAGCGACCGGCGAACAGATCATCGCCATGGCCATCGAAGCGGAAGCGACAACTCCTACGGCTAAACCAGCAGACGAGTCGTCAGTCGGTGAAAAGGAAGAGGCACCCGCAGCCGCGTCTGGCATTAAGGTGATCTACACGGCAGACATTGACATGATGTTGCCTGTATTCATGCAGCTTCGAGCCGAGCCGAATCAAGCCCAGGACTTGCGGCTTCAATTCCAAAACGTCACATACTTACTCAATACGATCGATTATCTGACGGGTGAACTTGAGTTCCTTGAAGTACGTAAGCACCAACCAATTTTTAGCAGCTTGCGAATGATCGATTCGGTCAAGGATGACGCCGCCAACCGGGTGCGGGAACAGGGCAAAGAGTTCCAGGTCCAGTTCGATGAACTCGTGCGGATGGCTCAAGAAAAAATTGATACGGAACTAAAGACGCTTCGCGAGGAGATGACTTCGCTTCAAAAAGAAAGTGTCGATGGCAAAGTCAGTAGGTCTGTTGCCCAAGAAAAGGCACAACAGTTTGCCATTAAGCAAGAGCAGCTACAACGTGCCCTAGACGTCAAGCGAGCGAAATACGAACGAGATCGAGAGAAAAGTGTTCGCGACATTCGGCGTGAGGCGGATCAGGACGTGACGAAGATTCAGAACTTGGTGAAGTTTTCTGCTGTCGCTTTTCCCTGTATTCCGCCGCTGGTAATTGGTGTAGTTGTGTTCGCATCGCGACGTTTGCGAGAACGAGAAAACATCACCAAGAGCCGGCTGAAGTAAGTTGAACGAAATGCTTGGGCTTGTGGCCGCAGTGTTCACCAGAACCTGTCTCAACAAGTCGGACGCATGAGCTTTAAACCCAGAATCCTTTTTAATCAAATAAGAGTTGTCCCTGTGAACGAAGGCGCAAAAACCGGTATTTTCGGGGCCGCAGCATTAGCGATGTTGACCATTGCTTTTTTTGTCTCGATGCCTCCCGCGACGGAAAGCTCAACGCAATCGCAAATCGGCCTTCCGCTATTCAGTGGTTTTACCGACCCGCTTGCGGCGTCGGTCTTAAGAATCACCACCTTCGATGAGGCGCAAGGGGAAATTGCAAAGTTTGAGGTCGCCAAAGACCAACAAAATGGGGTTTGGTCGTTACCGTCTCGCAATAACTATCCAGCCGATGCTGCCGAACAAATGAAGAATGCGGCGAACACGCTGGTGGGTGTCAAAATTCTTGACATTCCGTCATCCGAACCCGCCGATCACGCAAAGTACGGCGTTATGGAGCCAAACGAAGAAGCACTCAAGGCGGGCGACGAAGGTGTTGGAAGGCTCGTCAGCTTGAAAGGCATAAACAATTCAACGCTCGCTGAAGTCATCATTGGTAATCGCGTCAAGGGAAGCGAAGTGCAACGCTATGTTCGCGTGCCTGGACAAGATCCGGTTTACGTCGTTGCGCTGGACGACAAGGCGTTGACAACGAAGTTTGAAGATTGGATCGAGAAGGATTTGTTGCAATTGAGTAGCATCGATATCAGCAATGTTGAAGTTCAGAATTACGACGCATCTTTGGAAATGGGAAATCGACTTGCGATGACCCATTCTTATGACGCCAGTCTCTCGATCGATGGCAGCAACGCATGGAAACTTGATTCCATGTCGGTCTACGACGAGCAAGGTGAAAAACAAGAGCTTAAGCTTGCTGAAGGCGAGAAACTGGCAACTGCCAAGCTGAACACACTCAAAAATTCGCTCGACGATCTGAAGATCGTCGATGTTGCTTCGAAGCCCAAAGGCATGAGCGAAAACTTGAAGGCCGACAAGGATTTGGTGAGTGACCAACAAGCCGTTCTGTCACTTGTTCAACGAGGTTTTTTCCCGGTAACTCAAGGCGATATTCTCGCCGCCAATGGCGAGATGGTGGTGACGCTGAAAGACGGCGTTCAATACGTTCTTCGATTTGGTAACGTCGAAGGCATTGCCGACGAGTCGAAAGATGATGCCGCGAAAGAAGGCGAAGCCAAACAGCCCGAAGCAACCGGTTCCAATCGCTATCTGCTAGTAACCACACGCGTAGACGAATCAAAGTTCCCGCCTCCCGAGCTGATGGAAATTCCAAAGACGATTGCAGACTTAGAAGCCGCCGACGCCGCCAAGGCTGAAGCGGCTGCCCCCAAGGCACCTGCGACTCCAGCAGCGGATGATGCAACGGAGACTCCGCAGGAACCAACAGCTCCCGCCGAAGAAATGGAACCAGAATCGACGACCGAAACGCCGGCGACCGAGGAACCTGCCGCAGTGGATTCAGAGCCTGAAGCACCTGCCGACAGCGCTGCGGCTGTCGAGTCAGGCACGGTTGAGGAAAATCCGGTTGACACCGTTAGTGAAGCGGTTGAAGGTGCCGTTGAAGGCACTAACGAGCAGTCCGGCGAAGGCAAGGCGTCTGGATCTGGCGAAGGACAAGAACAGGCCGATGGGGAAGCTGCTGCGGTGGCTGAAGAAAAATCTACGGATACGGCTGCGATCGATAATGAACCAACAGCGGCCGACGCTCCCACCGATGAAAATCCTGTGGCGGATTCGGTCGCGCCTGGCACACTCGATATTGAATCGCCCGCTGTCGATGACAAAGTTGAGACCGCCGAAGAGAAGCAGGAGCGACTAGAAGCCGAACAGGAAAAGATCACTAAGGAAAATCAGCGCAAGTTGGACGAACGAAAAGATAAGCTGGAAGCGGCTAGTCGTCGTGTTCGTGAACTCAATGGCCGATTCGCCGAATGGTACTACGTGATTCCTGAGGCGACGTATCGCAATCTACGTTTGTCTCGCGAAGAACTTATTGAGAAGCCAACCACGGGAGCGCCAAGTGCGCCTGACGATGCTGCTGCCGCACCATCGTTCAATATCCCTGGCTTAGGAAATTAGGCTTAGGAATTCAGAGTAGAACAATTGTCTCAATTGTTTTCCGAGCAATGAGGACAATTGCTCTACCAACAACCTAAATTTTCCAAATCGCCGGACCACTAGTGTCCCAAGCCCGAATAAATCTGCTTTGCCAACTCGATCGCCTCCAATTCCGTTGTGATTCGAAGATCAAGCTGGCTATTGCGGATCGCTTGCAATACATCGCGAAAACTTGGTCCAGGTTTGTAACCGAGCATGCGAAGTGTGTCGCCGGTCAATAGCGGTGGCGGATCGAGTTGCTCCAGAGGCCATGCTCGGCGGACCTTGCAAAAAGAAATGCCGGCCCCTGGTAGCTCGAATCCATCGGCCCATCCGGCGGCGGCTTCGATCGATGTATCGGCATCGCGAGCGCTGACGATCGGTTGCACCATTGACCATGGCAATCGATCTGCATTTAAGAGCGTATCGCGACTTCGAATCGCGTGCTCGATGGCTCTTTGTTCATCACATGAAAGTTTCCAGCGGGTTGTGATTTCATCGATCGCAACCTCCGGTTCGGTGCCCATTCGCGAGATTAGCATCGCGACGATCACAACAAACGAATTCTCGATCGAGCCGCTTGCCAGTCGCTGCACATCGCTGGCGAAGCTGCTGTCCGCGATGGACGTTAACGTATAGCTCGGCCAAATGTAACCGATCAGATTTGTAGTTGCCAACAAGCGAATCGCTCGGGCCGCGCTGACACCGCCGAACATTCGTCGCACTTCGGCTCCGATTCGCTCGCCACTCACGATGGTGACTTCTTGAGCATGTTGACACGTCGCTGCCTGCGTGTCGCCGTGCAGCTCGAACCCCAATGCCGCAGCAAAACGAACCGCGCGAAGCATGCGCAGCTTATCCTCACTGATCCGCTTCTCTGGGTCCCCGATCGCGCGAATGATGCCGGCCTTCAGATCGGCTTCGCCGCAAACGAAGTCGATTAGCTTGGCTGCAACGGGGTCGTAGAACATCCCATTGATCGTGAAGTCTCGCCTGAGCGCATCCTGTTCGGCGGAGCCAAATCGGATCGAATCGGGGCGCCGACCGTCGGAGTACTCTCCGTCGCTGCGGAATGTCGCCACTTCGGTTGGCGTCAAGGCGTCACTGAAAACACCGAGAACACCAATGACGCCGAACGACGCACCGAAAGCGAGTGTTCGCCTACGGCCGAAGAGATCTCGAACCGTGTCAGGCGTTGCGTCGGTAGCCACGTCGAAGTCTTTGGGGACGCGACCGAGCATGGCGTCACGGACGCAACCGCCCGCAAGGAAGGCGATAAAGCCTGCTTGCTGCAATTTTTCGACGACGACCAGGGCTTGAGCCGCAAGCGGCTGCGTGTAGTCAAACATCCCCAATCCTTTCGCCATGCAGAAACCATGTCAAGCGGTGTCTTCAAACGCAGATGCAAAGATTAAAATCGATTCCGCTAACAAATTAGAACGAATTTGGTGCCGCGAAGCCGCATGATCGCGGCGACGGTACGCCGTTATCTGGATGACCATGAATAATCCGAAGCCATTTGTCAAAGGAAAACGCGGTGTTGTCGGCGTCATGATGCGCGGCGACAAAATGCTGACCATTCGCCGCAGCTTGACCGTGACAGCCCCCGGAAAACTCTGCTTGCCCGGTGGGACGATCGAGTTTGGGGAGACGGAAGAGCAAGCCTTGGTTCGCGAGATGCAAGAAGAACTGTCGATTGACGTGGTGCCGATCGAGTGTTGCTGGCGAAGCATCACACCTTGGGGCACTCGTTTGGCGTTTTGGTCAGCCGAACTGCACGAATCGGCAATACCGAAACCCGATATCGTCGAAGTCTCCGAGTATTTTTGGATGGACCGGCACGAGATCAACCAAGCGCCCGATGTCCTCCCAAGCCTGCCGAGATTTATCGAAGCGTGGCGCGACGGAGAAGTGGTTTTACCGGTTTCCTATCGTTAGCGGTCAATGCTCCCAGCCTTCATGCACCGGAATCGACTGCGTCCCAATCGGTATGGTTCCAGACGGAGTCGTACGCATCAATGAGTTCAAAGTATTCAAACATGGATGCGTAAAAGGGATGGGAGGCAAACGTTGCGCTGTCACCGACCACGATCAATCCGCGACGAGCGCGAGTCAGGGCGACGTTGGTACGTCGAGTGTCGCCGAGGAAGCCGATCTCGCGTCGGTCGTTGCTACGCACAAGCGAGATGATCACCACTTCTTTTTCGCGCCCCTGAAACCCGTCAACGGTATCGATCTCCAACCCATCCAAGTTTAATCGCGAGCGTACCAAACGGACCTGTGCAGCATACGGAACGATAATCGCAATTTGGTCACCCGTAACACCGGCGTCAAGAAGTTGGCGAACAATGCGAATCACCAAATTGGCTTCACGAGGGTTCAGCTTACTCAATCCGTCAGGCTCGATCTCCTCGTCGTACTCCGCGCCCGCTGTGTCGATGAAGGTAACGGGACGATTCGTAAATGGTGATTCCAAAATGTTTGGTAGATCGGTCAGCAAGTGCGACGCCACAGA
>Ga0335394_10006249_pt1 | contig 13443 bp, 8 predicted proteins | sample MAT03_FD_205741 | JGI IMG/M metagenome (GOLD analysis project Ga0335394, IMG submission 205741) | Freshwater microbial communities from Lake Fryxell liftoff mats and glacier meltwater in Antarctica - MAT-03 (spades assembly) (version 2) ...
CCGAGCGCGCCGCCGGGGTAGCTCGCGCTGGTCAGGAACACGACCCGCGGCTTGAGCCGGCACATCGCGCAATTGGCGGCGCCGTCCGGCCGGGCCGAGGGTTCGCACTCCTCGCCGTCCCCGGCCTGGACCAGTCCGTCACCGCAGTGCCCGCCCCGCAAACACCCCGTGGAACATTGATTGTACCCCGGGGTCTCGACGTTGAGCGCCCCGTCGTCGCACGCCTCGGCGTTGTCGGCCTGCACGTGGCCGTCGCCGCATGCAGCCGCCTCACAGGTCTCGGTGCATATATTAAACGGTTTATTTTCGACAAAACCATCGTCACACGCCTCGGGCTCCTCGACGATGCCATTGCCGCACACCGCGGCCGGTGCGTCCCCCGTGCTGGTGGCGTCGCCCGGGGACCCGCTGGTCGTGTCGGGGGTGTCGCCGCTGGTGGGCGTCGCACCAGTCGTCGGCGTGATCGTGGTGATCGTGGTGGTCGAGGTCGGCGGGCTCGTCGATCCGCTCGGATCGTCGCCGGTGTCCTCCGTGGTGAGGGTCGAGCTTGTGTCGACGCCGGGGCCGACGCCCTCGACCACGGACGGGCAGCCCGTCATCCACAGGAGTAACAATGCATTAGGTCGCGTGCGCGTGTGCATGGGAGGTGTCCTTGGTTGGGTCATGGCGACTCGAAGCAGTACAGCGCGGCCGTGGAGAGGCAATCGATCGGGTTGGTCGCGTCCCCGGTGTAGAGCGTCCAGCTCCCGTCCATCGCTGCGCTGTTGCCCCAGTAGGCCATCAACGTGAAGTCCGGCGAGGTCCAGTCCTCGCAGTGGTTGCCGGGCATCGCGCTGCCGTCGGGCCGGGTGTCGGTCCAGACCGACGCGTTCTTCGTCTCCGAATTCTCGTCCACGTTGAGGGGATTGAGGATCTGGCCACCCACCAGCGCGTCCCAGCTCTGCGCGAACACCAGCCCGTTGCGCAGCACGTAACGACCCGGCGAGTGGTACATCCGCTCCCCCGCGCTCTGCGTCGTCGTCGACACCCACGCCTTGAACCGCGGCTGGCTGTTCATCAGCAGCCCCGCCACCGCCGCGAGGTGGTTGCAGTAGTAGTCCATGTCCGCCTGACCCGCGAAGTCCCCCCCGTGGTCCGACTTCGAGGTTACGAACACTAGCCTGTCCCACACGCAGCCGAAGCACGCCGTTTGCCCCGGGTCGTCGCACTCCTCCTCGCCCTCCACCACGCCGTCTCCGCACACCGCCCCCGGCCCCGTGCTCCCTTCGCTCACCGTCCCCGTCGTCGCGGCCGGCCCCGTCGTCGTCGTGCCCCCGCTCGTCCCCGACTCCGTACCGCTGCCAGACCCCGCCGTGCCCGTCGAGTCGCTGCTCGCCGCCTCCGTACTGCCCCCAGTCGACCCCTCCGTGGTCGAGCTCGTGTCCATCCCGGGCTCGGTCATCGGCACTGCCTGCCAGGCCGCCCAGTCGCGCTCGAGGCCGCAGGCCAGCACAAACACGAGGACACTGCAACTGGCCGGGATGCGTCGGGCACGTCTCATCGCCCGACGGTTTCATGCGCGCGGGTGCATCGTCAAGGCGTGCGATGGACCTCTCAACACCCTCCAGAGGCCGTCCAGTGAAAATTGTGTAAGCTCAATTACTAAATCTGGTTCTCCCAATAACTCTGGGGAATGTCCATTCGCGCCATCTCCGTCGTCCCGCAGATGCAGAGTTCGTATTGTTAGGATACGCGCATACGAAGATCTCCTCACACCATGCTTCCGCCGGCACACCGGGGTCACCCGGTGTGCTCGACAGGTCCCGAGCTAGGCCCCTGTACGAGGTACGCGACCTTCTCGCCGAACACCCGCTCACAGCCTCGGGCAGTCGCGCGGCTTGTTGTCGGAGAGCTGGCAGGTCGCCGTCACCGTCGTACCCGAGCGCGCTGCGGCCGAGCGGACCAGGAAGAACTCGAGGTTGTAACCCTCTTCCGTGCACTCCGCGGACATGTCGTCGAGCTTGCTCGGGGTCAGCGTGCCTTCCGGATCGAGGCGCTCGCCGAAGCACACCGTCGCGCCGGCCGGGGCCACCCACTCGCCCTTCACCTCCTGGCACGGCACGATCTCGGTGCTGCTGTCGTCGGTCAGGTCGACCTCGAAGAGCTGGCAGTTGGCGTCGACCAGCGGCGTGCTGATATCGGTGTCGAGCACGCACTTGGGCATGCAGGCCGGCTTGATCTGGTCGCGGATCCTCGCCGCGATCGCCTCGAGCGCGCCGCTGTAGTTCGGCTGGCAGATCGAGTACAGGTTCGGCACGTCGCCGACCTCGAAGGCCTCCGCGAACTGGCGCTCGCGCACCGGCGGCACCGCGGTCTGATCGGCGACCAGCGGGTCGCCGCTCGGCAGCACGCAGCCCGGCCCGATCCCGAAGTCGGCCTGAAACTTGGCGTCGGCCGAGTCCTCGTACACCAGCGGCGCCGCGCCCTTATCATAGCCGACCGGCACGCCCGCGATCATCGACACCAGCACCTCCTGGGTCGGGTCGAGCGCCTGCTTGCGATCCTCGATCGTCTGCAGGAACGCGACGTACTTGCTGATCGGCTGGAGCACCGCGTCCGCGTCCGCGGCCCCCGGGTTGCCCTTCGCGTCGAAGTTCTCCGCGCGGCAGTCGGTGTAGTTCGGCCCCGCGCCCTCACACTTCACGCCCGCGTTCCAGCACATCGCCGAGGAAGGCGCCGGGTCGTTCGGGTCAGTCCAGAACACCTTGTTGCTGGTGAAGATCTCCTTGGTCGCCGGGTTGAACGAGCAGTCCGTCTCGTCCGAGATCACCACCACCGACAAGATCGCCGTGTCGCGGATAAACCCGTAGTTGCTCGAGGCCGCGTCCGAGGCCGCCGCCAGCGACAAATACATGCTCTCGAGGTGCGACTCGAAGCCGCAACCTGCGACCCCCTGCGGCCCGTAGCACTGGAACGCCTCGACCATCGAGTCGAAGCCCTCGACGTTGGTCTGCCCCTCGATGCTCTCGAGCCACGCGCGCGGCTTCTCCTCGTCATCGAGCGCCGTCGCCGTCGCCTTGATCTTCACGTCGGCGTCCGCCTTGCTGCAAAAGTCGTCACACGCGAACGAGAAGTCCTTGTCCCCGAACGCAAACTCGCCCAGCGCCGCCCGGTCGACGCAGCTCGACAACACCAGCCGCCCGCCCTCCGGCGTGTACGTCGCGCTCGGACAGCGCGGGTTACCGGCGTCGGTCGTCGTCACCCCGATGCGATAGTTCGCCTTCACGCCCGGCGCCTCGAGCACGTCGATGAACGCCGCAAAGTTGGCCGACAGCAGCGCCTGCTCCTCGGCCATCGAGCCCGAATTGTCGATCACGAACAGGATGTCGACATCCTTGTTGACCGCGATCGGGAACACCTCGTCGTCGACCGTCAACTTGTCATACTGCACACCCTTCACCGGGTGCTCGAGACAGCCGGCGAGCAGGAGCGTGGCGCAGACGGGGGCGAAGCGGAGCAGGGTGCGTACAGCCATGCCCCTCCCCTTGCTCGCCTTGGGCCACCGCAAACCTCTCGTGTTTGCGACGACTTACATACCGGGACCAGCCCGCATGCGTGTCCGGCGTTGGCGATCTCGGTGGCGGGTGCCAACCCTGTTGGCGGGCCGACGTCGCGTGATCGAGCAGCGCGGGGCGAGGCTAGCACCCAGCCGCTGTCACAGGCTATCCGGCGCCAGCGCTGACGTTCGGCTCCGCCGACGTTCGGCTGGCGCACGGTGGACGCGGATAGGCGCGCACCATGAAGTTCTCGTGCTGCGACAACGACCCGGCGGGACCGGCATTCAAGCCGCCGGACGTCCGAGCACCTGCATCGCCGCCGCGAGCCCATCCGCCAGGCTGGCAAAACTACGCAGGTCGCGGACCCCGTGCTCGACCATCGCCATCGCGAGCGTTGGATGCACCCCGGTGACGAAGCAGCGGGCCCCGATGAGGTTGGCCGCGCCGATCACCGCGCGCAGGCGATCGCCCGTTGATGCATCGAAGCTATCGAGGCCCGTGAGCTCGATGATCGCCACGCGGGCGCGCTCGTCGACCAGCGTCTGCAGCAGGCGTTCGCTGAGGCGGACCACCTGATCCTCGTCGAGCGTGCCGACGATCGGGACCACCACCACCCCGCGCCAGATGCGGAGCACCGGGGCCGAGAGGCGCTGGATCTGCGCCTGCTGGCGGACGATCGTGTCGAGCTGCTCCTGCAGGGCCGCGTTGCTGCGCTCGAGCGCCTCGGCGCGGGCCTCGGCGACGCGGCGCTGCGACGCCTCCTCGCGGGCCGCCAGGCTCTCGAGCACCGGCACCGCCGCCTGCATGAAGCTGCGCGCGAGCGAGGTCTGGCGCGGCGCGAACGCGGCCGCGCGCGTGTGGATGCCGACCAGCAGCGCCGTGCGGCCCGCCGTCACCAGTCCGACGCACAGCGCCGAGCGGGCCGGCGTCCGGGCGGCCAGCGGGGCGAGCTCGGCCACCTGCCCGAGGTCGTAGAGCGCGGCGGGCTGCCCCGCGAGCACGCGCGTCAGCAGCGGTCCGGGTCGCATCCGCAGCCCCGTCAACGTCGGGTCGCTGCTCACCTGCTCGCGCATCTCGCCGTTCGAGCCGAGCACCAGCACCGCACCCGCCTCGAAGCCGAGCACTGGTTGCAGGCACGCGAGCAGCACGGCGTCCGTCTCTGTGATCGACGCCGTCGTCGCCAGCGCGCGCAGGCCCGCGAGCAGCGCCTCGGCCTCGTCGCGCAGGCGTCGCTCGACCACCACCGCCTGCTCGAGGCGGTTGATCGCTTCGTTGAGCGTCTCCTCGGGCGACGACATGCGGGTCCTACGAGCGGGCGAACACGGTGACCGAGATCATCAGGTTGCCGTGGCGATTCTCGCCGCCGAGGAAACAACCTTGCTCACCGAAGGTGAAGCTGCCGAGGAAGGGCGCGCCGCCGAGGCCCTCGCGCAGCCCGACGACCACCTGATCGAGGCGGTCGCGCACCGTCAGCATGCAGCCAGCGCAGAAGATCACCAGCGCCCCCGCGACCTCGTCCGGCGCGAGGCGAGCGAGCGCCCGCGCGTCGGAGGCCACTCGACCCGCGCGCGTCAGCAGCGACTCGACATCCCCGTGCATCAGCACCAGTTCTTCGCCCTCCTCGATGTCGGCGAACAGGTCGATCGATCCATCCGGGTGCACCGTCGCCGGGTGCGCGAGGCGGTAGTACGGCGCACCGCCGACGTCGCCGACGCGGCGGCCGAGCGGGAACAGGCTCGTGCTCGCCAGAACGCTTCCACCCGCGTCCATCACCCCTGCGATCGCACCGCCGGTCCACTGGTCGTAGACCTTCGCCGCCGGACGACCATCGATCTCGATCAGCGTCCGACCGCGCGCGCGTGTCACCACGCCGTGCGTGCCGGTCGGCATATATCCGCTCTGGAACGCCGACACCACGCGGCCCGCGGGGAACAACGCGCTGACGACCACCGCGTCGGTGTAGCTGGCGTCGCGCGTCAACTGATACCAGCCGCCCGCGACCTCGTCGTCCGCCGCGCTGCCACCGACCACCGGCACCTCGCATCCAAGCAGCGCCTCGAGCCCGGCGATGCACGCCTCCTCGCGGCCGGGAGCCGCGGTCAACCACACCAGCGCTGGCACCTCGCCCTGCCGGCCCGCCGCGGCGATCGCCCGCTGTAGCGCCAGGCCCGCGACGGCCCCCGGATCCGCGCCCTCGCCCGGCGTCGCCGCGCCGACGCCGAAGCTGCCGGCCGCGTCGCGCAGGCCCAGCAGCGCCAGACCCGGGCCATCGACCGCCGCCCCCGCCTGCGTCATCACCCCGAGGCACGAGCTGCTGCCGTGCACTGCCGCGACATCGATCCCGGCGATCGCCCGCTGCAAGGCCGCCGCGGGGTGACGCACCGAGCTCTGGACCAGCAACCATTGCGGGGGCCCCCCGAGTTCGGCGACCAACGCCGCGTGGGCCTCCTGGACCGCGCGCGTGGTGTCGGGCTCGGGGCTGTGAACTGTCGCGACGCGCATGTCCTCGACACTATCAGGATTCGGCGCATCGACGGCGTGACGCGGATTGGTCTGCTCCTGCGGAGCTAACGACGTTCCCGCGGCACCGGCGCTCTACCTTCCCCGGCGCTTCCCGGCCCAGACACCGCAACAAACCCACCCGATGTACCGCGCCCCGGGGCACAATCCCGCGACGATGCAGTCGCTCAAGACCATGATCTACCAGGCCGACGGCCGCATCGCCCGGATCACGCTCAATCGTCCGGAGCGGGGCAACGGCATCACGTTGGACATGCCGCAGGAGCTGGCTGCGTGTGTTGAGCAGGCCAACCTTGATCCTGAGGTGCGGGTCATCGCGCTCGCGGGCAACGGTCGCGGGTTTTGTGGAGGATACGATCTCGTCGAGAGCGCCGAAGCTGCCGAGGGCATGCGGCCCAGCGAGTTCGTCCCGGGCTCGCCGCTCGACCCCGAGGTGTTCGCACGCAACCATGATCCCACGCAGACCTGGGATCCGATGGTCGACTACGCGATGATGAGCCGCAACCTCAAGGGTTTCATGTCGCTGTTTCACAGCGACAAGCCGGTCGTGTGCAAGGTGCATGGATTTTGCGTCGCCGGTGGCACGGACATGGCGCTGTGCTCCGACCTATTGGTCATCGCCGACGACGCCAAGATCGGTTATCCGCCGTCGCGGGTGTGGGGCGTGCCGACCTCGGCGCTGTGGGCCCACCGGATCGGCCCTGAGCGGGCCAAACGTCTGCTGTTCACTGGCGACTGTCTGTCGGGCAAGGAGGCTGCTGCGTGGGGGCTCGCGGTCGAATCCGCGCCGGCAGATCAGCTCGACGAGCGCTTCGAGATCCTGCTCGCTCGGATCGCCCTCATGCCCGTAAATCAGCTCGTCATGATGAAGCTGCTGGTCAACCAGACCCTCGGCGCGCAGGGCCTGCAGGCGACCCAGATCCTCGGGACCGTGTTCGACGGCATCGCGCGGCACACCCCGGAGGGTTACGCGTTTCGCCGGCGGGCCATGGAGTCAGGGTTTCGCCAGGCCGTGCGCGAGCGCGACGAGCCGTTCGGCGACCATGGGCCCTCGAGCTTCAAGGGCAAGCCCAAGGGCTGACGCGGCCCGCCCGACTCGTTATCCTCGCTGACACTGTCGGCCGTGAACATCCTCGGGACTCAGCCGCTCGGCGGCACGCGCTTCCGCATCCGCAGCCGACTCGGCGCGGGCAGCATGGGCGTCGTCTACGAGGCCCACGACCGCGAGCGCGACGAGATCGTCGCGCTCAAGACGCTCCTCAACGCCGAGGCCAACGCCCTCTACCGATTCAAGCGGGAGTTTCGCGCGCTCGCCGACATCCACCACCGCAACCTCGTCGCCCTGCACGAGCTGTGGGTCGACGAGCAGCAGTGCTTCTTCACGATGGAGCGCGTCATCGGCTGCACCTTCCTCGAGTACGTGCGTCCCGAGCACGGCCCCGCGGTGGATGCCCCGACCTTCGAGGGCTTCGATCCCGAGGGTGACACCGGCGACCTCAGCGCGACCCACGGACCGGGCGACGAAGACGACGACAACGACGACGACGACGACGAGATCGACGTCAGCCGTATGGTCCCCGGTCACAGCACCACCGACGGATCCTTCGTCACCGACGCCACCCTCGCCTTCAACCCCTCGCTGCTCGACGCCTCGCTCTCGCACGGATCGATCGGGCCCGACCCGAGCCTCGCCGGCTTCTCCGCCGCTCCACAGCCGGCCGCCCCCGGGCCTGGCACCCTCGACCTCGCGCACCTGCGCAGCGCGCTCGGCCAGCTCGCCGACGGCGTCGTCGCGCTGCATCAGGCTGGCATCGTCCACCGCGACCTCAAGCCCAGCAACGTCATGGTCAACGAGGAGGGTCGCCTCGTCATCCTCGACTTCGGCCTCGCCACCGAGCTCGCCCGCCCTGGCGCCGATGAGCACGACGAGGACGGCCTGACCGGCACCGCCGCTTACATGGCCCCCGAGCAGGTCACCCACGGGCGCGGCGTCGCGGCCAGCGACTGGTACGCCGTCGGCGTCATGCTCTACGAGGCCCTCTCCGGCCTGCGGCCTTACACCGGCGCGCTGCTGGCCGTCCTGCTCGCCAAGCGCACCCACGACCCGCCTCCTCTCGCCCAGGTCGCCCCGCACGCCCCGCACGACCTCGCGCTGCTGTGCGAGATGTTGATGCGCCGCGACCCTGCCACCCGCCCCGACGACGCCGAGGTCCTGCGCTTGCTCGGTCGCGCCGGCTCGGACGCTGGCGCCTCCGGGTCCGGCGCGGTCCCCCGCGGCGGCGAGGCCACCACGCTGGTCGGCCGCGCCACCCATCTCCAGGCCCTGCGCGACGCCTTCGCCGCCACCGCCCGCGGCCAGACCGTGGCGATGTACGTGCACGGACCGAGCGGCACCGGCAAGAGCGCGCTGGTCCGCGGCTTCCTCGACGAGCTCGCCGCGCAGGACCCTCGCCCCGTGATCCTCTCGGGTCGCTGTTACCTGCGCGAGTCGGTCCCTTACAAGGCCCTCGACCCGGTCGTCGACAGCCTCTCGCGCTTCCTCAACGCGCTCCCGGAGGACCAGGCCCGCGTGCTCATGCCGCGCGACCTGTGGGCCCTCGCGCGCCTGTTCCCGGTCATGCAGACCGTCGTCGACGATCTGCACGGACGTGGGCCCGCCGCCGTCGTCATCGATCAGGTCGAGCTGCGCCGGCGCGCCTTCGCGGCGCTGCGCGACCTGCTCGGCCGGCTCGCTGACCGCCGTCGCGTCGTCGTCACGATCGACGATCTACAGTGGGCCGACGCCGACTCCGTCACGCTGCTCGAGGGCCTGCTGCGCCCGCCCGACGCCCCCGCCCTGCTCCTGCTCGCCAGCTTCCGCAGCGAGGAGATCGAGCATCAGTCGTTCCTGCGCGAGCTGCTGGCCCACACCGGCACGCCCGCGCAGCGCGAGCTCACCGTCGGTCCGCTCGCGCCGGCGGAGGTCCGCCGCCTCATCTTCGATCTGCTCGGCGACCCCGAGGCTGCCCTGCCCTTCATCGATACGATCGTCCGCGAGTCCGCCGGCAGCCCGTTCCTCGCCGAGCAGCTCGCCCACTACGTGTCCCATGAGTCAGGTGTCGGCGCGACCGGCATCGGCCTCGCCGAGGTCATCGACGCCCAGATCCGCCGCCAGGCCCCCGAGGCCCGCCCGTTGCTCGACCTGCTCGCGGTCGCGGCCCACCCGATCCGCCAGGCCGTGGCGTTTCGCGCCGCCGGCCTCGGCGGCGACGAGCGTCCGCTCGTCAACTCGCTGCGCACCGCCAAGCTCGTCCGCCTCACCACCGGCAGCGAGCAGCTCGAGCTCTACCACGACCGCATCCGCGAGACCCTCGCCGCCCAGGTCGGCCCCGACCGACGCCCCGCGATCCACCGCGCGCTCGCCGAGGCCCTGGTCGCCTCCGGCGCCGACGACCCCGAGGTCCTGTTCGTGCACTACCACGCCGCCGGCCAGCTCGACGCTGCACGGTCTGCAGCCGTGCGCGCGGCGATCAAGGCCGCACGCGCGCTGGCCTTCGACCAATGCGCCCAGTTCTACCGCCGCGCCCTCGACCTCGGCGATGACCTCGGTCAAAACCCCGACACCGCCAGCGTCACCTCGCGCGCCCGCCTCGAGGAGGGCCTCGCCGACGCGCTCGCCAACGCCGGCCGCTGCCAGCCCGCCGCCGCCGCCTATCAACGGGCCGCGAGCTTTCATCAGGGCCCCAAGGCGCTCGACCTGACCCGCCTCGCCGCCGAGCAGTTGCTCGTCAGCGGACACCACGCCGAGGGCCGCGTCGTCTTGCAGGGCGTGCTCGCGCAGGTCGGCCTCCAGTTGGCCCCCACGCCCCGCCGCGCCCTGCTCTCACTGATCAAGCGCCGCCTCCAGCTCAAGCTGCACGGCATGCGCTTCCAGCTCCGCCCCGAGTCCGAGGTCCCCCCGGAGGACCTCATGCTCATCGACATCTGCACCGTCGTGTCGATGGGCCTGAGCATGAACGACAACATCCGCGCCGCCGCCTTCCAGTCGTACGGCACCCTGATCGCCCTGCGGGCCGGCGAGCCGATCCGGCTGTCGCGCGCGCTCGCCATGGAGGCCAGCCTGGTCGCCTCCGCCGGCGGCTCGGCGCGCACCCAGGCGCTGCGCCTGTCGCAGGCCGCCCTCGACCTCGCGCACCAGGTCGGCCTGCCCTCGGCGATCGCCAGCGCCCTGCTGCACGCCGGCGCCTGCGCCTACCTCGGCGGCGGCGAGTGGAAGCGGGCCGCCAGGCTATGCAGCGAGGGCGAGGCCATCTTCCGCGAGAAGGTCGCCGGCAGCACCTGGGCCAAGACCACGATCCGCCGGTTCTGGCTCGGCTCGCTCATGTACCTCGGCGAGCTCGCCGAGCTGCGCCGCCGCCTCGCCGAGTTCCTCGACGACGCCCGCGACCGCGGCAACCTCTACGCCCTCACCGACATGCGCGCGCGCCTCAACCTCGCCTGGCTGGTCGCCGACGAGCCCGCCGAGGCTCGTCGCCAGCTCGCCGACGCGATGTCGAGCTGGCCGACCGACGGCTACCACGTGCAGCACTTCAACGCCCTGCTCTCACAGGTCCAGGCCGACCTCTACGAGGGCCAGCCCGCCGCCGCCGTCCCGCGGATCGAGGCCGTGTGGCCAGCCCTGACCGGATCGATGCTCATGCGGATCCAGCTCGTGCGCAGCGAGGCCCATCAACTGCGGGCCCGCGCCGCGCTGGCCAACCTCGCCGCCGCCGGACGCCCACCCGCCCGCGACGCCGTCAAGGCGATCGAGCGCGAAGTGGACGCGCTCGCCAAAGAGAAGATGCCGTGGATCGACCCGCTCGCCGACCTGCTGCGCGCCGGACTGCAGCGCGTCCAGGGCCGCCCGGACGCCGCCATCGAGCCGCTGCGCCGCGCCCTCCGCTCGTTTCGCGCCCAGGACATGGCCCTCTACGCCGCCGTCGCCGAGCGGCAACTCGGCCTGCTCATCGCCGGCGACGAGGGCACCCGCCTGCGCGTCGACGCCGAGTCATGGATGGCCGCCCAGACGATCCGCAACCCCGCCGCGATCGCCCGGGTCTACGCCCCCGGGCTGGAGTGACCGTTCGGACATGTCCCTTCGAGCAGCTCGGCAGCACCTCCTCGGGTGGACCTTCACCGCCGTCATGGGCGCCCTCATGCTGGTGACCACCCTGCTCTCGCTCGGGACCCTCTCGCACAGCGTCGGCCGCCCGCTGCTGCGCCTGTGGGGTCGCGGCATGCTGGCGATCCTCGGCGTGCGCCTGATCGTCCGCGGCCGCGAACACATCGGCGGCCGTCGCGGCCGGATCATCCCGTTTAATCATGCCTCCACTTTGGACATCTTCATCGTCCAGGCGTTGCTGCCAGACCGCGGCGTCCCCGTCGCCAAGCGTGAGTTCATCCGCGTCCCGATCGTCGGCTGGGTGGTATATCTGCTCGACTTCATCCTGATCGACCGCACCAACCGGGCCCGCGCCGCCGCCTCACTGCAGCGCGCCGCCTCCCGGATCACGCGCGAGGACCTGTCCGTGATCATCGCCCCGGAGGGCACCCGCTCGCGCACCGGTGTGCTCGGCCGCTTCAAGCTCGGACCCATGCACCTCGCCGTCGCCAGCCACGCCCCGATCGTCCCGATGGTCATCGCCGGCTCGCCGCAGCGCATGCCGCATGCGCCACATGCCGCATGGTCTGCCACCCCGGGCCCGATCATCGTCGAGTTCCTGCCGCCGATCGCCACCGACGACTACACCCTCGAGAACCTCCACGAGCACACCGCGGCGCTGCGCGATCGCTTCGCCGCCGCGCTGGCCCGCCTGGAAACTGAGCTCTAAAGCCCATGCAAGCCTTCACCGACCTCCGCGCCGAGATCCGCGCCCTCGGCCTCGACCGCCGCCGAGCCACCCCGATCCTCCGCGCCGTCCTGCTCCACGTGATCGTGTTCGCCGTCTCGGTCGCCGCGTACATCGCCATCGACGCCCTGTGGTACCGCGCCTGCTGCCTGGTCGTCATGAGCGCCGCCGGCATCGGCGTCGGCACCCACACCCACACCTCGGCCCACCACGCGACCTCCGAGCGCCGCTGGCTCAACCAGACCCTGACCTACCTCGGTTATCCGCTGTTCGCCGGGTTCTCCGCGTGCTGGTGGGCCCACAAGCACCACGTCGTCCACCACGCCGCGCCCAACGTGCTCGGCGTCGACAAGGACATCGACCTCGCCCCCTACTTCGTGATCACCCAGGACGAACTGGCGCGCAGCCGCGGCCTCAAGCGCCTGTACTACCGCGTGCAGTGGCTGGTGTTCCCGTTCGCGCTGGCGCTCAACTACATCAACTTCGTCGCCCAGAGCTGGATCTTCGTGATCGGCCGGCTCGCCCGCGGTCAGGGCCGCCGGCCCGCGCTGCTCCTCGACCTCGCGCTCATGGCCCTACACCTGGTCGTCTCGATCGGCGTGCCCGCGATCTGGCTCGGTCTCTCCGGCGCGCTGTGGTTGCACCTCCTGCGCTACGTCGGCCTCGGCCTCGGCATGTTCCTCGTGTTCGCCCCCGGCCACTTCCCGGCGGAGGCCGTGTGCCTGGGCCGCCGCGCCGCCCCCGGCGAATTCGCGGCGCTCCAGATCTCCGCGTCCACCAACTTCCGCGCCGGCTTCATCGGTCGCCTGATCTGCGGCGGCCTCGAGCACCAGATCGAACACCACCTGTTCCCCAACGTGTCCCCCGTGCATTACCCGCGGCTGCGCGCGCTGGTCCGCCAGTTCTGCGCCCGCAACGGTCTGCCCTACCACGAGGCCTCGTGGGACCGCGCCGTGTGGCGGTCGCTCGCCGTGCTGCGCCGCCCCAAGGCCGTCGCCGACGACCTCGGCGCGCCCGCCCTGTGAAGCTGTCCGCGAGCACGATCTAAATCGTCGATCGCTGGCAGTGTTCGATGGCCTCGACTTCGCGGCGCCAGACCCGAATTAGTGATGACGTCGTGGCGATTATGCCCGGTGATGCGGCGCACGACTTTCTGCGCCGCACCCGGCAGTCACACGTGCGCTACGGCGTGATAGATCGCTGAGCAGAACTATGCTTCGAACTTACCTGAGTGCTCTGTTGCTCCTCGTTGCATGTACGCCGGAGGGCGAGCTCGAGGTCCGCATCTATGGCGAGGCGTTCATCGAGGAGGGGATCCCCGCATCGGAGTTCGCGGACGGCTGGGCGCTGCAGTTTGACAGCTTCCTGGTCAACCTCGGCAACGTCTTCGTCGGGCCGAGCCGGATGAACGGCGCGGGGCTGGACGAGTCTCCCTTCCACGTCTATGACCTCACCCGGCCGTCGATGGGGCTCGGTCAGCAGGTGGACGAGGGACCGGTCAATGTGGGGTTCTACGGGTC
>Ga0335394_10006257_pt1 | contig 13439 bp, 10 predicted proteins | sample MAT03_FD_205741 | JGI IMG/M metagenome (GOLD analysis project Ga0335394, IMG submission 205741) | Freshwater microbial communities from Lake Fryxell liftoff mats and glacier meltwater in Antarctica - MAT-03 (spades assembly) (version 2) ...
ACTTTCAAGATAATCGCTAAATCCCCCTTTTTAAGGGGGACTTTGAGTCCAGTTCCCCCCTTTTTATAGACGCGAAGCGGCTTCCCGAAGGGTAGGGGGCTAGGGGGATCAACAGGTGCTTAAAATCACAGCAGACCACTTTTCAAACATCCTCTAAGGATTTTTTGATGGGCGGGCTTCGCCCGCCCATCAAAAAATCCTTACCAATTTAGGAATACCTCATTAAAACTCAGCTTTTTTGGTGACAGCTCTATAATGGGTGGTCTGAGGCGCTAGCGGTTTGAGGTGGTAGCCAGTAGGCTGAGCCATTTTTTTGTCGCTGAATTAAGCCATGTTCAAACAGTTCGCGCCGTAGCAATGCTGGGTCGCCAAACGTATGATGCTGGTTTAGCAATGCGTTGACTTCCTTTTCGGTATAGGTTACACCTGCTGTAAACTTTGATGCCAGATACCACAACACTAATGTTTGTACCCTGGAACGGTTGCGTTTTGAAGGCCACCGGATCACCCGTTCTTGGTCATCTAAATAGGGAATAAGCTCGGTGAAATCAATCATCAAATTGCTCTGTGTAACCTAATTACCCAGTAATACGTCCCTTATTCGGCAGCGAGTCTCCAATTTACAGCAATTCGTAGGATTTACACAGTTGAATGATGTTGCAGACCTGCCTACAACATCATTCAACCCTCTTATTTTTTTGGATAAGATGCGCCATAAGTCTTAAATTATAGCTGTCGCCACAAAGGTTAGGACACTGGGATCAAAGGGGGTGTGGGGGCTTTTGCCCCCAGCCAGGGGTTCCACCCCTGCACCCCGTCCTAACCAATCCGTCTATGGCTATATTTCTGGCTTGGCTTAGATCGGGAGCCAGCAACGCCCAACTAAGAAAGGCAGGTATGAAGGGTTTCTTCATACCTGCCTGCATGGAGCATGGCAAAACGAAAGCTGTAGGGCATCAAATGGCAGCAGCTAAGGGAGAATGGCATTCATGAACACAGGAATTCACTGCTAAATAGAGGTGTTATACCCTCGCCATACACCCACCAATACCCCCTGGATTTGAACGTCTGTGGCGATCGCCTCAATCGGGTCATATTTTGAATTGGCGGGCTTTAGGGTAACCTTACCGCCTCGACGATGAAAATACTTTAGCGTGTTGCCTGCGCCTTCTACCCTGGCGGCTACAATCGTGCCGTTTTTGACACGATCTTGCTCTTGAACTGGGCGCATAATTACGATATCGCCTTCTGCAATCATGGCTTCAATCATACTGTCGCCTGTAACGCGCAGAGCGTAGTCTTGTGGCCTCAGCTCCATGCCAGAAATGTCGAGAAATTCGGCATCGTCGGTAACAGGCTCTAAAACGCCTCCAGCAAAAACTTCACCCCGAATGGGTACTCCTTGGGCGAGGGCGTGAAGGACACGGATGGTTCTGGCCTTTCCTTTTGTCCAGTCGATGTACCCCTTTTCTTGGAGGTGGTTTAATCGACTTTGAATAGGCGCAGGTGACTTTAACCCCATTGCCTTCATCATCTGCCGAATCGAAGGGGAGTGCTGATTCTGTCGGATATAATCTCCCAGCCAATCAAAAAGCTGTTGCTGGACTTCTGTTAGAGATTCCATAAGATGTGTACAAAATTATCATGCCATGTAAGAACATTTGTACCATCAAATTCGTTCAGTGTCCAGCTTTTGAATGCATAAATTTTTAGTCTTTTCGGAGTTGTTTTTACTGGTTGATCCCACACTACAGTTAAAACTTACCTACAAACTCACATAAGTTTGAGATGAAAGCCGAGAAGTTAAATAATGCTACAAGCGCTTCATACCCGTAGAATCATTCTACTGCTTAAGTCCTGAGATTCTAGGGCAATTGATCGCTGGAGAGATTAATATTTCTTACCGGGTTAACGCCCATGACTTTATTCAGCAGCTCACTTTGCCAAAAGGATATCAGTTAACTCATCGGTAGTGGTATTGGTGTGAGGATTTTTTGATGGGCGAAGCCCGCCCATCAAAAAATCCTTTCCAATTGTAGGACTACCAACTCATCAATGATGCAGCACTGATGACAAAGATACTGATGACAAAGATTAAGAGGGCTAGTTCCACAACCTGGTCGGACTTTACTGCAAGTTTATCAAGATAAGAGTGTAAAGGCAGGAAACGCATCAGCTATCCATAGACAGAAACTAGTCTCTTTGTAGCGATCGCAGTCAAAACTCTAGATTATAATGTACGTATTTATTCGTAGAATGATATTCATCAAATCTTTATCAAAAGATGTCTAGTCAAGAAAATTACGTAAATACCCGTAGGCGACTTCCCTTTTAATTCGGTCGAGATTTTATGATGAAGTGACCAACACGCAGCGCTTTCATATTTAAGGTGCAACACACGTTGAAATAGAATAGCGGTCCGATCTCTCGGTTCGATCTATGGGGCTGGTAACATGCTCAAGTCAAATATTGTCTCCTCTTGTGCTTTATCTCAAATGGAAATTGCTGTAGCAAATTACACAAGATGCGAATCCATTCACTCGTCTGTCACAAGTATAAATAAACGATTGATCGATATCATTGGTGCCTTGGTTGGTTTGGTTCTGATGTTAGTGGTAGTGATGCCAATTGCGATCGCCATCTGGCTTGACAATCCAGGGCCAATTTTTTATGGTCAGTTGCGATGTGGGCTGGATGGTCGACCCTTTCGCATGTGGAAATTTCGCTCCATGGTGGTTGATGCCGATCGCCTCAAGCACTTGGTAGAAAATGAAGCGAAAGGAGCTATTTTTAAGAATCGCAATGATCCGCGTGTAACCCGGGTGGGTCGGTTTTTGAGAAAAACTAGCTTGGATGAGTTGCCGCAGTTTTGGCATGTACTGCGGGGTGAAATGAGTTTGGTTGGAACTCGCCCACCCACAATAGAGGAGGTTAAAACCTACAGGCAGGAGCATTTTAAGCGTCTGTTGGTCAAGCCAGGTATAACTGGAGAATGGCAGGTTAACGGGCGATCGCACGTTGACGACTTCGAGGAAATTGTAAAGCTCGATTTGGCGTATCAAGAAAAGTGGTCGGTTGCGTACGATGTGAAGCTCGTGCTTCAAACAATTAGGGCTGTTGTTGCCCGTAGCGGGGCGTTTTAAGAAAGGTGCTTGATGGCTTTAACATCGGCAGAAATTAGGATTTGAGCAAGCGCAGCCCGCTTAGTGTCACTAAAACGGTGGAGCCTTCATGACCAATCACCCCTAGTGGTAATGTCATGCCGCCAACAAAGTTGGCAATAAGCAACAGCACAATAAAGCTTAAGGCAAAGGCAATGTTTTGTTTGACAATCCGTTGCGATCGCCGCCCCAATTGAACGGCGGTTGCAATTCGTTCTAGCCGATCGGTCATTAACACAATGTCTGCCGTTTCTAGAGCGACATCACTACCCGCTGCCCCCATGGCTATGCCCACCGTAGCCTGAGCTAGCGCCGGGGCATCGTTAATGCCGTCTCCTACCATGGCTACTGTGCCGTAGCGTTGCTGTAATTGTCGGATCATGTGCAGTTTATCTTCTGGTAAAAGTTCGGCGTGTACTTCTTGAATGCCAACGGCCTGAGCCACACTAGCAGCCGTTTCTTGGTTGTCTCCCGTTAGCATAATTAGGTGATTAATCCCTAGCTTTTTGAGAGCGGCGATCGCACGAGTTGCATTGGGTCGCACCTGATCGGCAATAGCAATGAGTCCCAATACTTGATTTTCCTGGATTACCCATACCACCGTCTTTCCAGATTGTTGTAGATCCATCGCTTGTGAATAGAGGGTAGGCTCTAACTGCGAACGATCAGGTAAACCAGATAAACGATGCTGAGAACGGTCGGGTGAATCATCTGGTGAATACTGCAATGAACGTAGATGTGAATTGCTGGACAAAGCAGAATCTGATTCTGATAGCTCTGATTCTGATGATTCTGAGATCAGAGGTTTTACAAAACGGTAGTGTCCTACAGCAATTGATTGGTGCTCCAATTGCCCTGTAATTCCCCGACCTGGGTGGGACTGTACTGCCGCTACAGGGGCGATGGCAGTACGCCCAGTGGCATGGCGACTAATAGCCCTACCAATCGGGTGCTCGGAATAAGCCTCTAAGGCGGCTGCAACATGCAGCACCTCTGCGTCTGAACGGCCAGGTGCAGGGAATATGGTATGTACTTCGGGTTGCCCCGTTGTCAAGGTTCCGGTTTTGTCAAAGGCGATCGCCCGCACATGACCTATTTGCTCTAACTGCGCGCCATTCTTAAACAAAATGCCCTGTCTAGCTCCGTTGGCAATACCAGACAGCAGCGTCGGCATAATGGCCGCCATCAGCGCACAGGGAGAGGCGACCACCAAAAAAATCAGCGCTCGATAAATTGTGGTTTCCCAAGTCCAATTCCACAAAAATGGGGGGCACACTGCTAACAGCACTCCCACCACCACAATCACCTTGGCATATCCCCGCTCAAACCGTTCAATGAACTGTTGGGACGGCGGCGTTTCGGTCTGCGCCTGTTCGACCAGCCGAATTACCCGTTGAATCAAGCTGCTCTCTGGCGGTTGATGCACGCGGAGCTTTAGCGCTCCGTTGCCGTTGAGAGTTCCGGCAAACACTTCGTCGCCTACCGCTTTGTCAATCGCAACAGATTCTCCAGTAATAGCCGCTTGATTAACCGGGCTGTATCCCTCAATAATGACCGCATCTGTAGGAATCAATTCGCCCGGTTTCACGAGTAGTTCGTCGCCTACAGCGAGGTGGGCGATCGCCACTTGTTCTGCTTGTCCGTGGCGTAAAACACTGGCTGTATCAGGGGTGAGGCGCATTAAGGCGCGAATGCTGCGTTCGGTGCGCTGCATGGCATACCCTTCCAATGCGCCGCTGATGGCGAAGATCAAAATCAGCACAGCCCCATCAATAATTAAGTAATATTCCCGTCGCCATAGCCCTAGGCTAGCTGCCCCTAGCGCGGCCACAATCATCAGCAAATCTACATCCAGTTCTTTTTCCTGAAATAGAGTTGTTAACCCTTCGCGGGCGCTTTCATAGCCGCCAATCACATAGGCTACAGGCAAAATTAGCAGAGCCAATCCCACCCAATTTAGAGGTAGGGCGATCCATCCCAAAAGCAACAATAGACCACAGACAAGGGCGGCGAGGATCTCGCGATGGTCTTGTCTGAGCTACTCCTTACGTCACGCTCGAAGGGGCGGGAGGCGGGGGCCTGTTGGCTGCAACCACTCTTAATGTCTTTGTCGAATCGCTATTAGAAAAGCCCAATTGTCACTGTTTTTTACAGCAATTTTCAATTGCGTAAACCACAGTTATTTTTTAGAAGCCGCACTGAGTGCGGCTTCTAAAAAATAACCCGCACTTAACCAAGCGCAAAGCGCTGTAAGTTGTTAATTTTTGGTAAAAAAGATGGCAGTCCTAAACTGGTAAGGATTGCGTACAAAATAAAACCTAATCTTTTTGGCGTTGCTTAATCCGGGTATGAAATTTTTTTGGAAGTGCTGCACGGAGCGCGGCACTTCCAAAAAAAGATTACAGGTTAATTAATTGGCAATCCTAAGGATGAGATATCGCTACAATTTTTTTCAACATACTACAGACAAGCTACAATTGTAGTATGAGACGTTAGTCATCAAACCCGTGCGCCTATCGAAACCCAGCGACAGCTTGAAGCGATAGGCGTTTCACAAGTTTGAGCGTTTGAAATAGCTGGAAAAAACTGCCAAACAGAGGTAGAAGTCATGGCGAACATTCGAGATATTGTGAATTATTTTGAGCGATATCGGGCGATCGCTTTCTTCAGTATCGCTGTCAGTAGTGGGTTTGAAATTATCGATCTAGCCGTTCCCTATGCCATTGGGCAATTGCTCAATGTGCTGTCAGGCCAAGCCTTAGACAAGCCGTTACAGCAATTAGTAGACACGTCTGCCCGTCTCACCAACCAACCTAGCGGTCAATCCGTAGCAGTCATCGTATTACTTGCCATGATCTTTTTAGTCACCGTTGCCCGTGCCCCGGTGCAACCCTGGCTAGGGAACTGGTTTCATTGGGATATTGCATTACGGAGTCGGCGCGACCACGCGGGACGGGCGATCGCTAAAATCCTCGCGCTGCCGCTGGAATATTACGACGAAAACAACGCCGGACGGATTTCGGGACGGGTGGCACGTGGGTTATCCAATCACACCTACACCTATCCTGAAATCGCCGGACAAGCCATTCCCAAAGTGGTTCGAGTGTTTGGAATCTTCATCGTAATCTGGCTAATTCAGTGGCAAATTGCCATCCTATTTCTAGTGTCATTTCTGTTTATTCTCAACTTTACCTGGAGAGAACTTCAGAAACTAACGAGCAAAGAAATGATGCTAGAGCGGTACGAAGAAAACACCGAAAGCCGCACTGCTGAGCTGATCACGAATATCAAAACCGTTAAGGCATTTGCGACCGAGGCCAGTGAGCTAAAACGGCAGCAACAGCGGCTAGAGCGCGAATTTAACTTAGTCGATTATCGCATCCACAAAGGGTACATCACCCTGTTTGCATGGCAGCGGTTAGTGATTGAAACCTCAGTGTTTGGGGTGCTAGCCCTAACGCTATGGGCAACGCTGCGGGGGCAAATTTCCCTGGGGCATTTTGTGACTACCCTAACGCTGTCGAGCATGGCCTACGCAGAGCTAGAACCGATTAGCCACATGGCAGAGATATTTGCCCGTCGCTATGCCTCCATGCAAAAGTTTCACGAATTTATGCAGACACCGCTGGGAAGCGATGCTGCCAGCCTCAGTGATTCGCCCGATGCTATTCGCAACTATCAGTTCACTGGCAAGGTGCATTTCGAGAACTTAAGTTTTGGCTACGACAAAAACCGCTTGGTGTTGAATGACATCAACCTGTTAATTGAGCCAAATCAAACGGTGGCGCTGGTGGGGCGATCGGGTTCGGGTAAGTCTACATTAGTCAAACTACTGTTCCGTTACTTTGAACCCCAGAGCGGGAAAATTTTGATAGATGGTCACGATATTCGCAGCTTAGATGTCACTGGCTATCGGCGGCGGTTAGCGATCGTGCATCAGGAAGTGGATGTGTTCAACGGTACGCTGTTGGATAATCTCACCTACGGTAATCCCACCGCTACTGAAGAAGAAGTGCAGTTTGCCTGCCAAATTTCTCGCGTCGATGAGTTCATTCACCAGTTACCAAAAGGTTACTTTACGGTAGTGGGCGAACGCGGTATGCGCCTATCGGGTGGACAACGGCAGCGGCTCGGCATTGCCCGTGCTCTGTTAGTCAACCCCGACGTGCTGGTTTTTGATGAAGCCACCTCTAGTTTAGATTACGAATCGGAGCGATCGATTCAACTCGCCATGCGGAGCATTTTGGGCACTCGCACAACGCTGATTATCGCGCACCGTTTAAGCACAGTGCGCGAAGCCGACAAAATCGTAGTGCTCGATCAAGGGCGCATTGTAGAAGTGGGCAATCATGAGGAACTGCTGAACCACGGCGGCATCTATCACCGCCTTCACACCCTGCAAGAAACGGGTGAATTGCTGGCGTAAGGTGGGCAATTTTAAGCGCGTAGCGCCCTATTGCAGCACAGGCAATGCCTGTGCTGCAATAGGGCTGTCAAGATTCATTGCACTAATACCACTACCCTTTGCTCAAGTCCGCTATTGCTCAAGTCCGCTATTTATGTTTCCAGACTCATGACAGATAGTTTTGTAATTCAATCGCTTCAGGGTGGACTAGTGGTGTCGTGTCAGGCACCAGCGCAGTCGCCATTGCATGAGCCGTCAGTGATCGCGGCGATCGCCCAAGCCTCAATATTCCAGGGTGCCGTCGGTGTGCGAATCGACACGCCTGCTCACGTGGAAGCGGTGCGGCAGCGGGTCGATTTACCGATTATTGGGCTGTGGAAACAGCAGTTGGCAGGTTCAGACGTTTACATTACGCCGCAGTTTATCCATGCCCAGGCGATCGCCCTAGCAGGAGCTGACATTATTGCGATCGACGCGACGCTGCGCCCTCGCCCTGAGGCGGAAACGGTGATGTCGTTGATTCAGCACATTCACGATGACTTAGGCAAACTTGTAATGGCCGATGTCGATACAGTAGAGGGGGCGATCGCTGCGGTTGAAGCCGGAGCCGATATCGTAGGTACTACACTCTATGGTTACACCGCTGAAACGCGCCACCTGAAGCCACCCGGTTTCGACCTCCTTAAGCAGCTTGTTGCTCGGTTAGACGCTCCTGTTGTCTGCGAAGGAGGCATTGCCACCCCTCAAATGGTTCGCCAAGCCCTCGACTTGGGAGCCTACACAGTCGTGGTAGGTACGGCTATCACGGGTATCGACTTGTTGGTGCAGTCCTATGTGGCGGCGTGTCGCATTCCTCCCTCCACATAAAACCCGGTTCGGAGCGTTGATTTAGCGTACCGAACGTTGTTTTCCGAGGGTATAGCGGTTCCTCGTAACATGAGGTACACATTAGACAGACAGGGCAAGGGTTTCAGCTTGTTATTTGTACCGCACCAGATCAGTAACTGCTATATTGCCACCTCGACATTGCTTAATCTGGGTATGAATTTTTTTTGAAAGGGGCGCTCAGCGCCCCTCTCAAAAAAATCACACATGAAATCAGCAACACCGCCACCTGAAGCTAAGTAGATGGGCGTAATTAAATATAAAACCTTAAAAGTCTGCGCCGCCCGCGCAGACTTTTAAGGTTTTATATAGAGGATGCTTGAAAAGTGATTGGCTGTGATTTTGGGCACTGAGTGATCCCCCCTAGCATCCCTACCCTTCGGGAAGCCGCTTCGAGTCTATAAAAAGGGAAGAACTGGATTCAAAGTCCCCCTTTTTAAGGGGGATTTAGGGGGATCGATACCGTTTTTATACCAGCGACGGGAGGGGACTTTTAAAACATCCTCTTAGGTTGAACTACTTAGTACCTCAAAGGTGAGACTTAAAATGTGCTGTTTCTAATACGTAGGTTAAGGCTTCTAGTGCAGTAGGATGCCGTTCATCAATCATCAGTTAGGATCAAAGCAGCAAGGCAAGATGACTAACATCCAACTTTTTCAATCGCTTAGGAGGACATGATGGCTGGAACCTTATTAGAGCAACTGCGAGAGATGACTGTCGTCGTTGCAGACACCGGAGACATTCAGGCGATCGAAAAATTCACGCCGCGCGATGCTACCACTAACCCTTCCTTGATAACGGCGGCGGCTCAAATGCCCCAATATCAAGAAATTGTGGATGAAACCCTAAAGCAAGCACGGCATGATGCTGGAGAAACTGCCACAGATACAGAGGTGGCTTCGCTGGCATTCGATCGCCTTGCTGTGGCGTTTGGCAAAAAAATTCTCGCCATCGTGCCAAAGCGGGTTTCTACTGAAGTGGATGCACGGATGTCTTACGATACCGAGGCTACTGTTGCCAAAGGGCGTGAACTGATTGCCCAGTATGAAGCCTCTGGAATTTCTCGCGATCGCATCTTGATCAAAGTTGCCTCTACGTGGGAAGGGATTAAAGCGGCTGAAGTGCTTGAACAAGAAGGAATTCACTGCAACCTGACGCTGCTGTTTGGCCTTCACCAGGCGATCGCCTGTGCCGAAGCCGGAGCGACCCTGATTTCTCCCTTCGTGGGGCGCATTTTAGACTGGCACAAAAAGGACACGGGTAAAGACTACGCGCCAACCGAAGATCCCGGCGTGCAGTCCGTCACCACAATCTACAACTATTACAAAAAGTTTGGCTATAAAACCGAGGTAATGGGCGCAAGCTTCCGCAACCTTGGAGAAATTACAGAGCTGGCCGGGTGCGACCTACTGACTATTTCCCCAGCGCTGTTGGCAGAATTGCACGCCACTACCGCCGACTTGCCCCGCAAACTCGATCCGAATAAGGCAGCCGATCTGCCCATTGAAAAGATCAGCATGGACAAAGCCACCTTTGACCAAATGCACTCTGCTGATCGGATGGCATCCGAAAAGCTAGAGGAAGGGATCAAGGGATTCACCAAGGCGTTAGAAGCCCTGGAAGAGCTGCTTGCTAAGCGGCTCTCTTATCTGGAAGGAGGCGATGGCAAACACGCTGCTGAAGACTTCTTTAAGGCGTATGACCTGGATGGCGATGGCTTCATTACTCGCGAAGAGTGGATGGGTACCGATGCGGTATTCGATGCCCTCGATGAGAACAAAGACGGTAAGATTACACCCGAAGAAGTCAGCGTCGGCCTGGGCGCGGCAATTCTGGCAAAAGTATAGGGCAAGCGTCTAGTGAGTAGCCGATTAAGCAGGGAGGGCAATGCCCACCCTGCTTTTTTGGATACGCGTAATGTGCCACTAAAAGTCTAAAAGCCCCACTTTTTCGTGGAGCAGGCATCTTGCCTGACTACCTAATTCTTTAATCGGTAGTCCTCAATTATAGCCATAGTCATAAAGCTTAGAACCTGTTAGCGTCATTCCCGCGCAGGCGGGAATCCACCCCCGCACCTATCGAGCAGATGGATTCCCGACTGCGCGGGAATGACAGGGAGGCGTCCTATTGATCATGGCTACCGCTATAGTAAGGATTTTTTGATGGGTGGGCGAAGCCCACCCATCAAAAAATCCTTACTTCAATATCACGATCCTTTTTCCTTCGCAGGCGGCACAATCCCGATGCGAGTCAGCCAAGTATCTAGTGCCTTGAGTAGGGCAAAATCTTCTGTCGGCAGCTCTTGTGCGTTAGTAATAGCGCGATCGCCCGCCAACGATTCGTCTGAGGATGATGCCAACGGTCGTTCTACCAAAAGTCGTTCCAAAAAGGCAAACGCCTGACGAAACTGCGCGGGAGTTGCTGCAACGGGCGCATCAAAGTGACAGGGAATGATGTGATCAAAATCCCACTGAGCCACGCGATCGCTCCAATTCAGCGTCTCTTGAGGGGCACGGTTGAGGATCAGCGTTTGCAAAATGGGAGCCACAAATAGCCGCCCACCCCCATGCAGAGCAAAAAAGGACTGCTGCCAGGTGGCACTCCACTTAAACGGGAACCAACCAAAATACGCTTTGCGAGAGCGATCGCCTGCCTGGAACGCAGCTCGAATCGAGGGAACCAAATCAGCCGTGGTTAGCGCACTGGGGCGAAAAAAGAGCGCAAACAGCGCCATCCGCTGCCAGCCCTTACGACGCATATCAGGCGTGTCTTCGATTCGATCGTTGCCGTTGTCTTTGGCATGATAGAGCAACGGATAGGGATCTAGCTGCACAATGGCGGGCGGTTCTTCAGGTACTGAGACAATGGAATCGGTGACTAAAAGGGTATGCGATCGCCGATGAAAAAACGCCACTTCCGAAAACCGCCCTGGCCCCAAATCAACGGGTTGCAGTACTGCGTAGTCAAACTCGTTGGCAAACGGAGCCTCGCGGGGATCGGCAGGTAACAGGTGAGTGCGCTGGCGGGGAAATCCTAACCAACTCAACGGCAAGTTAAGCGGAAAGCTCCACTGGTGTGGCGCAACAAATACCTGTGCAGCAGGAAAAAACCGGGCAAACGGGCCAACAAACACCTTATGCTCTAATCCAGAAATAGTCGGCAGAATAATGTATTTCACGTCGCCATGCACGGCCACCAATTCATTCATCAGCCGAATGCACTCTGGCGTTGGAGCAACGGGAGCGTAGACCAGCAGCCCTCCTGCTTCCAGCTTCACCACCGTCATGCGAATAGGCACCACAACATAAAAAATGCCCTGCACTTGATCAATCGTCCACACCAGATCGCGCACCACTTCAGTGAGCAGCGATCGCCGTCTGCCATAGGGATAAATCGGCAGCGTAAACCAAAATTTCCACGACCAATCCTCTGGTCGAGTCTCTTGGTGTCCTTTAATGTTGTAGTCGTTTTTTGTTGCCAAACCCGTTCGTCAGCCGCTAGCTGACCCGCTACTTAACCTAATGGGTAGTCCTAAATTGGTAAGGATTTTTTGATGGGTGGGCGAAGCCCGCCCATCAAAAAATCCTTACATCAATATCACTACCACCTAACGTGCCTGATCTAGTTTCTCACGGGAGCGGGGCGTTGGCTTGCCTGTGCAGAGCGCGTATCGCCTTCAACCCAAACCGCTGTAATCAGCGGAGTAAGACGCTAAGAATATGAATGGGGTCTTAAAAAGATATTGGACGTATATAAAAGCATTCTTTACCGTAAAAGGTGATGCTTTCTTAGATTTGATATGTCAACGTCAACGCAGCTTTGGGACACGAGTCGTTATGAAACGCAGCACGGGTTTGTCTGGCGGTATGGGGAGGGCGTGGTGGAATTGCTGCAACCTCAGCCAGGAGAGCGCATTTTGGATTTGGGCTGTGGGATGGGGCAACTGACGGCGGCGATCGCCACCCATGGGTCTATGGTTCAGGGAATGGATATGTCGCAGGCGATGATTGCAGCAGCTCAGCAAAATTATCCGCACTTAACCTTTAGCGTTGCTGACGCGCGCCATTTTCTAGTAGAAAACCCGTTGGATGCGGTGTTTTCTAATGCAGTACTGCACTGGGTAGCAGAGGCGGATAGGGTGATTGACCGGGTGTGGCGATCGCTGCGTCCGGGCGGCAGGTTTGTGGCAGAGTTTGGTGGTAAGGGCAATGTGCAGTGTATTTTGGGTGCATTGGACAAGGGATTTGAAGCGATCGCCCAACCCGCTCCACGCAACCCCTGGTACTTTCCTAGCCTGAGTAAGTACGCAACACAACTAGAAAACCAGGGGTTTGAAGTGCAGTATGCCGCCCTGTTCGATCGGCCAACCGTGCTGGAGGCAGGGAGTGAGGGATTAGCCAACTGGCTAAGAATGTTTGCGAGTGGTCTATTGGCAGAGTTGACGGCAGAGCAACAGCGGCAGGTGATTCGAACAGCGGAAGATCATCTACGCCCCACGCTGTATGAGGGCGATCGCTGGACGGTAAATTACCGACGGCTGCGAGTGGTGGCAATTAAACCCCTATAGAGGTGGTAGTGCCATGTTACGAGCCTCAAACGATTCTAGTCCTTGTGCCATCAGTATTTTGCTGACAGTATTGTCGGAGCCTTGGACAATAGACCTCCTGCATGAATAGCTGTACAGTGTGCCAGTTGGCGATCGCCCACTCACAGATCACTGAACAACACCGGGAATTCTCGGCGATCGTCCCTAACGCTCTGGGACGTTCAACGCTCACCAATAATCTGAAAACACCTAACTTTTAGACTCACCAATAACCGCTTGGGACGGTTCACTCTGACCCAAATTTTGCGGTACTTAACTCTAGATTGGACTAATTGATTTGCAAAGTTGAGTAAGCAGGATGCCATGAGAAATTTGATCAACCCCAGCTAGGGGTTGATCCCGATGCAGTTGATAGCAACATCCGCGAAGCTAAGCTGCTGTG
>Ga0335394_10006262_pt1 | contig 13432 bp, 10 predicted proteins | sample MAT03_FD_205741 | JGI IMG/M metagenome (GOLD analysis project Ga0335394, IMG submission 205741) | Freshwater microbial communities from Lake Fryxell liftoff mats and glacier meltwater in Antarctica - MAT-03 (spades assembly) (version 2) ...
TGCCGCGTCGCCCGTTCCTCCTGCTGCAAGGCCAGCCGATCACACAACGCCATCAACTCATCCACCTTCGCCACGATCCGCTTCTGCTCGGCGAGCGGCGGGAGTGGAATGAGAATCGAAAGCCACTTCCCCTTATTCAGAATCGCTATTGTGGTGCTGCTCGATTTCTTCCACGCAGCGTCTTGGAAAGAGCGAGAGCGCGGGGCCACCAACAGGTATCGTGAATCAACTGCCGCGCCTGCGCGAGCGAGTGCCATCCATCGCCAATGCGCAGGAATATCGAACGGCGGTTCGGTTTCTTCTAGGGACTCCTTTGGGGACCGCAATCCGAGTGAACTCGCCAGTGCAGCCGCATTCTCACGGAACTCGCTTTCAGGTGGGACTGCATCGTCGGCGGGAAGCGGAGCCGATAGCGTTCCTTGCACCGCGAGTTCGAGCACCAACTCCCGCATCTTCGCCACCGCACCAGGCGCGTCGGCGAAGAGGTCGAACTTTTCAAAGAAAGTTTGAAGGATGAGGGATGAGGGATGAGGGATGAGGGATGAGGGATGAGGGATGACGAGAATCGGATTTCATAATTCAGCCTTCAGCCTTCATGCTTTCCTGCCGCGTCCATTCAATAAGCTTGGCTTTGAGCAGTTCCTTCGACGGCAGATACAGTTCGTATTCACGGGCGTGGATGTTGGCGTCTCTGGGCAAAGTGAGTTCGACGATGGTTTGCTTCTTCGATTGGCAGAGGAGCAGGCCGATGGTCGGGTTTTCCTCGGCCAGCTTCACCTCGCGATCGTAATAGTTCACATACATCTGCATTTGGCCGAGGTCCTGATGGGTGAGCTCGTCGAGCTTGAGATCGATGAGGACGTAACAGCGAAGGAGGCGGTTGTAGAAAACGAGGTCCACGAAGTAATGGTCTTCATCGAAGGTGAAACGACGCTGCCGGGACTCGAAGAGGAAGCCTTTGCCGAGTTCGAGCAGAAAGTGCTCGAGATGGGTGATGATGGCAGACTCCAGATCGGATTCGGAGTAGCTGGCTCTTTCCTCGAGGCCGAGAAATTCGAGGACGAGGGGTTCCTTGAAAAGGTCTTCCGGCCTGGTGATGAGCTGGCCTTCCCTGGCGAGACGCTTGGTGCCGTCCTTGTCCCGGCTGAGGGCAAGACGCTGGTAGAGCGAGGTGGCTTTTTGGCGCTTCAGCTCGGACAGCGACCAGCCTTCGCTGGTGGCTTCAATCTCTTAGAAACTGCGTTCGTCGGGGTCTTTGATCGTGAGGAGGAGGACGTAGTGGGACCAGCTGAGGGTGAAGGGAGATTTCCGAATAGGCTGCCCGGAAATCTCCAATTGGTCAGCAGGCTGCTGACCTTTTGCCGCCAAAGCCAATTCGCCAGACGATGTCTGGCGTTTTCCGGTTGCGAGCAATTTTTCAGTCGGTGTCTGAAAAATCTGAACCGAAGCCAATTCCGCAAACGGTGTCTGCGGTTTTCCCGCTGGAGCCAATTCACCAGACAGTGTCTGGTGTTTTTGCGTCGCTGCCAATTTAACAGACGGTGTCTGTTGAATTCGAACGCTGAATTGAAGGAAGAATAGACGCATGAACTGGAGATTGCTGACGGAGAATCCTCTCCCAAACTCGTCGGTCAGTCGGAAAGACAATTCTATGAGCATCTCTTTCCCATACGCCGCCCGCTTCGCCCCTTTCTGCTCGTGCTCCACGATGCGGCGGCCGATTTCGAAATTCGTCATCACTTGAAACGTATCGACGACGGAGGCCACGCCTCGGCGGGCGGACTGGATCAGGTTGCGGACCGCGGCGATGAGCGGGGCGAGGTCGCCAGGCTTCGCTTTCGCAGGCGCGGCGGTTTTTTTGGTTGCGGTTTTTTTGGCGACGGGTTTCTTTTTCACCGGGTAAGCGCCTCCATGAGCTGCGCCTTCAATTTGCCGCGCGTCTCGGCGATCTGGGCGAGGAGTTTTTCGTATTCGGGCAGGAGGTGGTCCACTTCGCCGGGGCCGGTGTCTGGGTTGTGTGGGTTTTTGAGGTCGAGGTTGAAGTTGCCAGCCTTGATTTGCTCAATGGGGACGCGCCACGCTCGCTCGGTTTCTTCGCGCTTGCTGTATTGCCCGTGTTTGTCGGGTTTGCCCCACCACTTTTTTTCCTCGTCGAATTCCTCAATGCGAATGGGTTTGCCTTTGTTGTAGCTCTTGGCCCCGGCGGGACACGGGTGTTGTAATACCAGACCTTGGTGGTGGGATGCCCTTAGTTGAAGAACAGCGGAATACTTTCCTCGCGACAATATCAAAAACATAACATTGAGTCCAGACACCGTTTTTATCAGACTCCGTTGTTTTTCGTTGGTTGATTGAGCAGCTCACCCAGCCTTTTCAGGCAAGCCTGTGGACCTTCAGTCATCGGTAACGCGATCGAATCGATTTCTAGCTGCCGCTCGCCCACTTTTGCTTTCAATATCCTGCGAAGGGTGTCAGCGATCGTTGTTGCCGTTGGGTAAACGAGTGAGACACGGTCGGCATCAAAACCGATCGCGTACGCACACATTTGAAACCTGTCGGTCCGCCCTTCATTGCCGAATTCCCGCTTATATTTGGCGTCCAAAACCCAACGTGTTTGAGCCCTCTTGAGAATGACGTCTGCATTGAGCCAGCGTGTTGCATCAGCACGACCTGCGGGATCGTCCCAACGTCTTGTGTGCTCAGCGTCCGACAAGCGCCGCCAGCCGGTAACGGCCAGTTCGTCGCACATGCGGCGAAGCGCGCGTTCCCAGACAGACGCAAGTGACAAAGTGAAAGCGTGCCCTCCCATCGTCGATTGGGGATCTACCACGGCACCAATCAGAATCAATCGAGCCAACTGCAGGGCCGCGCGGTATCCTGGTGGCGACGCCCATTGGGCCGATGTCACTGCCGCAATCGGGTCATCAATGTCACGGCTGATTGGCGACCACTGTTCGCGCAACCGAGACATCCGTTGCCGGTCGTCGGTCGTGCCACCGGTCAAAAGCATTGGAATCCTGTCGAGTGCTTTGGCGAGAATCATGTTGAACTGCACATCAAACGTCCGGCTTCGTCTGATCTGCGGAACCCGCGGTAGCCGGTTGATGCGCTGGGCAAGCGTCGCTGCCATGATCCTGCCGCGTATTTCCGGTGGGTCAATTTGTACGGAGGCGTAGTCTTTCCGCAGGTGCCATCGCGTGACATCGTCCATCGCGAGCAGAAACAGCCGGGCGATACAACGATGCCAGTCGTCCAGCTCCGTGTCCTTTGCTGCGATACCTTTTTCAGGTAGCCAATGCTCAAGCGGCTGGAATTCACCGAGGTACGCAAGCCACTCCAGAATCGTCAATCCAGAGATCTTTGAGCGAATGACCATGCGGCGGCCCGTTGGCAAGCGCACGAGCCCGACACGTGTCATTCCGCTGATCGTGACCACATCGCCATTGATATCCATTCGAATCAGTCCGCGCTGTGCATGCGCATGCAATGCCGACATATTATTCTGCAACGAACAGACAGTCCCTGTCCACGGGGCCGATTCGTGCGACCCGACTTCGTAGCAAACGATATCGTCAAGCTTCCGTATTGGCATCTTGTTCACCCAAGAATTCAAGAGAGGCATTGGCGTCGATGCACGAAAGTAGTTGACTGCCTATTTGTTGTAACAAAACTTCGTTCGCTTGACCGAACTGCATCGTCAGTAATTCTCGCACATACGGCAGTACGCTGAACCGCACGATTTGCCGCAGCCGTTTTTCATTCAACGGCTTGTCCAGCCCCAGCGAGGCATCCTCGTCTTCTGCGGTACGCTGCATCATAAACATCGCATGACCGATTTGCTGTTCGGGCGGAATTCCGTGTTCGGAAAGCAACGTGTTGCACATTGCCAAAGCCGCGTCCTTAAATCCCAATGGATTGTTTCCCGGACGTGCGAGCCAACGACTCAGAGTTTCCATTGACGGATGCAGATTGAGCCAAAAGAATCGTCGGCTCAGGGCCAGGTCCATCCGACCAATCGAACGGTCGGCGCTGTTCATTGTCCCGATGATGAACAAGTTGCGTGGAAAGACGAAGTTCCGCCCGGACAACAAACGCACGGTGGTGCCGCGGTACTCCAGCAATTGCAGCAGTTCGCCCAGCACGGCTGCTGTATCGCAACGGTTGATCTCGTCAAGGACCAACACATGCAATGCTTTCGCACTGTAGTCTTTCAATTGCTCAACCCATTGGAGAAAGAATCCCAGCTTCGCTTCGAAGCTTAACGCGCCGTCTTTCGAGACCGGCTTTAAGCCCTCGAAGAAATCCTCATACGCCCAGTTTGCGTGCATGTACAACACGTCGAAACGTCCTTGCGGGTGGCCCTGTCGTTGGCGAACGAAATAACGTGCGAACTGGCGGGCGACGTAGGTCTTGGAGGTGCCCGGCGGGCCAACCAAAACAGCCTGCTGTTTTGACCACAGCGCTTCCTCCAGTTTCGAGAGGAACTCTTCGGGCAACGCCGTTAGTTCCGCGAGAGCTTCGATGGACTGTGGCGCATTTTCGTCCACGTCGCCGGTCTCATCTTCATCCGGTTTAGAGGTTGCCTTCTTACCAACGATCCAGTTGCCATCAACGGACGCTTCAAAAAATGGCCAGGCCCAGCGGAAATACGCGCCAACTTCGTCAACCAGACCTTCCGCGTGTTCTGCCAACGTTTCAAGCGGCAGTTCTCGAATCAGCATGACGTTGAAGAGCGGAACACCAGTCCCCAGCGTGGAGTCACTACCGGTTGCCAATCGACTCGCGAGTTCGTCGATGGTAAGGTTCGTTGTGGTGTCGGTCGATTCCAGCCGCACAATGGTGCCTGACGGGGCGGTTCTTACGTATTCAGCAGTGGCTTGCGAATGCGCGAGTAATGTGGTCAGCAATCGCTCCAGATATTCATCGCAGTAATTGCCCATCGAGAAGCCATACCGCCAAACCTTTTCACTGCCGAGAAACCGAACGTACAACTGTACGGACTTCGTCTTGCTGCCCGCTTTGGGATCGTAAAACGCGAACCAGTAGTGATCGTGATATCCTCCTTTTCCGTAGTCGTTCTTTTTGAGGATTGACAGATGTCGTTTGCCTCCGGCGACCACTGGGCTTAGTGGCTGAATATACTGCGCCCGAAGTGCTTCAACGAGGTCTTGGCTGGGATCACGCAGGACGGTTTGAAACCGCTTTTTGTTGCTTTCGTGCCACGGCCCGTCTTCGGAGTGAGCTGGTAACTCCAGAAGAAATGCCACCGTCTCCGCGGTGTAAGTTGGCGTTGACTCACCGCTCCAATCATCGGTTGCTTCTGTATTGTCGGCGTTGTCGGTATCGCCCGTCGTTATGTGGTCTTCTTCAGCGGCCAACCGTTCCTGTTTGATGAGGTCGTCAGTTTTGATCGCTTCCAGCAATTTTTCAATTTCGCGGGCCGTTAACGGGGACTTCAGATAGTACGGTTCGAAACCTGGAGCGAATGGCGCGTTCTTCAAGTTATGGTCGTCTGCAGATATTTCGACAGTCTTGTTGGTTCCGGACGCATTCCCAGGCAACCTGTCAATCGCGGCAAATGCTACGTCTTCCGGAATAACCCACGCATGTAGCCAGGTTCCATTTGTCGCCGTTTGAACCAACCAGCGCAGGAGTGATGAACTTGGTACGGATGTCCGTCTCCGTGAGTTGCTTCTTATTCACTGCAGCAGCCTCAAAAGTAAGTAAAGCTCGCACCATTGCGAGCCTGATCGCTGACGCAGTCTATATGGCGATTCCACTGTCGAACAGGGACCAGGTACGAGCCCCATTACGGAGGGCACCAGGCGGCGAATCGCTGATTGCGTGCAGAGATCCATTCAACGTCTGTGAGATATCGACCTGGGGCGGCGTTCATCCGCATTCGCGGATTCTCTTGCCCCAGGCTGATATGCGCGAGCTTTTCAGGCTCAGTCGCAGCACTCACATCGGCGAGCAACGCCAACACATTGAATGCACAAATGGCACCGCGCACTTCATTTGTCGATGAACCAAAAGACTGTCGGATTCTGAAAACATGAGTGGATCACGTTCCCGATCACGAGGTCACTGTGTGGTCGTTAAACGATTGGTTTCCCCAACATGGTCGTCAGTTGGAATTAAACTGGTTGTCAGACACGAAACGTGTGGACATAGTTTAGCGCATCATGGTCGCGCGCAGGGCGGTATCTTGCTCTGGGCCGGGCAAAGCGAACCGCCTTCGGCGTTGTGCGACTTGCTTTTGGGTATTTCCGGCAGCTGGCATCACACATCCAGCCCCAGCATGCGCATCTGGGCAATGGCGTTGCTGCGTTCGACGACGCCGTCGCGGAGTGTGTAGTCGAATGTCATCTGACCGTCGGTGATCTTGTCTTCAAAATGTTTAGCGTGTTCTCGCGCAGGCCAGCCTTCTCCAACGAGTCAACAATCTGCCCGATCGCTTCATCCACTGCGGCCAGCATGCCGGCAAGTTTTTGACGTGCTCCACTCAGCCCGGCATAGGGTTTCAGGTAACTGTCAGGAACCTGCAGCGGACCATGTACTCCATTGAATGGCACGTAGAGGAACAACGGCCTGGCAGTGTTCTTCTCGGCGATCAACCGGCATGCCTCGCGTGCGACGAGATGTGTGCTGTAGCCCTCTTCTTTGAGCTCCTTGATGCCATTTGCCGGTGATCGCGGTTTGGTAGCCAGCTTCCTGAAGGGCATTCGCCAGCGTGCGTTCCGAGAGCGGCAGCCCCCATTTCGCATGCGGCCGCACGATGGTGTAAACCCCGGTCCGAGTCGCATAGCGCCCCGTCATCAGCGCCGCGTGAGTCGGCGAACAAACCGGCTGCACATAATGCGACTCCAGCACCGCTCCGCCCGTGGCCAGCTTATCGATGTTCGGTGTCTTGATCTCGTTGCCACCATTGAAGCCGCAGTCGGCGTAGCCGAGATCATCAATCAGGAAGAAGACAATGTTGGGTTTCTGCGTCGGCGCGTCGGCCGCGTCCAGCGCAGACGGCAGGATGCACAACAGAGTCGCGATCGCTTTCAGCAAGCGTTGCATGTCATGCTCCCTTTTTCTTCCCTTTGCTTTTGGAACCGGGTTGTGCCGCCTCACCCTCGTTCTTCGTGGGCATCGGGGCTTTCACTGAGGCTCGCCAGGAGACGAGGCGATCGTGGAGTTCCTTTGCCCTGGCGGGATTGTCTTTCGCCAGGTTTTGTGTTTCGCCGATGTCGTCGGCGAGGTTGTAGAGTTCCAGCCGGCCGTCTTCGAGAAACTCCATCAGCTTCCAGTCGCCGACTTGAATGAGGCTCGCCGGCGTTGTGCGCCAGAGTCCGGGGCCGGACCCAAGATAACCAGGGAAGTGCTGGAAAATGGCATCGCGTTGTAACCTGGCGGCGGGATCGCGGAACAGTTTCGCAAGGCTCTCGCCGTCGAGCACCTGCCGCGGATCTGGAGCGCCGGCGATTTCGAGGAACGTCGGGGAAATATCCACATGAATCGTAGGCACGTCGCATGACGATCCTGGTTTCGTCACGCCGGGCCAGCGCACGATGAACGGCGCGCGCGTGCCTCCTTCGTAGAGGCTCCCTTTGCCGCTGCGCAGCGGCGCGTTGTCGGTGATACCGCCGTCATCCTCGTCAGCCCCCTTGGCCCTCTTGCCTTTGGCTTCCATGCCCGGCTCGCGCTGGAGGCCACCGGGCCGGTTGTAGCCGCCGACGCCGCCGTTGTCGCTGGTGAAAATGAGCACCGTGTTGTCCGCGAGCTTCAGGTCATCCAGCGTTTGCTCCAATCGAAGCGATCTGTCCCGCCGACGGTGTAGACCCCGGTGCGAGCACCGTATTGCCCGCTCATCAACGCGGCCCGCGTCGGCGTGCAATTCTGACAATGATGATGACTCAGGAGCTTCATCCCCAGTGTCGCAAGCCGGTCGATGTTCGGCGTCTCGTAATACTTGCTGCCGAAACAAGCGACATCCGTGTAACCAAGATCATCTGCCATGATGAAGATGATATTCGGCCTGGAAGACGGAGGCTCGGCCGCAGCGTGAAGTGCAGACAACGAAATCAAAAGTAACGCTGCGAGAAGCGAGAGTCGTGACTTTTTCATGATCATCGTTCCTCTGAGTTCGTGGGGTCCCCTTATTCACCTTCGATTCCAGAGCCACCGCCGCCCCGTTTCCATCACGACGCTGAGGAAACAGCCACCACCAATGGAGTGCCACTACTTCATCCGACCACGATTTCACCACATCCGGTCGAGTCCTCACAACGACATGCAGGTGATTACTCAACACGGCAAAGCTCATCACATCCAGAGCGAAAATGCCTACCAGTTCTTCCAGCGGTCATCGCTACCGCCTTCGCACAAATCTCCGTCCGATTCACTCGTGGCATCGCAAATTCCTCCCGTAGAGCAAAATATCATTGACAGAACAGAACACTCATTTCGTCTTTCAGTCACGCCAGAGTTAAGATGGATGGCACTGTTTGTTGCACTGTTTGTTGCACTGTTTGTTGCACTGTTTGTTCCTGGACCATCAAAGGTTGTGGACCTTTTCGGTCACCCACTCGCGGATTAGTCCGGCGTCCTCGATCCCTTTTGAATTCGCAATTTCTTTGACGACTTCAGCATCCTGCGATGAAAGGTGGATCATGACAGCCGTTTCACGTTCAAAGACCGGCTCAGTGACTTCCTCCAGTTCGCCCTCAAAATCGGTGACGCCATGAGCGTCCCAGAACTGAGCCAACTCTTGAATCGAATCGCTTTGCGGAATTTTGTTGGTGCTCATCGGTTTCTCCATTGGCGGTATTGTCAGGCATCCAGCTCGTGCAGCAAAGATGTTGCCTTAACCAGATCCGAAGTACCAAACCCTTCGGTAAAAAAGCTGTAGGTTGATTCCAGCATCTGCCGAGCTTGACCTGGTTTTCCCTGGAGTTTTCTGAGTTCCGCGAAACTCATCATCGCCCGCAATTCCCAGGAGCGGGCTTGCTGCTGCCGGGCAACCTCCACAGCTCGTTGATAACTCTCCTCAGCACTTTTCTGATCTCCGACGGCCAGCGCCAGTTCTCCCTGCAACCTCAGGAACTCGCTTTCCAGGCCGCGTTCGTTTCGCTTGTTAATAAGGTGGAAACCACGATTGAGCCACTCCCTGGCATCATCCAGACGTCCGGCCAGAAGATACGCCTCCGCAATATTGCGAGACGGGCGATCCATCGACAAACTGCCGCCGGTTGTTCTGAGCATTTCCAGGCCGGCGTCAAACAATGCGCGGGCTTCTTCGATTCTGCCTTGCCTCAACAACACGTCTCCACGTCCCAAAATGGCGTGAACTTCAAAAAAGACAAATCCGTTTTCATGGCAGGTTTTATATTCCTCTTCAATACTTGCCTGTGCTTGTTCACGGAGCCCACAGAGTTCCAGAATCTGTCGGCGGAAGTACAGTGCCATGGCAAAACTAAACGGATGGTTCTGTTCTCGTCCCAGCCGGACATTTTCGTTGGCTCGTTGCAGGGCTTGATCCGGGAATCCCAGTACCCACAGTGCCAAAGCTGTGTGGCTGCGACACATCATGCTGCAACGCTGGCCCGTGTGTAATGAATGAGCCCGCTCCTTCTCTTCATCGACCACCGCAAGTCCTTTTTCGAGCAGTTCCAGGCCGGTCCTGAAGTTGCCTTTATAGTATGCCGTGGAACCAACCACCCAATAGGCTTCGGCCAGCAACTCGGCCCCTTCGGAAGAGCTTGCCGCCAATTGCATGATGTCTTCAGCGATGGGAGTCGCAATATCCATGTCAGAGCGAATGAGTCGCCAGCCCCAGAGGCCCCACATGACAAAGAATTTGTCTTTGAGAGCACCGAATCTGGAGACAAGCTGTCGGGCGCGTTCGATTGCTGTTCCTACTTCCTGTGCAGACCAGCCGCGAGCCGCCATCAACACCGGCGCAAGCGTCAATTGAAAGCCAAGTTCCAGCTGGTCACGCTCGGGAGATTCCTGAAGAGACTGGAGGATCTTCAGCCCGTAAGTCAGATGGTTGATGGCCTCTACGTTGGCGGACACAGACTGAGCCTTAACGCCTGCCTTCAACCAATACCCGGCACCTTTTTCGGCATTATTTGCTTCCGTGAAGTGATGCGCAACGAGTTCCGGCTGCTGGCTGACGATCTCCGGAAAGTGTTCTTCGATGGCCCTGCCTATACGGGCATGAATCCCGTGCCTCCGCTTCTTCAACAGCGAGTTATATGCAGAGTCCTGAATTAAGGCATGCTTGAAAATAAAGCTGGCTTCAGGAAAAGTGCCTTTGCGAAACAACACTTCTGCGGCCACAAGTTTTTCGAGTTCACTCTGAAGTTCATCGGGTGCTGATTCGGATGCCGCAGCCAAAAGTGACCAGGAAAACTCGCGCCCAATTGCTGCGGCCAGCTGGATGACTCCGGGATCACTGGCCATGCGATCCAGTCGAGCCATCAGCAGATCCTGCAGCGACGCAGGAATGACCTGGCTCAGAACAGACTTCGAAACAGATGCGTCGTCGAGTGAACCGCTTTCTGCAAGTAACGTCGAGAACTCCTCGATAAACAGCGGGATTCCGTCTGTTCGCTGTATAATCTGCTCAACAACGAAATCGGGAAGATCGTCACGCCCCAGGCGTTTCCGCATCATGTCCCGGATCTGGCGTTTTGTAAGACGATTCAGCGCTATCTGCGTTTGATGCTGCTGACTTCCCCATGGAGTTTCAAACTCCGGCCGAAACGTAAAGATGCTCAAGGCACGATTCTGATCAAAATCCTCTACATACGCGGTCAACATCTCTAACAGTGTCGGATCGACCCAGTGCAGGTCTTCCACAATGAACAGAACGGGGCGCAATTCGGAACGCTGCCTCAGCAGGTCCCGCAGAAAGCCTGCGGTCAGTTCTCGTTTCTTCTGAGGGGAAACGTCCAAAGGTGGAAGTTGAGCGGTATCAACTCCCAGCAGGCTTGCCATCAGAAAGGTGTTGCGATCGGAGATTAAGTTCAGACTTTCCAGATATCGTTTGATCGCAGTAATGCGGGAGTCCGTCGAAAGATTCTGATCGAACTGCAGAAGCTGGCTCAGATGCTCAATCATCGGATGCAGCCCTGCTGACTGGTGGTTCTGGGAGCAACGCAGCTCTATGATGTCTGGATTCATTCCGTCAGAGATAATGTGCTCGCGGATTTCACGAATCAGCCGCGACTTGCCAAGCCCTGCCTCTCCGATCAGCAGGACAATCTGCCCCATGGACTCAATCGCCTGCTCCCAGCGGTCTGTCAGAATGCGGAATTCCGTGTCACGACCGACCAATGGGGTGAGGTTTCCCGGGTCAACCAGTTCAACTCGATTGAGCGTAACCGGAGCTTCATTGACAATGCGATACAGCAATAGCGGCTCAGCGACACCTCGCACCAAGACAGTTCCGAGCGACTCCTGCTGGAAATAGATGCGACTGGATTTGTGAACACTTTCCGTGACGACAACAACCCCGGGTTCAATCACGGCCATGAGTCGTCGCAGAGTTTGCGTGGTTTCGCCTGTCACCTTGACGCCATGCAGCGTTTCTTCGGCGACCGCCTGGCCTGTATGAATGGCGATGACCAGTTCGGCGCATTGTGGAAGCGTTCGCTGTTGTTGCGCCAACCGCAGAAGGTCCGTGCCGCAGCGAATGGCTCGCAATACGCTGTCTTCATAGGCCACAGGAAATCCGAAACAGATTTCAACCTCATGCCCGGACGTCGTGCTGACACTTCCCCCGTGACTTTCCGCAAGCGAAGCAATTGTCGAGGAAAAGATCTCTGAAAGGGCATGTTGGTCCTCAGCATCAAGTCCGCGTGCTGAGACATCAAAACCAAAACTGATCAGGGTCACAAGCCGCAACTGAGCATCTTTCAGGCGGCGGGATTGTGAGGAATCGGCCTTCGAACCGCCGGCCAGATTCGTTCGATTCTTCGAAGTAGAGGCTTCTGCAATCGTCGCGTTCGCTGCTTCCTGAAATGACTGACTCGACAGGACATTGTTCTTCAATCCTGCCGCTTTTTGCAGCGATTCGGCAAAGTCGTATGCCGTTGTGTACCGAGCCTCCATATTCTTGCCCAGAGCCTTCATACAGATCGCTTCAATTGACTCAGGGACAGCCGGATTGAGCTGGCGAATGGGCTGCGGAGCATCTTCCAGTATCTTTCGGAAGAGCTCGTTCTTGTTTATCGATCGAAACGGATGACGTCCCGTCAGGAGTTCGTAAAGGATGACTCCCATGGCGAAGATGTCGGTTCGACCGTCAATACGATGCGACTCGCCCCGGATCTGTTCCGGAGACATATAAGGGGGCGATCCCGCGATCTCGCCGCGGCTGGTTTCAAGGTCGTTCACCGCCAGTCCGAAATCCATCAGCACGCATCGCCCATCGGTTGTCATCATGATGTTGGACGGCTTAATGTCACGGTGCATAATCCCACGAGAGTGCGCGTGGCCAAGGGAATTTGCGAGATGACTGACAATCTCCACGCCCTTCAACCAGTCGCAAGAGCCTCCTTGCGGTCGAACTTCAAGAAGCTGCCCTTCCAGATACTCTGTCACGATAAAGCAACGGTTTCCATCTCGCCCGATGTCGTAGACAACAACAATGCCGGGGTGTTGAAGTTGTGCCAATCGCTGTGCTTCAGCAAGAAAGCTCTGAATCACCTGCTCGGATTGCGCCCCCTTCGGACATTTGATCGCGACTTGACGATTCAGGGTCGCATCGTACCCGAGAAAAACTTCACCAAACGCACCAGCACCAAGTTGCTTCCGGATTTCGAAACGTCCAATACGGACAGGAAAGTGGCCCTGAAGCCCGTCAGTTTCTGCTGGCCCGCCAGCCTCAGAAGGTGTCAGAATGGTCTCACAAAGAGGATCAGTCGGACTTTCAACATTGGTTTGTGTTGGTTCATCCGGGTCTTGAGAGCTTTGAATTTGCGATGGGTGGGTCACGTCAACTTTGCCCGATGAACGAAACAATAAAAAAGATTCGGGCTCTAAAAAATGGCTTTAAGAAAGCGGTCAGGAACCATTAGTGCGGAGCACCCTCTGGGCCATCTGGCGATTGGTTCCTGCCGCCCTTTTTTAAAGCGTCCTTGATGCAGCCCGGAAAAAATTCTACAGCACGAATAGATGGTCAAACGAGCCACCGTGCCGCATGAGTCGGAGTTTTCCGCCCTCCACAGGCCATTTGAGTCTGCTTCAGCAGGAATTGCAACCCCAGTAAGGTCGCTATCGTCAATGGGGAAACCATCCTTCGGAACTCTGGGTGCAGATTGTTAAGCAATTCGGGGTGGTGTCGAAGGCGGTCGAAAGATCACGGACATTCGCTGCGAGCGCGGAGCAGAAATTGCGAGGATGCTGCAACTGACCGCATCAACAGCGCAGGCCA
>Ga0335394_10006270_pt1 | contig 13425 bp, 14 predicted proteins | sample MAT03_FD_205741 | JGI IMG/M metagenome (GOLD analysis project Ga0335394, IMG submission 205741) | Freshwater microbial communities from Lake Fryxell liftoff mats and glacier meltwater in Antarctica - MAT-03 (spades assembly) (version 2) ...
AGGGGCGAAGCATTTGCATCAATATTCTGGCAACGCAGCGTCAATTCGAGTGCAAATGCTTCGCCCCTACTGCCCAAAAATCGCCCTAAATCTCAATTCTAATTAGATGTCAAATGGGTTCTATAGATAGACACATGGGTAGTCCTCTAGATTGGTAAGGATTTTTTGATGGGCGGGCTTTGCCCGCCCATCAAAAATCCTTACATCAAAACCACTACCGACACATGATTACGTGGTTCTACTGTAAGAAACTAACAATTACAGAAGAATCCGGCGAATTTCTCAAATATCTTCAGAAAATACCGTAGATCACACCAAGACTCCTTACTTTGAAGCCAAGTTCTTTTTTTTCGTAGGATGGAGCAAAAATTTTTCGTAGGATGGAGCAAAACTCCTGATCTGCGTGCGTTTTTAGCTTGGCGGCTAGCGCGCGTAGTAGGTATTTGGTGGCAGACATTGCCGTCTGTACAGTTCGATGCAGAGAGTGTAGAACTGCTAGAGCAGAAGTTCTTAGCGCTGCGTCGAATGAAAGGCGATCGCCCTACGGTCTATTGGTCTGCGATCGCCTTGCAGTTAATTCATCGAGTTCAGCCAGCACAGGGTTCCCCCTTCAGGTCAGAACAGCTCCCTCAAATTGCTCAAGAGCTGGCTACAACTTGGAATCAGGCGAATCTAACCAAGCATTTGGAGGAATTAGAGCAGCTCAACAAATTTTGGCAGCACTGTGTAGCCGAAGCCATGCCCAACGGTATGATTGCTCTGCGGGTGAGTGATGCAGGGCTGGCGTGGTGGCTACAGTTTCTAGGCGAAGGAGATGGAGCGTGGGACGATCGCCTGCCGTTGCCTGCTCTAGAGTTGCCTTTTCTAAAGGGGCGATCGCTAAATTTGAAACAAGGTGAGCTAACAGCTTCTCAGCCACAGCTTAATGCAAAGGCTCTATTTGAGGCTCAGGCGGCTCATGCTCGCTGCTGTTCGATACTGCGGTTAGCTGATCAAGAAGGGCTGGTTAGACTACTTGAATCAGCCAGTGAAACTGGTTTAGATCGGTGGGTGATCGTGTATCCTGACCCCATTCCTTGGATGCAAGACGAGCAAACCCTGCGGCTCACCCACCCCGCAGAACGGCGCTTAATTGCCCAGTTGCTTACCACCTTCGAAACTCTCTGTCCCCAATCTCCATCCTTGCTGCAAATTCTCCGTAGTGCCGATGAAATTGCCCAGTCGTTTCAGCAGTTTTATGCGGCCTGTCGGATCTTTAGTGAAGTCAAAACTCAACTACCAGAACTGGCGCAGGCGCGTTTAGGGTTGGTGGGGATCACTCGATTGGTTCTGTATCGGCTGTTGAGCGATGGTTTAAACGCGATCGCCCCCCCTGAGCTTTAATGGCGACCAAGCTTAGGATTGCGTACAAAATAAAACCTAATCTTTTTTTGGAAGTGCCGCGCTCCGCGCGGCACTTCCAAAAAAAGATTACAGGTTAATTAATTTGCAATCCTTAGTAAGAACTCAGGCAATTTTCAGTGTGTGGTGAATTTCATGCAGGCAGTTTACTTAAGGCACTTGAATGATAGGGATTTTTAATCAGTCCTTTAAACCTCTAGCCAAGCCATAGTTTCTCTGCTAATGTCGTAAGAGTGTGAGGAGCGAACCAGTAAAGGGCATCGAGACGAAACACGGTCAGTCGTCGATGCCCTTTCTGATTTCTAAAAGTATTCATAAATGCGCTCTCTGACCTAGTCAGAGAGCGCATTTGTTTTTGGGGTAGTCCTTAACGTGTAATGACTTTCTTCTGACGGAGCTACAAAATAAACTTTTCAATGGCTACGGCTACTCCGTGCTGCTCAACGCTAGGGGCAATCCAATCGGCGATCGCCTGCACATCTGCGGGGGCATTGCCCATCGCCACTCCCATGCCAGCATATTGAATCATTTCGATGTCGTTAAAGTTATCGCCGATTGTCATCACTTGCTCGGCTGTAAGACCCAAAATTTCCTCTGCCAAGTAGCGCACGGCTACTCCCTTATTAACACTTGGATTGGCGGCTTCCAAGAAAGTATCTACCGACTTGGTTAAATACAACTGGTCGGGAGCATAGCGCTGCCGCAGGTCAGCCAATAGGCGATTGATTAAGGGCACATTAGCGCTTTGTACGAGAATTTTAGTCAGGTCTGTATCGAGCATTTGGTGCAGGTTTCCGACCGCCATAGGTTCAATGCCCGATCGCTGGGCATAGAGAATAGTTTCGTCTGTGATCTCACGAACGAAGAGTTGGTCGTTTATATAGAAATGTACTGAGATTTGAGTACGCAGCTCAGGTTGTTCAAAATAGTTAAGTAACTGTCGCGCATGGTCTTGGTCAAGCGTCCAGTGTCTCAGCAGCTTGTCATCAGCGGGATTTTTAATCATTGCCCCTTGATAGGTCATTAGCGGCAATGTAGAGCCAATTGCTTCATGAAACCGCAGGGCAGAACGATACATCCGTCCTGTTGCGATCGCCACCTGTACCCCCTGAGCTTGAGCTGCTTGAATGGCTCGCGTCACGGCTGACTCAATCTGGTTTGACTCGCCAACCACTGTACCGTCCAAATCGACCACGAGCAGTTGGATATTTGACATGGATGGGTGGGAATTAAGTAGAGGGGCGTAATAAAATCGGTGTTGCTGATTTCATGTATGATTTTTTTAAAAGGGGCGCTGAGCGCCCCTTTTAAAAAAATCATACCCAGATTAAGCAATGCCATAAAATCTATTTATAAAGACGTTTGCTGCTGTACGGCCTGTTTGAGTAGCACGTTATACTCTTTCCCCTTAATAATGTAGGCACCAAAGCGTTCCAGATGCGGGTTCATCATTTGAGCATCAAATAGGTTGAATTGGCGATCGCGCAAATGGTCTACCAGTTTCACCATAGCTACTTTAGACCCCTCTGGAATATGGTAGAACATCGATTCGCCAATAAAAGCGCCCCCAATCACGATGCCTAAAATGCCACCAGCTAGCTGATCGCCCTGCCACGTTTCAAAACTATGGGCATAGCCTGCATGATGCAAGGTCATGTAAATCTGCTTGAGTTCATCAGAAATCCAGGTGGTTTCTCGATTAGAGCAGCCTGCAACAACGGCTGAAAAATCTCGGTTTAGAGCAGTCACAAATCGATTTTGGTTGAGCACGCGTTGGAGCGATCGCGGATAGCGAAACCGTTCATCCAGCGGAATTAGCGTTCGCTCTCGGCTAGAGTACCAACCCAATCCCTCATCCGCTTCGCCTGCCATCAAAAAATAGCCCTGACTGTATCCTCGGATAATGGCCGCCACATCGTACGGTAAATCGATCATCTTACTTGAATGCTATATGGGGCTTGCGCCCATCAAAATTTACAGAGTCTAACCCATCATATAAAACCCCACAACGTCGCCAGAACGTCGCCAAAGCATTGAGTGATGTTGCGACCGCTAAACACCCACAGCATCACTCAATTGCGTAAGTAGTTCGACCTAAATAAAAACAAGCTTCTAAAAGTCTGTGCCGCCCGCGCAGCGGGCGGCACAGACTTTTAGGATTTTATGTTTAATTACGCCCATCTACTTAGGTTCTAATTTATTTAGGTTTAGCAAGAGAACGGCGATCGCTATTCCATAATTACTCATATAGCGGTAGCCATGATCAATAGGACGCCTCCCTGTCATTCCCGCGCAGGCGGGAATCCATCTGCTCGATAGGTGCGGGGGTGGATTCCCGCCTGCGCGGGAATGACGCTGGCATGTCCTAAGCTTTATGACTATGGCTATATAGCGTGTTGCATCGTTATTTCATTTCTATGACAGACCCTATTCAAGCCATTACCCTGCCCCCAACCGAAAATCCCCAGCAAGAGGGGGAGTGGTTACAAAACGCATTGCATCGATGGTTAGATCAAGAGTTTCTTCCAGAAGCTGTCAATGCCGAAATTGCTCGACGAGCAGCACAAATTTTTGTACGCCAGCGAATGGAAGGCGAAAACGATCTGGGTTCGCTGGTAATTGCGATTGTGACTGAGATGCAGGCGTTTGATTTTTCCCGAAGCTTCTATGGAGAATTTGCGATCGCCAATGCCGTCAGTGATTTGCTACTAGAAAGCCTGGGTATCGATCGCTGCTGCGGTCAGTAGCGCCAATGTGCGATCGGGCAACAATTGAGGAGCTAGCAGCAGGGCTTGGCTATTTGGGTTAAGCCACTTACTGAAGCGCCAACAATCGCTGTAAGTCTTACTCTGAAAGAATCGCCGACTGTCTGTTTGATTGCATACAGAAATTTAAGCTTTCCTTCCCATAAATCCATACAAACAGCCATAGAAGGAATCTCTGTAGTTTGATAGTATGAGCTTGGAACGCTTTAGCTCCTTAGGACCTGCCAGACATGCTGACTCTAGAAGCCCCAAAATCATTTCAACAGGATGTCAAGCTTGGCCGAGTTCTTATAGTAGAAGACGAAGAACTGATTCGAGAAACTGTTGCCTTAGCGCTAAGCGAGGAGGGCTACGAGGTGCTCCTGGCAGAAGATGGCCGCAGCGCCCTAAATTTTTCGTGCAGAACCGATCATGGTAACTACCTAGAGTTTCCCGATGTCGATTTGATTATTTTAGATTTGATGCTGCCCTACGTGAACGGGCTAGATTTATGCCGTTTGATCCGCCATCAGGGTAGCAGCGTGCCCATTTTGATTCTCAGTGCCAAAGGTAGTGAGACCGACCGAGTAGTTGGGTTAGAAGTGGGTGCAGACGACTACTTAACCAAGCCCTTTGGTATGCGAGAACTCGTTGCTCGCTGTCGCGCCCTGCTGCGACGGCATCGGCAGGCACAACCCCAAACCTCTGGCTCTAGTCTACGATTCCAAGATATTGTTCTATATCCTCAAGAGTGCCGAGTCACAGTGCGAAACGAGGAAATTAACCTGTCCCCTAAAGAATTTCGAATCTTGGAATTGTTCATGGGTCATCCCCGGCGGGTTTGGTCACGAGAGCAATTGATCGAAAAAGTCTGGGGGCCTGACTTTATGGGCGATAGCAAAACAGTAGATGTCCATATCCGCTGGCTGCGAGAGAAAATGGAAATTGATCCTAGCCGCCCCGAATATCTCACCACCGTACGCGGCTTTGGCTATCGTTTTGGCTAAGTTCGCTTGTTAGTGGTATTGATGTAAGGATTTTTTGATGGGCGGGCGAAGTCCGCCCATCAAAAAATCCTTACCAATTTAGGACTACCGTTCGCCGACGAGATGTCCGCACCACATCAGCTTTGATATCCGCAAGTGTGGAATGTATCCCTTTACCCAACAGACGACACATGGAGATCTGGAATTAGGCAAAGCTGGATAGCGTCGTATGAGCGAGTGGCTTAACCGTCCATTTAAGTAGGTGAGCTTAAATTAAGTATTTAAGACCATAAGATTCTGTGTTGTGCACGCCGCATCTTAGGGTTTAGCTTTTACTTAAGTTGGGCTACTTCATAGAAAAATATCCAAGGCGAGTTTGGATAGGGTTCTTGGTAAATAGACGGTTATGACACAAGCTCGGGATGTATTTGTGGGCACACTGGAGTTTTTACTAGGGTTGGGTATAGGGTTAGCAATTCTGGCGTGGGAGCGATCGCGTCAAAATAAACGGCTTAAGGGGCTGCTACGAGAATTGAAGAGCGTTCCTGAAGTAAAAGATTCACCCTTTTCCACTACGTCCCAACTGGCACTGACAGTCGCACATCAGCAGCGAATTCAGTACGAATTAGAACAACAAGTTGAAACCGATCGTCAAATTCTAGACGCAGCTCCCATTGGCTATCTCCAGGTTGACGATGAAAACCGCTTGGTCTGGTGTAATGCCCAGGCGCGATCGCTTTTAAGCATTGCCCCCGCTGTTTCCCCAACGCCTCGGCTACTGCTCGAACTAGTCCGCTCCTATGAGATAGACCAATTAGTAGACCAAACCCGCAGTCTGCGCCAACTCTGTCAAAAAGAATGGACGTTTTACCCGGTCAGTCCTGATCTATCGCAGCTATCCAACCAGCCTGCTTATGTGCTACGAGCCTATGGGTTTCCTTTACAGCACAATCATGTTGGTGTGTTTCTAGAAAACCGCCAGGAAGCTATTATGCTGCTGCAACAGCGCGATCGCTGGGCATCAGATGTAGCGCACGAGCTAAAAACGCCGTTAACTTCAATTCGACTGGTAGCAGAAACCCTACAGTCTCGATTAGATTTGCCTCTTCGCGGCTGGGTTGATCGATTGGTTAGCGAAACAATTCGCCTCAGCAGCTTGGTTCAAGACTTGTTAGATTTGGCAGTAATCGATCGTGAATCCTTCCACTGCTTGCACCTCAAAACTACTGATCTGCCAGAACTAGTGCAATCCGCTTGGATTAACCTCGAACCCTTAGCTCGTAAGAAACAAATTCAGTTAGAGTATCGAGGCCCAGACCATTTGCTGATCCAAGCCGATGAATCGCGCCTGTATCGAGTCTTGGTGAACCTGTTAGATAATGGGATCAAATACAGCCCCCCCTGGGAAACTATTTGGGTTCACATCACCGTTACCGATGGCATAGACACTGCCACATCATCTCAAGTTTATTTAGAGGTCAGTGATGCAGGGCCAGGTTTTACGGAAAGTGACTTGCCCCACGTTTTTGAACGATTTTATCGAGCAGACCCAGCGCGATCGCGTCCTTCTATTCAAGAGATCAAAGGGTTACTGTCAGCAGGTGCTTTACAACCTGCACCTGCCACTGCTTCGCGCCCTCCTGAAACCGAGCGAGACGACATACAGCGTCGTAGCAGCAGCGGCTTGGGCTTAGCCATTGTGCGGCAAATCGTCGAAGCCCATCATGGCTCTGTAGCAGCTAGTAACCACCCAGAAACAGGTGGAGCCTGTCTCCAGGTCTACTTACCCCAACAGCAGCCTGAGCAACCTGAATCCCCACGGCATAACTCGACTGCTCTTGGCTTTTAGGGTGAGGTGCATAAGTCCTATCGGGATCAACTAAAATTCAAATTTAACGACGTGGATGGCTATGGTCGAACGGGTACAAAAAATTCTGTCTCAATATGGCATCGCGTCTCGCCGTCAGGCCGAGCAGATGATTTTGGCAGGACGGGTGCGCCTGAATGGAGCGATCGCAACGCTAGGGCAAAAAGCCGATCCCACTTGCGATCGCATCGAAGTTGATGGAGCAAGGCTGCACCCCATTCAACGTCCACCCGCCCTCTACTTACTGATGCATAAACCTACTGGGGTCGTTTCTACCTGTCACGATCCGTGGAATCGCCCTACTGTGCTGGATTTATTTCCACACCACTTGGCCACCGAGGTTGGGTTACATCCCGTAGGACGACTGGATGCCGACTCGACTGGCGCGCTCTTGCTGACCAACGACGGCGAGGTTACCTTTGCGCTGACTCATCCTTCCCATTCCATCCCCAAAACCTATCAGGTGTGGGTTGAGGGATCTCCTCCAGAGGCCATTCTGGAACAGTGGCGTACAGGGGTTGTCTTAGATGACACATTGACCCGGCCTGCGGATATACGCGTATTGCGTTCTACGCGATCGCAAACCCTGTTAGAAATTGTGCTGCGAGAGGGTCGCAATCGGCAAATTCGTCGAATTGCTGAGCAACTCGGCTACGCGGTAACGCACTTACATCGAGTGGCAATTGGGTCGATTCAACTCAATTCCCTCGCTAGTGGGCAGCACCGGGCGTTAGATTCGACAGAAATTGGCCTTCTCAAAGCTCAAGTTGCAACCGTTCCGCGGCCAAGCCCAAGCTTGAATACAATCTAAACTAACAGCGAGATTGCTCTCAGCTCAGCTTTAGTCTTAAAATTACACGTCAAAGGGCAGACCTCCTAAAATCTAAATGGCTCAGTTGCTAAACTCCTTTCAGATTAAGCCATCTCTCCTTGCATCAACTGAGTGCAAAGCGCTGTAGTATATGTTTAATATCGATAGTTGTATAAAAGATAGGGTAGTCCTAAATTAGCAAGGATTTTTTGATAGGCGGACTTAGCCCGCCCATCAAAAAATCCTTAAATACCACTACCAAAGATAGAAGCTATTTGAGCATGAGTTTGAGCGGATGGAAGAAGGGAAAAGTTCGTTCAAACTGCTTCATAGATTTGTAGACCCTGGTTGTAAAGCCAGCAGATGTGAGGAGTTAGTAGGTGCTAGACGCTATGGATAGGGGTACCTCTCCCTTGGAGCAAGACCAGAACATGAAGCTAGAAGAACTGGGCTTCCAGTTGAAACAGCTTCGTGAGAAAAAGATGTTGTCGATTGATCAAATCGCAGCTCGAACCATGATTCAGCCTCGATTACTTCTGGCTATTGAATCAGGTAATGTCAGCATATTGCCAGAGGCAGTGTATGTTCGGGGCTTCCTCAAGCGCTATGCTGACGCGCTGGACTTAAACGGGGCAGAGTTTGTCAGCAGCTTTCCCCTAGAGCCAGATATGCGGGCAATTAATCCCTCTTGGCAAGAATCACCAGCCGCTCAACTCCGTCCACTTCATCTTTACGTTGCTTATGCTGCGCTGATTGCTGCTGCTATTGGAGGGCTATCTTACTTGCTGAGCCGATCTGCACCGTCGCCCAGTGCGGTGAAGTCTCCTCCGGCAGTAACCACACCAGCATCCAACTCTCCTTCGGCTCAGCCATCTGCGATCGCCAGCCCCACAAGTGCCAGCCCCGCAAGTGCCAGCCCACAACCGTCTTTCTTACCCTCACCCAGCCCTGATGCTACTGGAAAACCGATTCGAGTCAACGTCGCCCTCAGCTCACGGTCTTGGCTGCGCGTGGTTGTAGACGGTAGGACGGATTTTGAAGGGATTTTGGAACAGGGAACTCAACGCACCTGGACGGCAACCCGCGAGTTAAGGGTGCGAGCAGGGGACGCAGGAGCCGTCACAGTAGCATACAACGACGATCAGCCTAAGCCCATGGGCAAGGCTGGGTCAGTTCAGCAGGTAATTTTTTCCGCTCCAACCACTGGGGCATCTGCGTCTCTACCAACTGCTCCATAGAGGCGATTCCATACTTCCCCTACAAATCATCTTGCTAGATTGCCGAAGGGTGAGGGATGAGGACGAGTTACGTCTTCCATCCCTCACCCTCTTGTTTACCTAGGATTACAAGTTAATTAACTTGTAATCTTTTTTGGAAGTGCCACGCGGAGCGTGGCACTTCCAAAAAAGATTAGGTTTTATTTTGTACGCAATCCTTAGACATTTTTACTTAGGCGATCGCCCGTATATGCGGGTAAGCGCGTTGAGGCGATCGCTCACCTGATGGTTTAACGCGTCTGCCCGATAGCGCCAACCCCAGTTGTCAGACGGCTTGCCAGGGTAGTTCATCCGAGCATCATTACCTAGACCCAATAGATCTTGGAATGGGAAAATAGCCTGATTGGCTACTGAACTCAGGGCTAGCCGAATCAAATCCCAGTGGATGCCATCGGCTGAGGTGCAGCCCAAATAGCGGAGCACCTCCCCTTGCTCATGCTCTGAAAGCTGACTAAACCAGCCTTGGGTCGTATCATTATCGTGAGTTCCTGTGTACACGACATAGTTACGCTCATAGTTAAACGGCAGAAACGGGTTGTCGGTGTCGCTGCCAAAGGCAAACTGAAGAATTTTCATGCCCGGAAACTCAAACTGATCCCGCAGAGCCACTACGTCGGGTGTAATTACCCCCAAGTCTTCTGCCAAAATTGGCAGACTACCCAACTCTTGTTTCAGCATCTGAAAGAAAGCGGTACCGGGTGCCTCTATCCATTCACCATTCATCGCAGTTTCTTCACCGTGCTCCACCGCCCAGTAGGCACAGAATCCACGAAAATGGTCGATCCGAATTAGATCTACATACTCCAAAGTCGCTCGAAAGCGCTGAATCCACCAGGCAAAGTCAGTTTTCTCCATGGCTTCCCAGTTGTAAATTGGGTTGCCCCAGAGCTGTCCTGTTTCGCTGAAATAATCTGGTGGCACTCCGGCCATCAGCGCCGGCTCTCCTGTTTCGGGCAAGAGGTGAAACCATTCGGGAAACGCCCACACATCCACACTGTCATGGGCTACGTAAATGGGAATGTCGCCAATGATCTGAACGCCTGCCTTGTTGGCATACTGTTTCACGGCAGACCACTGACGGAAAAATTCAAACTGTAGATACTTTTGTTGATAGATTTCGACACTGAGTTCGTGTCGCCAGTGGGCTAGGGCATCGGGATCACGATGGGCGATCGCCGCTTCCCATTGGTGCCAGCTTGCTCCACCTTGCGCCTGTTTCAGCGCCATAAACAGGGCATAATCATTTAGCCAAAACGCCCGACTGGCACAGAAAGTATTAAACTCTTGCTGTTGGTCAATCGTGGCTGTTTCTTTAAAGTGTCCCGCCGCCTTTAGCAAGAGCGGTAGTTTGAAATGGGCTACATCATCAAAGGCTACTTGGTCGAGCGGAAAATTGGGCACTTGATTGCAATCGTCTTCTGTTAATAGCCCTTGCTCTAACAAAGCTTCTGGGCTGATTAGCAGCGGGTTGCCTGCCATAGAACTAAAGCACATATAAGGCGAATTGCCGTGTCCCGTAGGCCCTAAGGGCAAAACCTGCCAAATCTGTTGCCCCGCTTGATGTAAAAAATCGACGAACTGATAGGCATCTGACCCCAAGTCGCCAATGCCAAACCGATTAGGAAATGAAGTGGGGTGAAGTAAAATTCCGCTGCTTCTGGGAAAGGGCATGGCTGACTGGGGATCGCGAGATACAGGGCTGGAATATGCACGACATCTGATGTCTAGACTCTAACATGCGATCGCCGCCTCAGTTATTTAGGGGTGTTTGCAAATCGCAAGCAATGGTGTAGAGGCCCATCATTATGTTAAGATGTGCATCGATTATGAGATCTGTGTTTGGAAGGGAGATTCATCAATGGAAGCGGCATTACTCTTAGCAAAACTGCCTGAAGCCTACGCAATTTTTGATCCGTTGGTAGATGTGCTGCCAGTCATCCCAGTCTTCTTTTTCTTGCTAGCCTTTGTCTGGCAGGCCGCCGTGGGTTTCCGTTAGGATTTTCCCTTGTCTGAACGATGTACTAGCAGCAGTAGATCAGACTGGCACCAAGAGAGTGAATTAAGCTATGAAAATCCGGCCTGTTCCAACTGGAACAGGCCGGATTTTACGTTAAACGCTGTTTGGAAAAGCTCTAGCGTTACAGCACTTGATGAGTGTAGACGTGTTGTTTAACGTTATCTTCAGTTTTGATAATACGCTCCGAATTAAGCACCCGTTTGCGCTCGACTGAAAAATTGAAATCTTGACGAGTGGTTCCAGGGGAGATGACAGCCTGAGCAGAAACCCGTGCTTTAAACGTGCGAGCGGCAGAAAAAGCTCTTAGGCTAAATTCATCGCAAAATTGAGTACTGACCGGAAACTCTGGAGGGAGTTTATACGTCTCACCCTCAAGAACCGCCCCCAGTGTCGTTGCACAGGCCAGTTCGTAAGAGGTAGGGATGCCCTTGGCGATCGCCTCCAATGCGGCAGAAGGAATCGGTTCGGCAATTTTGACCGGGTGCAGGTCAGCATCTTCTTTGATAAAACAGTTGGCTAAACCAATGACAACATAATCATCAGTTGAAAGATCGGGCGCATTTGAATACGGTGTAGCGGTTGTCATGAAAATTTCTACCCCAAACCTGAACGATGAACTTACATTCTCTCTAAGAATGGAGGGAACTACGGTAATTTTCAAAAAGCATTTAACGGAAAGACAAAAGTCCGGTTAAGTCAACGTTCTATAGAAATTCACGAAAGTTCTAGAAATATCTCAGAAATTCTACTGACTCAGCTTGTAGATATGATCAAGCCACAAAGACATCCTAGTCTCTGATACAGCGGGCTTTCGACGATTCTAACCAACGTAGATTTCTAGATCCAGGAGCAAAAGGGGCGCGGGCAATAGTTCCGTACTTTCAACCTAACAATCTCTTTGTACTTGAGAGACAGTAAGTGACAAGTGAAGCCCATAAGAGACACGCTCTAGCGGCATCGCAGACTCCCAAAACTCTAGATCTACTCCCCCAAATCTACAAGCTTTTGCTTACCGTGAGGATTTATGAACACACGCTCTTCTACAAGTCATCAAGGCAAAACTAAAAACAAAGATCGCTTCAGTGGAGTCGCTGATACGATTGTCCGATCTGCCGGAAAACTCCAGAAGCGTTGGCAACCTAAATCGCGCCGTATAGAAGAGCAAATTGGGTCGTCTTCAGAACCCTCTCGGCAAAATCAACTAGAACGAGAAACCATGTTGCGTCAGTACGCTTTGCAAGAGGCCCAGCAAGGAAACCATGTCACCGCGATCGCCCTATTTACCCAAATTTTGAGCACCAATCCTAAGAGCGCTCGCGATTACAATAACCGTGGCTTAGTCTATTTTCAAAACGGCCAGATGGAGAAGGCGATCTCCGACTACAATCGCGCCCTGCAAATTGACGACACCTTAGACAGTGTCTACAACAACCGTGCCAACTACTATGCCGCTCAGGGCAAATTTCTAGAGGCGCTTCTAGATTACGATATCGCCCTTGACATTAACCCAGCTAACGTACGGGCATGGCTGAATCAGGGCATCACCCTGCGGGAATTGCAGATGTTTGACCGGGCGATTGAGTGCTTCGATTTTGCGCTCAAGCTAGGTCGTTTAGAAGGCCACCTTTACGCTGAACGAGGTCGCACCCATCATGTGTGGGGCGATTGGAACTGTGCCTTGGCCGACTATCAACGGGCGATCGATACCCTCAACCTGTCAACAACTGTTGTAACGGGTACAACCACACGCCTCCGGCTCCAGCTCGAAGTTTGGAAAGACGAGTTGCTAAGCCCATTGCTGGAAAAATAAAAACTAACGCGATGTGCAACCTAACCCAAGGTGCAACTAAAAGTCTGAAAGTCTGAACCCCAAGTTTCTTATGGAGCAGGCATCTTGCTTGACTAGTTTAGACAGGCAAGATGCACATCCCACGCAAGGTTTGAGAAAGTTGCACATCGCGTAAACGTGTCTTTAGCTCCCTAATCAATCGAAATGGCTCCCTAATCAATCGAAATAGATTGAGGGCCGCTGCCATTACCGTTGGAGCTAGAATCAGGGGAAACGTACCCTACTCCACCCGCTTGCTGATCTAGCCAGCTTTTGACTGGATCGTCTGCTAAATTCAGCCGAAACAGGCCAGAAAAGAAACCACCCAGAAACGCTACAGGGTGAGACGTTAGCTCTCTGACCATAGGGGTGAGTTCATCTAAAAACATGTCAATAGCTCCCAGCGAGTCCGCGCTTAAATAGCTGATAGTCTGCTTGATCCTAGCAGGAATCTAGAATTTGTAGCGCTGCTACGCAGTACGGCAAGCTGTTAC
>Ga0335394_10006274_pt1 | contig 13422 bp, 14 predicted proteins | sample MAT03_FD_205741 | JGI IMG/M metagenome (GOLD analysis project Ga0335394, IMG submission 205741) | Freshwater microbial communities from Lake Fryxell liftoff mats and glacier meltwater in Antarctica - MAT-03 (spades assembly) (version 2) ...
GCAGCGACCTTGGCGGGCTGAGCACCAAAGCCGAGCGCGACGGCGACAACTTCATCGTCAACGGTCAGAAGGTGTGGTGCAGCGGTGGGCGTTACAGCAACTGGGGCATCCTCATGGCGCGCACCAGCCAGGAGGCCAAGAAGCACGAGGGCATCTCGTTCTTCCTGTTCCCTATGGACCTGCCCGGTGTGGAGATCCGCCCGCTCAAGCAGATGACCGGCGAGGCCGAATTCGACGAGGTGTTCTTCACCGATGCACACCTGCCGGCCGACCACCTCATTGGCCCGCTGCACGGTGGCTGGGGTGTCGGAATGTCGGTGCTCACCAACGAGCGCGGCCACATCGGCACCGCCGTGATCGGCCTGGAGCGTCGCCTGGAAGCGATGGCTCACATGGCTGGCAGTCGCGTGCTGAACCCCGTCGAGCGGCAGCGACTGGTCTCGTTGCTGGCAACCGGTCAGGCGTACAAGGCGATGGCACAGCGCCAGGGGCCACAGGCCAGCACCGCTGCCAGCCTGATGAAGCTGGGCATCACCGAGATGATGTTCGCCAGCTCGATGCTGCGCGGCGACCTCGGTGGCGCCGACGCCATGCTGGAAGGCCCGGAGGCGTTCGGAATGCTGTCAGCTCCCGGCGGTCGCATCGCAGGTGGCACCAGCCAGGTGCAGCGCAATATCATCGGAGAACGGCTCCTTGGTTTGCCCAGGGAACCGAAGGCCTGAGAAAGGGCAACACCATGACCATGAGCAACGACAACGAACTTCCCCGCTCGGGAGACAACTCTGCAGCCAGCGGTGCCCGCGGCCCAAGCTTGCCCTTCATCGGCCTGCTCATCGTCGTTGCGCTCGCGCTGGTCTTCTTCTTGCAGAACAGCGAGCCGGTCTACATCGACTTCCTCGTGTTCGAGAAGCGCACCACCCTGCGTTGGTCCATTCTCATGGCCATCGTGCTGGGCGTCCTTCTCGATCGCATCTTCACCATCGTGTGGCGGCGCCGTAAGAAGAACCAGCAGAACAGCTGACCGTGCGCCTTCCGTCAACCGACGGCGTACAGATTGCGGTGCACGACCTGGGCGGCACCGGCAGGCCATTACTCATCTCGCACGCCACCGGCTTCCACGGTCGCTGCTACATCCCACTGGCCGACGATCTGGCCGCGTCGTTTCACTCGACAGCGTTCGACTATCGCGGTCACGGCGACACACCACGACCGGCTGGCGACATCGATTGGGATCGGTACGGCGACGACGCGGTCGCGATGGCCACCTGGATCGTCGAGCAGACCGGCGAGCCGATCGACGCGTTCGGCCACTCGATGGGTGGTGCCTGCCTGCTGATGGCTGCGCACCGGGAGCCTGGATTGTTCCGCCGCCTTGTGGTCTTCGAGCCGATCGTCTTCCCGCCCGGTGGAATCGGCGGTACGCCGGTCGACGGCGCCCAAGGCTTCGAAAGCCCAATGGTCATCGGCGCCCGCCGCCGACGTGCCAGCTTCCCCTCGTACGACGCGGCCATCGCCAACTTTGCCGGCAAGCCACCACTGAATGCCTTCACGCCCCAGGCCCTGGATGCATACGTTCGGCACGGCTTCGCGGAGAGTGCCGACGGCGAGGTCCATCTCAAGTGTTTGCCCGAGACTGAGGCCGGCACGTTCGCCACCGGCGGCCTGCACCACACCTGGGAGCACCTGCCGAGTATCAAGATCGAGGTGCTGGTGATCGCCGGCGTGCTGCAGCCGATGCAGCCATCAATGGTCGCCCAGCCCATCGCCGAACGGCTGCCCAACGGCCGCTTCTTGCAGCGCGACGACCTCGACCACTTCGGCCCGATGACCCACCCGGCCGAAATCGCCGAGTTCATCGCGACCGAGCTGACCCGATAGTCAGCCTGCGTGCGGCGGCATCGTCGCACTATCGCGCACCCCTTCTCTACGATGACGGCATGTATCCGGTGCCCACCAGCTTGTCGCCCAGTCGAGTTGAGGCGTTCTTGTCGTGCCCCATGGCTTTTCGATTCGCCAGTATCGAGAAACTGCCCGAGCCACCCAGCATTCACGCCACCAAGGGCAGCATGGTTCACCGCGTGCTCGAGCTGCTGTTCATGCTGCCTGCTGCGCTGCGCACCATCGAGACGGCGCAGCCCGCCTTCGACCAGGCAATGGCCGAGTACCTGCTCGACCCTGAGTTCACGCTGCTCGGCCTCAGCGAGGCGCACCAGCAGGCGTTCTTCGACGATGCCTGGTCGCTGGTAGTGGCGTACTTCGCAATGGAAGACCCCACCGCCATTCGCGAGATCGGCTTGGAGATCCGGCTGGAGGCGAAGGTCGGAGACCTTGGGCTGCGCGGCATCATCGACCGGCTGGAGCTCGACGAGCAGGGTGGGCTGGTGGTCACCGACTACAAGACCGGCCGCGCCCCCGGGCCGATGTACCAGCAGAAGAGCCTCGCCGGGGTGCACTTCTATTCGTTCCTGTGCGAGGAAGTGCTCGGCCAGCGCCCTTCATCGATTCGCCTGATGTATCTCCGCACCGGCGAAACCATCACGGCTACGCCCACAGCACAGTCCGTCCGGTTTCTCACCACTCGCACCACAGCGGTCTGGAAGGCAGTCGAGCGGGCGTGCCTCACCGGCGTGTTCCAGCCGCGCGAGGGGCCGCTGTGCAAGTCATGCGCCTACAAGCCGTGGTGTCCCGCGTTCGGCGGCGACCCGGCATTGGCGGCCACCGAGGCGCCCATCAAGTTCCTCACGCCGGCGGTCGCGTGAGCCTTCAGGATTCGAAAGCAGTCGAATCGTTCGACGTCTGGGCCGACGCGCAGCTCGAGCGGCTGCGCGGACACAAAGTTGCCGACGTGGTGTTCACGACCGCCAGCGAGCTGGGCGACTTCAGCCTCATTTGGCACTTCGTCGGCGCGGCGCGCGGCCTCACCAGCGACCATCACGCCAACCAGGCATTCGTCTTCTCGGCACTCATCGGCGCCGAGAGCCTCATCGTCAACCAGGGCATCAAACGCCTGTTTCGCCGCACCCGCCCCACCGAAACAGGCGACCCGCGCTATCCCGTGCGTCGGCCGTCCACCAGCAGCTTCCCCAGCGGTCACGCCTCGTCGGCGTTCTTCGCCGCCAGCATCCTGACGGCCTGGGGCGGCGCCGTCACGGCTCCAGCCTGGTTCGCGCTGGCCGGCGTGGTGGGTACCAGCCGCGCCTACGTGCGCATTCACCACCCCAGCGATGTGGTCGGCGGAGCAGTCGTCGGCCTTCTGCTCGGTCAGGCAGCCCTCGCCGCCCTACGCGCGATCAGCTAGAGGTCTGTCGCGAGATTTGATGACCTCGACTCGACGAGGGCTGGCTCGGCATCGAGCGTGGTATCGCCCGGTGGGACGTGGACCTCTTCGACTTCTATGCCGACTCCGGGTCGAGGCTGGTGGCGGCGCTATGGCCGGAGAGCACTGCGCCTTCCACCTTGGCGCCGCCGAACGCGTCGCCGGCGAACACCAGCGGCGCCAGGCCCTGCGCCAATAGGTGACGCGCAGGATGCACGACCACCGGGCGCGCGTAGCGCCAGCGTTGCACCTGCGCTACAGACGGTGCAGCGGGCAATCCTGCCGCCGCCAGCAATGCGGCGACGACAACCTCGTCGGGTGACAACCAGTGTTCGCGACTGAAGTCGGCCGTGGCGTGGATGGTGACCGCCGGCGACGAGGAGATGCCCTTGCGCTGGTTGTCGGCCATCCAGTCGATCGGCCCGTCCTCGGGGTCCACCGCCCCCGGCTCGGGCAGCCCGCTGGGCCCGTCGAGCAGCGCCAGCACCGCCAGGCACGGTTCGTAGCGAACAGCGGTCAACGCGGCCAGGTCGTCTGCAGTCAGCACGACCTCGCCGGCGGCGAGCAGCGCGAGCGATTGCGGCACCGGTGGCGTCAGCACCACTGCCTCGGCGTGCAGCGAGCGATCTCCGATCGTGACCGTCCAACCGTCCGAGCCATCGGCCTGGCCGATGGAGGTGGCTCCTGTGCCGGTGCGCACGTCGAGCCCCGTAGCCAAATGCTTGGCCACGGCGTTCATGCTCTCGACCCCGCGGAAACGGATGTGGCCGTCGGCATCTACAACACCCGCCGGGCCGAGCCTGCCGCGGAACCACGGCTGAGCAACTCCGGCAGCCTGCCAGCGGGCAACCACCGCCGCGAACTGGTCAGTATGCGTGGTGAAGAACTGTGCGCCGTGGTCGAGGGTCGCGTCGCCCACCCGCCTGGTGGACATTCGACCGCCGACACCACGGCCCTTGTCGATCACCACCACCTCATGGACATCGTTGAGGGCACGGGCGGCGGTGAGCCCCGCGAGACCGGCACCGACCACAACGATTCGCATCGCCCCAACCGTAGTCATCCTCCAACAACGAGCGATCGAAGCGTGGTCACACGTTCAATCAATCACCTCGCCCAGCGTGGTGACCATGAAGACACGAGCCAGCAGGCACGCCAACACGACGAACGGCACGAACCGAAAGATCCGTCGATCTTCCGCCAAAGCTGCTGCACCGGCAAGGCAAGCTGAACCGGTCGGTCTCACCAACACGGGCGCAGTCAGCAAATCGCTGCCGTACACCACCTTCAGCGCGCCAATCAGCCCGAGCCAGAGAACGACAAGGAGAAGCCGCCCTCGAGGTGACCTGTGCCGCACTGTCGAAGTGATCGCAGTAGGTATCGACCGGGCCTCTCCCAACTTGATCCGGGGGCCCCGGCTGCGTGTGATCATCGGCTAGATCGGGTCGCGCCGCTATGCCGTAGTCTCGGCTCATGGCTGAGCTGCAATTCGACCGCAAGATGAGCGATGCGGAAGGGCTGATGTGGCGGCTGGAGAAGGACCCGCACCTCAGCAGCACCTTCGCCAACGTCACCGTGCTCGACAAGTCACCGAACTTCGACCAGTTCCTGCGCCGCATGGAACGAGCCACGTATGCCGTGCCACGCCTACGCCAGCGCGTGCAGACAGCCCCCGCCAATCTCAGCGCGCCGATGTGGGTGGACGACTCCAACTTCGACCTGCGCTACCACGTCCGCCACATCGCGCTGCCGAAGCCTGGCACGATGCGCCAACTACTCGACCTTGCCAGCCTGATCGCGTGCGACGCCTTCGATCGCACCCGGCCGTTGTGGCAGTTCATTGTGGTCGATGGGCTGCGCGGCGGCAAGAGTGCGCTCATCCAGAAGATGCACCATACGATTGTCGATGGTGAGGGCGGCGTGAAGCTGAGCCTGCAGTTCCTCGACTTCGAACGCGACGTCGCCGACCTACCGCCGCTGGACCCTGAGCTGATCGCAGCCGCCAACGAGGCCGCAGCAGACGAGGTTCCAGCTCCCGACTTCCTGCGCGACCTGCTCAACGGTGGGCTGCGGATGCCTATCGGCCTGCTGAAGCAGATCAAGGATCTGCTGATGGACCCCACTGGGATCCCCGATGCCGGTTCTGCCGCCGCCGACACCGTGCGCGGGGTCATGCAGCAGCTGGGCGACACCGATGGCGCACACTCACCGCTGTGGACCAAACGCTCGCTACACCGCCGCATGGAGGTGCTGCGGGCACCTTTCGGCGAGACACGTGCGGCAGCCAAACGGTTGGGTGGCACGCTCAACACCGCTTTCCTCGCGTCGGCTGCGGAAGCGGCTGGCCGCTACCACCGCGAGATGGGCTCACCAGTTGAGATGCTTCGTTCCAGCATGGCCATCAGCACCCGCACCGAGACCTCGGGCGCCAATGCCTTCTCGCTGGCGCGCATGTTGGTTCCCACGGGCGACATGCCGATCGGTGAACGGTTCTCCGCGATCCAAGCCGCGGCCGGCGCCGCGAAGGAAGCCAGCACGACCGCGTCGCTGGACACCCTGGCTGCCGTTGCGGCCGCCCTGCCCACCAGCATGATCACGCGACTCGCGCGCCAGCAGGCACAGACCGTTGACTTCGCAACCAGCAATGTGCGCGGGGCGCCGATGCCGATGTACCTGTGCGGCGCACAGATGATGGAGAACTATCCGGTCGGGCCATTGGGCGGCGTCGCCTTCAACCTCACGCTGCTGAGCTACAACCACAGCCTGGACATGGGCGTCAACATCGACACCGCAGCCGTCACGGAGCCACGGCTGCTGCACGATTGCCTGGTGCGCGCGTTCAAAGACTTGCTCGCCGCGTAGCGGTACGGCGCCACCAGCCGCCAATGCGGCTCTCGGTCAGACCGGGGCGGGAATTGCGTGCTGCGGCATGGTCAGCAGCGTGCGCACATCGAGCAGCACGTCGGTGATCTCGCCCGACGACACCAACTCTCGACTCATCATCTGCGACAACGCCTTGTCAATCACGCTCAAAGCCTCGTGGATGACTGCATCGGTGGTCTCGGTCACTGTGCTGCTCCTTCATGGACTGGCGTGTCACGAACGTACATCGTTCGGCGAACTTCTATGCGCATGGTAGCGGCATGGTCGACGAACCATTGCGGGAACCGACGTGCCTTCGACGTTCCTGTGTGTGGCTGCCGTCACCGCCTACGCTGCGCCAGATGGAATTCATGGGCAAGCACGCAGTCGTCACGGGGGCCGCCGGCGGAATCGGTGAAGGACTGGCGGAGCGATTCCACGCCGAGGGCGCCCGGGTTGTAGTCGCCGATCTACAGGAGGCCGCCGCTGGCGTTGTGGCCGATCGGCTCAATGCACTGCGGCCCGGCAGCGCATTCGCAGTCTGCGCCGACGTGGGCACCGAGGACGGGAATCGCATCCTGATCCAGACGGCCGAGCAGGCGTTCGGCCCTATCGACCTGTTCTTCGCCAACGCCGGTGTTGGCATCGGGCGCGGGCCGGAGAGCCCAGAGTCGGAATGGGAGCTTGCGTTCAACGTCAACGTGCACGCCCACCGTTGGGCGGCGAAGTACCTGCTGCCGGGATGGCTGGAACGCGGCGAGGGCTACTTCTGCTCCACCGCCTCCGCGGCCGGCTTGCTCAGCCAGATCGGTTCGGCCCCGTACAGCCTCACCAAGCACGCCGCAGTGGCCTTCGCCGAGTGGATGAGCATCACCTACGGCGACGCCGGCGTCCGGGTCAGCTGCCTGTGCCCGCAGGGCGTCAACACGGCAATGCTGCGCGCAGGCGACGACCCTGCGGCAGGTGTGAGCAGCAGCGTGGTCCGTTCGGCTGGTCGAGTGTTGGAGCCGGCCGAGGTTGCGCAAGTTGCGGTCGCGACCATCAACGCCGAGACGTTCCTGATTCTTCCCCACGCAGAGGTGCTCACCTATCTGCAACGCAAAGCCGGCGACTACGACCGTTGGCTGGCCGGAATGCGCAAGCTGCAAGCCCGCATGCTCGCCGGTGGATGATCGACGCAACGACGTGATCGACGCCTCAACTCTTCAGCACCTTGGCCTGCGCGCGGGGGAACCGGTGCGCTTCCGCAAGGGCGACGTCGGCCGCTGGTTCTCCGGCAAGATGTCGGGCGTTTCGGTCGACGGCAGCATCACGATCTTCGATGCCAACGGTGCCGCCCGCAGTCTGCGCGCCGAGCGCGTCGAAGTGCGTCGTCCAGGCGGACGCGGTCGACTGACCTGGCAAACCGTCAGCGACGTCGCCATCACCTGGGAGCAGCTCCAGCTGTGGTGAAGGAAGTGGTTGATCGGCGCCAGGTTTCCGCAACCAGGACACGGTCAGCTGATTCGCTGATTACGCAGCACTGATGGCACGAGAGCTGGGAGACCGCGTGTCGATGTGGTCGACGTTCAACGAGGGTTTCGGTGACGTGGGGTGGCGGTTGGTGTCAATTGGAATGGTTTAGTTGGTTTTGGCTTTGGCCAGGGCTCGCTGCAGAACGACGTCGAGCAGGCTGAGCACCGTCTCCTTCACGGCCACGCGGCCGCGGGCATCGGTGCTGACCACTGGTACGTGCGATGAAATCGACAGCGCCTCGCGCACCTCGTCGACCGTGTGGAACATCTGCCCGCCGAAGCGGTTGACGGCAACCACGAAGGGCACACTACGGCTCTCGAAGTAGTCGAGCGCGGGGAACGAGTCCTCGATGCGCCGACTATCCACCAGCACTACTGCACCGAGCGCGCCCTGGATCAGGTCGTTCCACATGAAGCCGAAGCGGTCCTGGCCAGGCGTACCGAACAGATACAGCACGATGGCGTCGTCGACAGCCACCCGACCGAAGTCCATGGCCACCGTGGTCGTGGTCTTCGTGCCCACGTCGCCGCGGTCGTCGACACCCTCGCCAAAGCTGGTCATCGCCGCCTCTGTGGTGAGCGGCGCAATGTCGGAGAGCGCACCCACGAAGGTGGTCTTGCCAACACCAAAGCCGCCGGCAATCACGATCTTGACCGGGATGGGGCCAGTTGCGAATGGACGGGTGGGAGTTTCAGAGACTACGGACACCGGCAATCAACCTCGTGATCAGGAGCACGTCGTCAGCAACGTTCGCGCTCGGCTGGAAAGACTCCAACATTCCTTCGGACACCAGATCCGCTGCTACCACTCGCACCACGCCAATCGGTACCCGCAACAGTGCCGCCAATTCGGCAACTGATTGTGGGTCCGCCTGGCACAGCCGCAGGATTTCTGCGCGTTCAAACTTCATCGCCGTCAACGCTTCGCGACCGCTACCGGTCGACTGCAGCATGGTCTCGAATTCGAGCACGCCACTGGCGCGCGAACGGCCACCGGTCATGGCATACGCCCGCACACCAGCGGCTGCCGCCGAATGGTCCTCCTCCACCGAGGAACGTTCCAGCGGCCGCTTCCGGTCGAGAAACGGACGTACTAGTTGAGCGTGCGACTCGTCCGCGCCGAGTGGTTCCATGTCACACCGAGACCAACGAGTTCTTCAACTCGGTGATCAGGGTCGGGGTCAACTGTGCACCCACCCGTTCGACAAGGAGCGTGATCTCGAAGCCGACGAGACCCAGATCACAATCACGGGTGGTCACGACACCGAGGTTTGAGCCGCCTGAGATGGCGCTCACAAACATGTAGGCGCCGGCCATTTCCACGAGGACTTGCATGACCTGACCCTTGGCCAGTTCATTGGCGGCGCCGTGAGCCAGTGCCCGTATGCCGGTGATGATGGCAGCCATCTTGTCGGCCGAGCCTCGCTCCAGCTGAGTACTCATTGCAATCAATAATCCGTCGGACGAGACGGCAACTGCCTGCTCGACACCAGGAGTGCTGCGCACAAAGTTGGCCATCAGCCAATTGACGTTGTTCGCCTTCTCAGAAAGTGACATGTGTAGCTCCTCAGTCCTGTCGTCGCGATCAGCTGTCGCCGTGGCGCTGACGGCCAAGGTCGACGCCACGCTGCAGGCTGGCGAGCGTGCTGCGCACCTCGTCGGCGGGGCGGGGTGGAGTGTCTTCAATCTGAGACGAACCGAGCTCGGGCATCTGCGCACCGCGAACTCGCTTGGTCAAGCCCGACAGCGTGGTCAGCGGATCAAAGGCGGGCAAGGTCATTGCCGGGGCAGCAGCGGGGGCAGCTGCGGCAGACACCGTCCGGGGCTCGGGAGACTTCATTGCTTCCCAGAGCGCTTCGTCGGTCATCTGCGTGGGCTTCTGCTCCATCACCGGGGCGGCGGACGCCGACACGGTGAGCGGCAGCGGCTCGCTGAGACGCTGTGCCATGGCTGGCACATCGACCACAGGGGCCACGGTGCTACCAGGGGCACCCACGACTTCGAGAATCGACTTGGGCAGGCGCACGATCGCAGTCACCCCGCTGCCACCTGGTGTGGTGGTGAGCATGACCTTGATGTCGTGACGAGCGGCAAGTCGAGCGACCACCTGGAAGCCGAGCATCTTGTTGCTCTCACGGTCGAACGACGACACCTGGTTGAGCCGGCGGTTGGCATCGGCCAGTTCCTCGGTGGTCATACCTAGGCCGTAGTCGAAGATGGCCAACTGGTGGCCGTCGGGCACGGCGCGACCAACAACAGTCACGGCACTGGTGGGCGGCGAGAAACTGGTGGCGTTCTCCAGCAACTCAGCAAGAAGGTGAGCAACCTCGCTGGCCACCTGGCCCTGCACTCCGATGTCGCCAAGGTCGGCAAGCTCCACTTGGCCGTAGTTCTCCACTTCCGAGAGAGCAGCACGAACGACATCGCCGACGGCAACTGCGGGTGCCCACAGACGAGTCGGCTCGGCGCCGGCCAGCACCAGCAGCGACTGCGCGTTGCGTCGCATACGAGTGGTGAGGTGGTCGAGGCGGAACAGGTTGTCGAGGGCTTCGGGGTCTCGCTCGCCTTGCTCCAAGCTGGAAATGAAGCCGAGCGTACGGCCGAGAAGGTTCTGGTTTCGACGGGCGATGTTGACCAGGTTCTCCGACACGATGCGGCGGGCGATGGCCTGCTCGGCGGCGAGATCCACAGCGGCGTCCTGCACCGAGTTGAAGCTCTCACCGAGGTCGGCGAGCTCGTCACGGGTGCCCACGTCGAAGGTTGCGAGGTGCGGCACCGGGCTGTCGGGAGGAAGATCCTGCACGGACTGCACAACTTCTGGGAGATCCTTGGTGGCAACAGACTTGGCCTGTGCGGCAAGGCGGCGGATCGGGCGAATGATCGAGCGACGCACCATGCCCGAGAGCAACAGGGTCACTGCGAGAAGCACGAGGGTAGCGAGACCGGCGAAGAGGATGACCTTCCCCACGTAGTCGTCGGTGCTGGTCTCACGGGCGATCACTTCTGGCTCCGCCCACTCAAGGGCGCGCGTGACGCCCGTCTGTTGGAGGTCGTAACGCCACTCCATGCTCTTGATCACCTTGATGACGTTCTGCGGAGCCTTGCCGGCAATCGCCGGCTTCAGCTCTTCGTTGACCTGGCGATAGAACTTCTCGCCCTGGTCACCGCCGATCTGGATCAGCCGGATGTCCACCCGACCGTCGAGATCCTGCTGGCTCCAGTAGGCAATCGACCGTTCAAAGTTGGCCTGAGCTACATCAAGTCTGGCGAGCTCGGTCTTGATGACCGCCATGCCGTCCTCGGTGAAGCCGTCGATGGTCGCGCCGAGCACGCCGATGTGGTTCACGATGGCCCACGACTCGAGCAAACTCAGCGGTGGCGGCAGCGTGTCGGCGCGCAAGTCCTGCGCCTGCTTCAGAGCCTTGTACTCATCGCCGCGAACGCTCACGCGTTGCAGTGCGATGAAGCTGAGCGCAGCGAATGCGACCAGCGCCAACAATGGCAATGCGATGAGCATGTTCACTCGACCGCCGATCTTGAGTCGTCGAAGCATCGACTCGCCCCTTCCCGTCTTGTGGCAGGGCCACCCTGCCCTGGCCGGTTCCGCCTACTGGAACCTTGGCGACGAGTCATCGGTTCGCACCGTGACCAACTTGAGAGTTCCTTTGACAAATCCTCAAGGTCGCCGTCAGACCGGCCGAAACTCAGGGCCGAAGGATTCGCAACGGGAGGGTCTCTCATGATTCGTAGCCAACTCAACTCATACAGCGGGGCAGACCCCATTTGGGGTTTCGTCGCACTCATCGGTAGCGAGCGCTACACCGGTGAGGCCGCCGTGGGAATCGACCCACGGGTCCGACTCTTCGCGGTCGATGGCCGGGTGTACTTCGCTGAACGTGAGGGCGATGCGCCGATCGGCACACGCCTCGTGAACTGTGGCGCAGTTTCGCCCCCACAGCTCGAGGCCGGCGTCGTGCAGATTGGCGAGACCACCTCGCTGGCGCGGCTCTTTCAGCGGCAGCCAGCGATCGATCGCGATGCCGTCGAGCTGACCATTGACCTGGCCACCGAGTCGCTGCTGGAGTCAGTAGCCAACAAGGCTGTCGGAATGCCCGAGGTGTTCCCGCTGCGTCACCACTCCTCCGGCATCCACCACTGGTTACGCGCCGCGGCGACGGCACCAGCAGCACTTCCGACCGCAGAAGTGCCCGTCGCTGAAAGATCGGTCGCTGAAGGGTCGGTCGCCGAAGGGTCGGTCGCCGAGGAACTGGTCGCTGAGGAACTGGTCGCTGAGGAACTGCCTGTCGCCGAAGAGTTCATCGTCGAGGAGACCCTCCCCGTTGCAGCCTTCGTCGTTGCAGACGTTGTCGAGGAGCTGCCGGTCATCGAGGACATCATCCCTGTGCCGGCAGTAGCCGCATGGCGTCCCGAGCTGCTTGCCGAGCCTGCATGGTCCAACGAGCCGGCGCTCCACGAGCTGGCAGTTGACGCTGCGGGAGTGGAGGAATCATTCGCCGTACCGGTCGCTGACTTCGCACTGCCGACCCTCAGCTCGTTCTCGCAACCTGCCGCGGAGGTGGTTCACGCGGAAGAGACTCAGATCGAGGAGGCTTCGGTGGAGGAGGTTCCGGCTGAGGAGGCTCGCCAAACCGCTGTCGCCGAGGAGGTGCCCGTGGTCGAGCCGATGCTGGCACCGATGCCGACGCTCGCGTCGCTGACGCTGCCGACCTTGCAGAGCGTGTCCGCGCCCGAGCCAGCTCCGGCAAGCACGTCGGATGACTTCTTCGCAGCGCTTGCCGACCAGCCAGTGTTCGCGCCGGTCAACCCGTACGAACCGGGCGAGCAGCCGGCCGACCTGCCCAAGTTGGCATCAGCGCCGATCTCGATGAGCGACCTGGCTGCTGCCAACGCCACACCCACGACACGGTTCGGTGAGCCGATGCACAACCTGGCCGCCGTCGACATCTGGGAACTGGTCGATGTGCTGACCAACGAGGGTCGCGACGACGAGCCGGAACTCGTCGGCAGCGGCGCGTCCGAGAAGCGCGGCCGCAGCTGGTTGCGGGGCAAGAAGGGCTGACCGCGATGAGCGACCCGTCCGACGAAAAGATCGAGCTGCTCGTTCGATCCGTGCTGGCCGCTGTGGATGCGCGCCTCGTCGAGGTTCGCAGCGAAATCGACGCGGTCGCATCCGACGCTGAGCGGCGCCACCGCGACGTTCTCTCCCACATGCAAGCGCTCGAACATCGCTGGGAGAGCCGGGTCGCCGAAACGGGGCAGACAGCAGTCGGCGGTGACTCGCTCGCGGCCCGCATGGAGCAGGCCACGCAAGTACTGCTCGAGCGCATCGAAGCGATGCATCAGCGCAACACGATGGCGACCAACGAACGCTTTGCGCTCGTCAACCACACGCTGGAGCAACTCAAAGGAGGCGTGCTCGTTCCCTCAGCGATCTCTGTCCCCATAGCGAGTCTGGATGGAATGAACGCTCCGCTGCGTGTCGGGCCGCCAACGGGCCAGGTACCGGTGGCGCCGCTCGTGCCAGTGACCGAGCCGGCGCTGTCAACACCGATGCCGATGGCTACCCAGATGCCAGCCGCTGTGCCGCTGCCCCCAATCCCGCCGATCACCACTGCGCCACCGCGCGAGCCACGCGACGAAGCGTCAGAGCCCATCGACATGAATCGGCTGGCGGACTTGCTCTCCGAACGGTTGGACTCGCTGAATCTG
>Ga0335394_10006276_pt1 | contig 13422 bp, 11 predicted proteins | sample MAT03_FD_205741 | JGI IMG/M metagenome (GOLD analysis project Ga0335394, IMG submission 205741) | Freshwater microbial communities from Lake Fryxell liftoff mats and glacier meltwater in Antarctica - MAT-03 (spades assembly) (version 2) ...
TGCAATTTCGCTGGCGCCACCCACCTTAGTCTCTGTTCCAAGGCCGCTCGTGTACGCTGTGGCGAAAATTGGTTCTGGTCTCCAATCGCGGCTACCATCGAGGCAAGCTCGAAGGCGGGCATTCCCGGGTGAACATGGCCGCAATCTGCCTTATGCGGCGTGAGCGTGTTGCCGATTTGATTCAGAGTCGACCACTGTCCGGCGGTTTCAGATGACTTGAATCCCGCCGTTCGCTTTGCCGGATGCCGTATCAACGGTAAACGAAACATCATCATCACTTCGAATATCAAACGTCTTGCAATGAATCAAATTGTCTTCGACGCATTCGATCCTTAGATCATGCCAACCGATTCGTTCTGTCTGCCAAAGAAGTCCGTCTCGCCCATATGCGACAATCGTAGTATCGTCCGCCAAGGCAACCAACTTGCGTCCAGGAATGGGATGGACACTACGAACAGGAACCGCTTTTACCCTTTCAAAGCTACAAGGAACTCCTTCTCGAACTACGTAACCATCTCCCGATGAAACGACTAGCACTCGATCCGAATCGGGTAACGGAATGACACAGTTCGGATAAGAGTTGCCATATGACCCGAATGCGAACACGCCTACCCATTCATGATCCGTACCAACTGCGAATCGAACGATTACCCCATCTTGACCAGACTCAGTACTTCCTTCCGGGACGTAGTACCGTTCTCCGATAGGGAGCTCATCGCACAGCTCAACACTATGTCCATTGCGTAAACTTAAGACGGATTCGATCTTCAAGCTATATGCTCCCTCTATTTTGTCGGATTGAAGAATCGGTGAATGGGGAAGAAAATGGGATGGGGGTAATATCGCATAATTACCTCCCGTTCCATTAGCCAAGACCTATCATGCATTTTGAAGTTTTAATTGCTGTTGCAAAAGTAAAGTTGCGCAAAGTCGACCGTCAAAGTTCCGGAGATGTGTTGAGCCGTAAAGCTCATTCCAATCCTTCTGTTAGATCAACCAAATCTTTGGGAATGATGTTATGCGGAGTCAGGATGCAACGATGAATGTCGTCTAATCTTGTTGCGATAGCGACGTGTTCAATTTGCCAGTCTTGATACTCGCGAAACGTTTCGAGAAATCTTGTGACGTGACCTTTGAAGTTGTTGATGTCGGCGATCAACTTGCCGGACGATCGTTTGCAGGAACCGAAGCGCAAGCGACGAACGGTTTCATTCACCGGTAAACATTCACCGTTCTTACGGTTGGACCAAGAGCGATCATCCCAATCGCTGAAAAACAACTTGGATAATAGCTCGACTTTGAATTCACAGCACAGTGGTCAAGTTGACCGCCCGTCAAGGAAATTCTTTAGCGATTTATTCGGAGACGCAATCCACCCGTATTCGGATGAGTCAGAATGAAGTCTCTAAGGATCGAGCGGGAAATAAGTGTCCGGTACCATTTGCCAGGAACTGGCCCTTCGGGTGCTTCGCACAAATGGTACCGGACACTTATTTCCCGCTCATTGCTAAGGAAGCGGCTTCACCCGAAGATTGCGAAAGTAGCATGTGCTCTCTGGATCGTGAGCTTGGATCGCAAACGTGCCTTCCCCTAAGCGTCGCTCGAAATCCTTAGAGTCAGAGGCTTTATCGGAAGGTTCGGTGTAATCAACCATCGTCTCGCCGTTGAGGATCAACTTGATGTTGCGGTCTTTGACAATGATTTCTTGCGTGTACCACTCATTATCTTTGACCGGTGGAGCGGCGATGTTCTCGACGCCATACAGGCTGCTGGTTCGCTTTGGATCTTTGTGAGTGACGTTGACTTGGCATTCATAGCCGTACTTCGGCCAGCCACTGGGTTGATACTGCGTGTGGAAGTACAAGCCCGAGTTGCTTGCTGGCGTTGTCTTTACCTCCGCTTTGAAGTGAAAGTTCTTTAGCGGTGCCAAGTCACCGACGTAGAACAAGTGAGCTCGGTCGCCAGCGGCAACGATCATGCCGTCCTCGACCTTGAAGCTGCCTGGGTTCTCTTCAGACTTCTTCCATCCGTCAAGTGATTTGCCATCGAAGATTTGCTTGAAGCCTACTTCGACGCCTTGCGGCTTCGCGGGATCTTCGGCAACTAGCGGCAATGCTACAAATAAAAAACATGCCAACAAGGCGGTCGTGAGTCGTTTCATAATTTTGGTCCGCGAGGAGGGAGTCGGGCGAGTTTGTGCGTGTAGGTGGGTCACAAAGCAAACGGAGCCGATCGCAGAAGATGCAACCGGCTCCGATGTTCTTAAAAGAATTGCGAGACAATACTCGCAGTCAACCTAAAGACCTGCATCGGTCGCTGGCAGCGATCCGGCGGCGATCTTTTCGGCGAAAGTCTTCCCATCGCTGCTCTTGCTTTCGCCGGCCTTTTTCAGTCCTTCAATGATCATCTTTGCAAGTTCTGGATCTGCCTTCAGCTTGTCCTTCGTGTAGTCTTCCTTCTTCAGCAACTCGTTGACCGCTTTGCCGTATTCATTTCGTTCGGTTTTTTTACCACCTTTGACGTGGCAAACGTTGCAGGCAGCTTTCTTGGCAGCGCTGGCGAAATCGGCATTCGCGTCTTCGGTTAGGTAAATACCTTTCCATTCTTTGTTGAATTCATTGGTCGCAAACGCTGGGGACGCAAAAAGTCCAAGCGTTACGATGAGGGCGGCAAAACGTTTCATGCAGACAGCTCCAAGGGAAAATCGAAGGTGAGGTGGGAATCTGACCCGCATATTAAAACCTCACGAATGGTGAAAAGTCAAATCTCGGACTCAATTGTCACTCGATCAGGAAAATTTGGCAGCTGAATCATATCAAATCCAGCGAAAAGTGTCCCGTCTTGGAGGAAATCGGTAGTGGACAATCGGCTAATCGGCACCGTCGGCATCGGCTTGCTCCACAGGACGAACCACTGAGGAGACCGATCGAGCACCCAATTCGCTTTTTGGGGAATAAGGATGTCGGCTAACCGAAAGTCGAGGACGAGGCCATTCCACTGGCCAAGGGTCAATAGCGGGGACTGAGAGTTACGCGCGAAGTCATAGGCATTGTCCTCCCCTCGAATTTGAACCAGTTGGCCGGGGTCGACCGCATTCGATTCGAGGCCTTCAAAAGCCATGTGGCTCGCGGTAGGGTTGTGATGAAAAACGGTTCGGCGACTGTTGCGATCGATCCGCATGGGATGAAGGCCAGATGGTCCTAAAGCGGTCTTCACAAGCCCCTCCGATGCCCAAATCGTGACTTGGTCCAATGAGAGCCGAATCTCGTTGCCGTCAAGTGGAGCATGTGAATTGGTTCCCGTCGTTTCCAGCATTCGGCGTGACACGGCAAGCAATCCGTTATGCCATTGGAATTGCAACTGAATCGGGTCAACTAAGTTGATCAGCGTCATTTCGCCTCTCGCAGCCACATTCTCGAATTCGATCGCGACCAGCGAAGCCCCGTTTAACTTCTCAATGTTGGCTTCGCCGTCTTTCGACGAAAGTTGCACAGACGCAGTCGTCTTCGAGGTGTTCGTACCCGTCGACGGGGCCGTCGCGCGAGCTGACGATAGACGACCTTCGATATCACTGATTTCGATTGCAAAGACTTGCTCGCGATCGGCAAGGTTTTCGATGTTCAGCGTACATTTGCTCAGATGCAAAAGGCGGTTGCTGCTGGCGATGCGAAACATCGAGCCGCCTTCGATACCTACGTTCCGAGCGTTCCACGACAAATGGAGATCTTGTAGCGTCAGTCGGTTCATCCCGACATCGATCATGGCGATTCGCTGCATTGAAAGCGCATCACCGTCGATAAAACGAATCTCGCTCTTTCCAACGGTTGAGCGGATCGTCAGCCCGTCTCGATTGATCTTCACAGGCTCGGAAACGAGGACTTTTATAGCGACTTCAATCTGATCCACCTGTAATTCTTCGGCGAGTCGAATCGCGTCCGCGAGTGTTTGAGTCACGCGAGCGGTTGGATCGTCTGATTCCTCACCAATCACGATTCGCTCGACTGGTACCGTCGATGAAGTCGTAGGTTGCGAGCGAATTGCAACAGATGCGTTGGGCGTTTGCATCGCGATCTTGCCAAACAGCGGTGGCTTAGTGGCAACGTCCGGTTCGAATAGGGGCTCCGAGACCGGTTCACGAGCAGAGGTTTGGCTTGAGATTGCTTCGAGCGGTCGCTGGCTTGTGTTCGTTGATTTCGTCGCTTCGCTTGGTCCTGTGGGCGGAGCTTCAGCAGGCAATTCGGTCTGTCGCAGCACCGTCGCCGCGGCGTCTGATGGTAGTGCAAAGCGATCTTGGCTGACCGAAGAGGACAGTTGGAGCCAGGCGGCGATGAGTAGCACCAAACCGGCTGCGATCATCCATGGAAGGTGGCGAGACAGGAACTGCGGGACGGGATCCGTCGGAGCGATCGTCAGCGTCCCTCGAGATTGCGCGCGAACCAACCCTTCCCGAAGAGCCAGTTCACGTAGATCTGCAACGACATCAATCGCACGTGGGTAACGATCCTCTGGGTTCTTGGCGAGCATCTTGTGGATGATCGCGGTTAAGTTGGCGGAGACCTCGTGCCTTAGACCACGAGGATCGGGCGGTGGCGAATTGCCGTGGCTAAGAAGCTTTTGAAGCATCGTTCCACCCGGATACGGCGGCCGCCCCGTAAGCATGTAATACAGCGTGCAGCCGAGCGAGTAGATATCGCTGCGTACATCGGCGTCTCGTGGATCGCGAGCCTGTTCAGGCGAGATGTAATCAAACGTGCCAAGTGTCACGCCGCTAGCGGTCATGTCGCCTGAAACTTCGATTTGTTGGCTTCGTGCAAGCCCCATGTCGACGACCTTCACGTTTCCGTCAATGCCAACAAGCACGTTTGATGGCTTGATGTCACGATGGACAATCCCACGACCGTTGGCATGTTCAATCGCCTCGGCAATTTGTCTGGTGTAATAGACGGCGTCGTCGATTGACAGAACCCCATCCCGCGCGATCATGTCGCGAATGTTGATTCCTTCGACGTGTTCGAAAACAATGTAATGCCATTGCTCGAATTGTCCGACGTCGAAGACCCTTGCGATATACGGATGATCCAGCCTCGCAGCATTCTGAGCTTCGTTGCGAAACCTTCGCTGCAAGTCGACATCATCGCCAACGAAGGGAATCACCTTAATCGCCACAATCCGATCCAGACGTTCGTCTCGGGCGCGGAAGACCGCTCCCATTCCGCCGCCGCCGATCATCTCTTCAAGCAAGAAATGATTCAGATGCGTACCAAGTAAAACGGACGCAACTGCCGCGGGAGTGGCTCCAAGGCCGGGCGGCGATGTCTTCACGCCCGACTCTCCATCTGGTTTTCGGATGACGGTTGCGGCTTCGTCGATTTCTTCTGCGAACGGCGATGTGCCCGGTGACGGGAACCCACTGGTCGCATTCAGTGACGCAGTCGAACCAACGCTCGCTTCCCTTTTTGGAGATAGATCGCTCGGCAGCGGTGTTGCTCGCTGTACCGTTGAACCATCAAGAAACTCGTCGTCGCGGCGCCGGATCGAAGGATGTTTTTCCATTCTTTGAGAGCCGTTAGGTGGCTACCGCAGCGACTGACATGGTTTGATAAGAGACGATCGCCTAAAGACAAAAAACCCTGATGGAGACGCAAAAGGTCAACAGGTTCCTTGTTTCGCAAACGACATGTAGGATAGTTAATTAACCGTCCTAGGTCAACGAAACCACCGTCGCCTTTGGTCGTACAAACTGGCTTTTGCTCGTCTTTGGGGCATTGACGCGAAAACTCCGATGAAAAGCGTTGCCGCGATTGTGAGGCTTACTCCGCTGGTCGAACGATTTCAAGCAATTCGATTGCAGGCTCCGAATCACAAAAAATCCGAGCGGTCCGCCCGAAGGTGAGGCGATGGTTTTTGACCGAAAAATACGACGCAAGTCTTGGTCCGCAATCCACACGCCATAAACCGACCAATTCAACCTGCCGCATGACTTCGTGTTCGATCAACACTCGCCCAAGCGGCTTCAACCCTGCCTCGATTTCTCGCCACACCGGTTTTGCGAGCATTTTAAAACGGATTCGCACGATACCGTACTGCACGATTGTGTGATCGTCCTGCGTTGAAAGGAGTATCTCTCTCGCGTACCAGGTATCATCCTTTTTCGTTCGAACAACTCGGACGTTCACAGGCGAATTGAAGTGCGACTCAACGGCGACCGTCATATGTGAATGATGATCGAGAAGCTTTCCATAAGGATTTGGGACGGCAGTGCTTCCTACGCTTTCAAAAACACCCAGGTCGGAATCGTCACCGGTCGGAAAGAACAAGCCAATCAGTTGAGCAAGATCGACCGCAGGCTCAGGGATGTCAATTGAGTGTGTCATCCATCAGGACCTTGTCATCGTAGTTAGCGGAAGCGAATACGATACGAAATTTGGTTTTGATTCGGTCGGTCGTTCCAACACGGTATTGATCAAGATGAGCCTAACGATCTGGGAAGTTATTAAGTATGTCGATGCGGAAAAAATTATTTTGCAGCCGAAAGTCCGCGTACCGACCCATCGACTGGGTTTTCGTCTTCCGAATGGTCCTGGTTTCCAAGCCACAGTCGCAGTTGATTCAAGCATTGCTCAGTGCTCGAGAACAAAGTCGCTGTATCTTTCACTTGCACTAGTCATCCACCAACTCGCTGCGATTGCTCAATCGTTTCGTGGTCAAAGCGACGAGACCAATGATCATCACCAAAGAGAACGCGAAGTAAACGGCAACAAGTTTCAAGTTGCCGATATTGACGGGGCCGTCTCCGGATCGATTCAGATTTTCATTCAGCGGAATGGCAAACAACGCCGCAAAAGGGCTTGTTAAGCTCGTCCATGTTATCCATGTTTCGCTCACCAACCATTGCGGTTGCAACAGTTTCAACATCGCGATTGCCGCGATTGGAAGCGCATAGAGGCTCAAGATAATCGTGTAAGTTGCCAAGAGTGCAACGGATGTCTTTCGCATGATTGAAGAGCAAAACAGTGCGATCACGCCGTTGGTGACACAGACGGTGATGACGACCGCAAGCATCAATAATACCGCAAGCCAGTTCGACCAAAAACTATCGACAAGGACGGCTGCCAAAAGCAGTGGCCAGAGGAGAAATCCTGTCAGCACGCAAGAGATTCGAAGGCCAACAAGCAATTTGCCCCAAAGTATTTGCGAGGCCGATACCGTGCTGGTTAAAAGCAGATCGAGTGTCTGTCGCTCGCGTTCGCCACTGATCGCCCCGGCCAGAAACACTGGGCCAACAAGCATGTTGAAGACGATGACGTAGACCAGAAACCAAGGTGCATGTTCGCTGCGGATGAATAGCAACCAAGCCATCAACGGCAGCGCCAACAACATGCTGATCTGGATCACCAACCGAAGCATCAACGTGCCTTGGCTGAAGATCTCACTGTGAATCTCTTTGTCATAAACCGGGTTTGCATGGTCTGGCATCAACGACTGTTTCTTTGGGGGTGCGAACAAGCGATCCGGGAACTGATCACGATTGATCACCAATCCAATCGCTTTTTCGTTTTCCATGTCGAGATCAACCACCTCCTTGCCTTCGCTGCCCACGTCCGGCGGATAGAGCATTCGGCCTGCCGCGTTTCCGCAAAGTAGCATCACGATAGTGAACGCGAATGCCGGAATCACCAACACCGTCAACTGAAGTCGAAGTGTTCCGCTGGACTCCAGGCCACGCCAGAACCATATCGCGCCCAACACCAGCGGAAGAATAATCAGGTAACTAACGACAAGCGAAGCACTCGTTCGGCGAAAGTAACTGCTGCATGCGATTCCGATCGCTCCGAACAGGATGACCGAGACGATCAAGCCGAGATATGCTGCAAGGACTTCATAAACGCTCAACCCACCAAGCGGAAGGCAAAGCACAATGATGGGCAGCGATGCGACAATGATCATGGCCAAGTGAGTCAAGGACGCAATCATCTTGCCAACGATGATTGCGACTGGACGAAGCGGCGTCGCCAGAAGCAACTCGTACGTCATTCGTTCTTTTTCGCCAGTGATCGCTCCAGCAGCAAAACTGGGGGCCATCAGAGACGCAATCACGTACTGACCAAGAAAAAACAGATCGACCAATCTCCGAGCCGACGGCGGGTTGGTCGAAAGGTCGAGTCGCTCGTCAGATGGCCATGCGACAAGCACGACTGCGGAAAGCATGACTTGGTACGCGCCCAGCAACAAGAACGAACGACCCGTCCGCAGGTTAACCAGCAGTTCTCGTTGCAAAACAGGATTTTCGAACAGATACATGAACGGGAGTTTAACGAAATTCACTGATCAAGGTGGTGAGATGCAAAATCAACCCCCATTTTCGATTCCGTCAAGTCAACGGATACTGATTATGTTCTTGGGCCGTAATTCGGTTTGCGGCAACTTCACAAAGTAACTTAGCAATGAGCAGGAAATGAGTGTCCGGTACCATTTGCCAGGAACTGGCCCTTCGGGTGCTTCGCACAGATGGTACCGGACACTCATTTCCCGCTCGATCCTCAGCCCCTTAAATAAACGGAGACCATCAAGATGGCACAGACAGGCGTTATTACATTCAAAGGCAATCCGATGACACTTGCTGGCAGTGCGTTGGCCGTCGGTTCCGCCGCACCTGCGTTCGAACTGCATTACGCTGATGCGGGAATCAAGAAACTGTCCCTCGAAGAACTGAAGGGAAAGCCAACGATCATCAGCGTCGTTCCGAGTCTTGATACTCCCACATGTGCAATTCAAACCAAGCGATTCAATCAAGATCTTGGCTCGATGGGCGACAAGGTCAATGCGGTAACGGTCAGTCGCGACCTTCCGTTCGCTCAGGCCCGCTTCTGCGGTGCCGAAGATGTGAAATTGATGAGGACGGCGAGTGACTATCAAACTCACAAGTTCGGTGCCGACTATGGCCTTACGATCGAAGAACTGAAGCTCCTTACTCGCGCTGTCTTTGTGCTCGATTCGAAAGGTACCATCGTTTACAAGGAAATCGTCCCTGAGGTTACACAAGAGCCTGATTACGACAAGGCTCTCGCTGCGCTCAAGGCCGCAGCGTGATCCGTCGTCAAGCTAACGCTTGGCCACTTGATGGGTTTGGTTCGAGTTGGCACTGGGTCGATGCGATTCATCGAGACTCTATCTCGAGGCTACGTTCATGACAGCGTTCCTGTCGCTCACGCCGATACTTGTTGTCGCGATCTTTCTTGTCGGACTTCGGTTTTCGGCTGCCAAGGCGATGCCGCTTGCGTACTTATCATCAGTCGTGGTTGCTTACTTCTATTGGCAACTCGATGTGAATCAAATCGCCGCCGCTTCACTAAACGGTTTGGTGGTGACGGTCACTTTGCTGTACATCATTTTCGGCGCGATTCTGCTACTCAATGTGCTTAGTGAGAGCGGTGCGTTGTCGGTGATTCGGCGAGGGTTCACAAACATTACTCCCGATCGACGGGTTCAGGTGATCATCGTCGCGTGGCTATTCGGCTCTTTTATCGAAGGTTCGGCGGGATTTGGCACGCCTGCAGCGGTCTGCGTGCCACTGTTGGTTGGGCTTGGGTTTCCGGCCAAGTCAGCGGTGATATCTGGGATCCTCATTCAAAGTACACCAGTCTCTTTCGGCTCCGTTGGCACACCGATTTTGATAGGGGTCCGCAAAGGTCTTGAGGGCAGCGTTGACGTCATCAACTATGCTGCAAGTCGAGGCCTCGCGGATTGGACAGAGATATTGCCGATTATCGGAGCGAAAGTGGCAGTAATGCATGCGATCGCTGGAACACTTATCCCGCTCTTTGTGATTTGCATCATGACGCGCCATTTCGGCCGCGAACGAAGTTTTCGTGGTGGACTGCGAATGTGGAAGTTCGCAATCTTCGCAGCGTTATCGATGACCATTCCTTATGTTGTGATCGCTCAGTTTCTGGGCCCCGAGTTTCCTTCTCTGCTTGGATCGTTGATTGGGCTTTCGATCGTTGTGCCCGCAGCCAAACGGCGCTTCCTTTACCCTTCAGGAGAACCCTGGGATTTTGAGGATCCGTCCGAGTGGGACGATTCATGGAACGGTTCGATCCGAATCACACTGGAAGAATCGAAACGAGAGCTGCCGCTTCTTTCTGCCTGGCTTCCGTATCTATTGATCGCAACGCTGCTCGTCATTTCGAGATTGCCTGCGCTAGGCGTGGGCATGTTACTCAAATCATTTACCATCCCGTACAGCGCTGATTTGACCAAGAACGTATTCGGTTCGAGCATAAGTATTGCTCCGGTTGAACTGCTTTATCTTCCCGGTACGATTTTTATTCTTGCCAGCCTGTTCGCGGCCGGGCTGCATCGGATGAGTGGTCCGTCGTTTCTCCGCGCCGTGACTCGGTCCGGTAAAATGATCCTGATGGCATCGACCGCGTTGTTGTTCGCTGTCCCGATGGTGCAGGTGTTTATCAATTCTCGCGGAGGGGCATCGGGGTTTGATTCAATGCCAAACGAATTGGCGGGGGGCGTTGCTTCGCTTGTCGGCCAAGCGTGGCCGATGTTTGCACCGCTGGTTGGCGGCATTGGTGCATTTGTCGCTGGCAGCAACACGGTTTCAAATATGATGTTTGCATTGTTTCAATTTGGCGTAGCTGAAAAGATTGGTGCCGACCCAACCTGGATTGTGGCGCTGCAAGCCGTTGGCGGAGCCGCCGGGAATGTGATCTGCGTACACAACGTCGTTGCGGCATGCGCCGTCGTCGGACTGGTTGGTCGCGAAGGAGACATCATTCGAATCACGTCACTCGTTTTTTTGTACTACATTACTGTCGCCGGAATCTGCGGACTGATCGCGACCTGAATCTAAGCATTTTTCAATAACGGTCTTTTTATGTCGAATCTCCCTTTCGCACAGAATCGAAAACTAACGCGGCGCGATGCAATTTCGTGTGGTTTTGCGACAACGCTCGCGGCAACGACGACGCTCGCGTCCTATGGCCAAGCAGGCACCGCTTCGCCGGTAATCGCCTCCAAGTCAGACGAACGTCGATCCTCTTCGAAGCGATTCACGATGCGGAAATCGATCAATCTTTGGGCATTCCCCTACCCTGATCGAATGAACCTCGAAGAGTGTTTGGTGCTGGCAAAGCGAGCTGGCTTTGATGCAATCGAGTTGAACTACGATCTGGACAACGACTTATCGCCGAAGGCTTCACCGAAAGATCTGGCAGCCATTAGGCACCTGGCCGATCGTATCGGTATCGAGATCAGCGGGCTGTGCAGCTTTTTGTTTTGGCCCTACCCGCTTTCGAGTAACGATCCGGCAAAACGCGATCGCGGGATTGAGCTTGCTGGCATGATGGCGGACGCCGCCAATCAAATGGGTGTCAAGAATCTTCTCGTCGTTCCCGGTGCGGTTCACATTCCTTGGCGAGATGACCACGAACCCGTGCCAAACGATGTTTGCGAGATTCGAGCCAAGGAAGCGATCGGAAAGCTTGTCGGAAAAGCGGAAGAATTAGGCATATCACTAAACATGGAGAACATATTTTTCAACGGGTTTTTGATGACCCCGATGGAAATGAACCAGTTCGTCGATAGCTTTGGCAGCGAATCAGTCCAGGTTCACTTTGACACTGGAAACATTTCGATGTTCCAATTTGCCGAGCACTGGATTCCGATCCTTGGCAACCGAATCAAAAACGTTCACTTCAAAGAGTTTACCAAGAAAGGAACGGACTATTCCCTTGAAACCTTTCGGCCACTGCTTGATGGGACAACAAACTGGCCTGCGGTCATGAATGCGTTAGAGTCCGTCGGCTACAGTGGAAGCGTAACGTTCGAGTACTTTCATCCCTACACTCATTACCCTGAAGCGCTTATCTACCAGACTTCCGATTCGCTCGATCGAATGCTTGGTCGTTTAGACGTGCCAAACGGTTAATGTGTCAAACGAAGCGATCTACCCGCCGAAGCCAGCACGTAACCTTGGTCTTGACCTACTGCGGTGCTTCGCCGTGATCTTGGTGATCGGCAGACATGCCAGCGTCGATAGGGGTAACTCCTTCCTTTTGGCTGTTTGGAAAAATGGTGGCTGGGTCGGTGTCGATCTTTTCTTCGTTCTCAGTGGCTACCTTGTTTCTTCGATACTGTTTCGCGAGTACCAGCGTCATGGAAAGATTCGTATCGGCCGATTCTTGGTGCGACGTGGCTTCAAAATCTATCCGGCGTTTTGGGTGTTTCTTCTGGTGACGGTGACCGTTCAGGCAGCGACCGGCAATCCACCACCCTTGGTATCGATCTTGGTTGAACTGCTATTCGTACAAAACTACCTAGCGGGTATATGGGCTCACACGTGGTCGCTTGCTGTGGAAGAGCACTTTTACATCTTGCTTGCTTTGTCGTTTGTGGTGCTGATGCAGACACAGCCTGCGGATTCCTTTCGACGTGTTCCTGCGTTATTCGTTTTTGTTGCCATCTGCTGTGCCGGTTTGCGCATTTTGAATGCCGAATGGCACCCTGAGTATTCGACGAGTGCGTATCTCTATCGAAGCCATCTACGAATGGATTCGCTTTTTTTCGGCGTGTTGCTTGCCTATCTAGTCTTGTTTCGGGCTCTGCAAATGAGGCTTCATCGCGTCCCAGTTTTGGTGCTTTGTTTGGTTGGCGCGTCGTTGTTATCGCCCGCGTTTCTTTACGAGCTTGAAACAACGCCCTGGTTAACCACTTACGGAGTAGTGATGTTTTACTTGGGCAGCGGCGCTTTTGTTCTTGCGGCGATTCGCTTCCCGGATTCGCGATCACCGACGGTTCTCGCGATCGGCAAGATTGGGGCTGCGAGCTATTCGATTTACTTATGGCATTTTCCTATTGGCCAACTCGCGCACGAGCTGAGGTTGGACGAACAGGGCTCGGAGGTCGCCTATTGGTGCGTGTACGGACTGGGCTCGTTGCTGATCGGTTGTGCGATGAATCGCGCCATCGAATTGCCCGCACTAGCGCTGCGAGATCGCTTCTATCCTGCCAGCAGGTGACACGGACACTTATTTCCCGCTCGATCCTAAGGCCACTGGCCGTCGCGAATTGGATTGCCGCCGAGGGTCGCAGGATCGAGGACGATATGCTTTATCTTCTCTCGTTTCCAGGTATAAGTCGCGTGAACGAGCTTATCTCTTGTCTGAATCACTGCCGGGTAACTGAACTCACCTGCTTCGTTTTCCAGAACGAGAGCGGCGTCCCATGAACGTCCGTCGCGACTGATAGCCAAGTTTAATGGGCTTCGGTTCTTCGAAGTGTGGTTGTAAATTAGCAGATGGCGGCCATTCGCGAGAGTCAATGCGTCGGTGCCAGAGTTTGGGTTAGGTAGGGCCGTCAGCGTCATTGTTTCCCAGGTCTTTCCACCATCGAAGGAATCGATGCTAAAGA